>Ga0114979_10003344_pt1 | contig 10763 bp, 9 predicted proteins | sample S_140625_EF_Meta_FD_87315 | JGI IMG/M metagenome (GOLD analysis project Ga0114979, IMG submission 87315) | Freshwater microbial communities from Lake Simoncouche, Canada to study carbon cycling - S_140625_EF_MetaG | ecosystem: Environmental > Aquatic > Freshwater > Lake | place: Lake... | reverse complement strand
CAACGCGAATTACTATTTGCCTGATGCTCGATATCCAAACCATACGAACGCAATTTCCTATCCTGCAAGAACAGGTACATGGCAAACCGTTGGTGTATTTGGATAACGCAGCGACAACGCAGAAGCCAATTTCCGTCATCGAGCGTATCGATGCCTTTTATACAAAAACAAACGCTAACATTCACCGAGGCGCGCATCACCTGGCCAATATTTCCACGGAGTATTTCGAACACGCACGCGAGCTCACACGCGCCTTTCTGAATGCGCGCGAAACGGCCGAAATCATTTTCACCTCAGGAACAACCGACGGCATCAACTTGGTCGCTCAAACCTGGGGTAGACAAAACATAGGATCAGGCGACGAGATTCTCCTCTCAATGCTCGAGCATCACAGCAACATCGTTCCGTGGCAAATGCTTGCGGAAGAAAAGGGTGCTGTCATTAAAGTGATTCCCATTCACGAAAACGGAACGTGGCAGGTTGAATCACTGGATACGCTCATCAACGAGCGCACGAAAATCGTTGCAGTGAACCACGTGTCCAATGCATTGGGAACGGTGAACCCGATTGAAATGCTCATCGCTAAGGCCCACGCAACAGGGGCGAAAGTGCTCATCGACGGAGCGCAATCGATAACGCACATGCCCATCGACGTGCAAGCACTCGATTGCGATTTCTATTGTTTTAGCGCACATAAATTATACGGTCCAACCGGCGTAGGCGTATTGTATGGCAAGCGCGATTTGCTCGAATCCATGCCACCCTGGCGCGGAGGTGGTGAGATGATTAAAAGCGTTTCTTTCGAAAAAACAACTTACAACGAATTGCCGCACAAGTTTGAAGCTGGCACTCCGCACATCGCCGGTATCATTGGCTTCGGTGCAGCAATTGAATTCGTACAATCGCTCTCTTGGAGTGATGTTTCAGCGCACAAAAAGGACATTCTCGATTACGCTACTTCACAGCTTCAAGAAATCAATGGCCTGCGCATTTTCGGAACAGCCGAACACAAAGCCGCGGTGATATCGTTCAACGTAGGGGACATTCATCCGTTCGACATAGGAACATTACTCGACCAACAAGGCATCGCCGTGCGCACCGGTCATCATTGCACTGAGCCACTGTGGAACTTCTATGGCGTGCCTGGAACTGTGCGCGCTTCATTCGCCATTTACAATACGAAAGAAGAAATTCAGACCTTTGCAACCGCTTTGAAAAAAGCCATACTCTATTGTCGTGAGTATCGAAATCAAGCAACAGGAAATCATTGAAGAGTTCAGCGTGTTTAGCGACTGGATGCAGAAGTACGAGTACATCATCGAACTCGGGCGCGACCTTCCATTGATTGAAGAATTTCAAAAAACAGATGACCTGTTGATCCGCGGTTGTCAGTCGCGTGTGTGGCTGCATGCCGAACGCAACGAAGACGGCACCTTGCGTTTCACCGCCGATAGTGATGCCATCATCACCAAAGGATTGGTTGCACTCATTGTAAGAGTTCTCGACGGTGAACAACCCGCCGACATCGCGCAAGCCGACCTGCATTTCATCAAAGAAATCGGATTGAGTGAACACCTCTCGCCTACTCGCAGCAATGGATTGGCGAGCATGATCAAACAAATGAAAACCTACGGCCTGGCATACATGGCCCAATCATAACCGACAACAGCATCGACCTATGGACATCGAACAACGCAACGCAATGGAGGGAAAGATCATCGAGATGCTCAAGACCATCTTCGATCCGGAGATACCGGTCGACATCTACGAGCTCGGTTTGATTTACAACATCGGTATTGATGACGATGCCGCCGTTACCATCTTGATGACGCTCACTTCGCCATCGTGTCCCGTAGCCGAAACACTTCCCCCGGAAGTAGAACAAAAAGTAGCCTCTGTAGAAGGCGTTGCATCCGCCAAAGTCGAAATCACCTGGGACCCCTCGTGGGACAAGAGCATGATGAGTGAGGCGGCGCAGTTGGAGCTGGGGTTTTTGTAGGGACGACTTGGGCTGAGCGTAGTCGAAGCCGGGCGAGCCATTTCACTAGAGAAAGTACAAATGACGAAGTACGAAGTACCGGCAGGTCCGCGCGTTTGACAAGGAACAAGTGTGCGCGTTTAGGGAAAGCGGCCTTTATTTCACAACTTCACCCAACCGAATTCGCCACTCGCCACTCGCCCTTCGCACTTCGTCCTTCGCCACTCCTCCTGGCATAAACGGAATAATTTATAGGTTTTTTATTTCATCCTTAGACTTCACATTCGCATCGTGTTTTTATTTTCTATTCCGAAAATATAGTAAATTATTATTTACCTTTACACTTAGATGATGAATGAAATGTTCAGATGTGTTGCGCATGCTTTTGCGAGCCGGATGGGTAGAAGTATCCCGCAAAGGTTCGCATATCAAATTGGTTCATCCCGAACGATCGAGCATCATCATTTTTCCAGATCACGGCAACCGTGAGTTGGGCAAAGGACTGCAAATGAAAATACTTCGTGAGGCCGGTTTACGATAACGAACAAGCTATGACAAAAAAAGCAATACCCGCTAAAACGCTACCTGCACGACTCGCTTGGAAGCTCGAGCGCACGCGCAGCGGATTCTCGGCCTATACCGAAAGCTATCCCGTTTACACTACTTCTAAAAAACTTGAAAGCCTGATGCCTATGTTGCACGAATCGGCCGCCTTGTACTTTGACGTAGACGATGCCGCAGCCGGCAAAATCCGCCATACCGTTCATGTCGATTTCCGCACCTTCTTTGCTCACTACAAAGTGCTCAATGCCCGCATTCTCGCCGAACGCATAGGCATGAACCCAACATTGCTTTCGCAATACATCCGAGGAAACAAAAACCCAACCCTTCAGCAACTGCAGCGCATCAGCGAAGGGGTGAAGCAAATAGCAAAGGAATTGACAGGCGTTCGACTGGAAAAATGACAATGACGCACCTCGCCCTTCGCACCTCGCCCTTCGTCCTTCTAATAAGCCACCATCAACACCCCTGCAGCCGTCCTGTACATCTCGCCCGCTACAAGTCCGCCTGCGAGTGCGGCTGCGTTGTCGTTGAAGATGGGGAGACCGGCATTCTTGACACGCGCCGCTTCATCGCTTCGCAGTGCATAAGGAACGGAAAGCAATTGCGTAGTGCCCATATCTACATAGCCTTCACCCAAATCAATTTCCACTTGTAAAAACTTCGTAGTAGCTGCCCAGTTGATGCTATCGAATGCGCTTTGCTCGGGAGTACCATTGCCGAATACCGTATTGAACAACCCGACGCTGTTGGTGGTGAGCGCGTGTGTCTCCGCATACGAAGCAGCACCATCTGCAGCACCTTCGCGCAACGTGAAGCGCACGTTCACGGGTGCATCGGCGATGACTTGCCCTTGCGCATCGCGCGCTGCAGCTTGGTAAGGAATGCCTTGAGGTAGCGGTGCTGCTCCGTTGCCGGTATCGCCTGTTTCAGTGGTACCGTTGTAAAGGTTTTGAATTTCTTGTGGGGTGAGGGCGCGGTTCCAAAATCCAATATCATCCAAATAACCCTGAAACGGATAATAACTTCCGTTTGAACCTCCTGAAGGCATTGCTCCAAAAAAGAATGAAGAAGAATTATTTGTAATTGGCAAGGATGAAGCACTTTCAACTAATACCCCATTAATAAACAAACTTAAAGTTGACGAGTTGTCGAAGGAAATAGTAACCATTCTCCAATTACCCAAAGAAAAATCATTAGAACTGACAATAGCACTTCCTGTGATGGCATTACCTAAGGTTAAACCGTAAACAACCGACACAAATGCTCCTGGAATATTATCGGGTCCCTTATTTATGAGTTCCCCTGTTTCATTCGTACCTAAGACGAACACGTAATAATTAATTGTAAAGCTAGAATTGACTAAGAGGTCCGTGCTGTTAATTACTTCAATGTAAGGTCCAAGTGAGTTCCATACTGGATTAGAAGAAAACGACAGTGCGGCAGCAGGTGCACCATCTCTATCAGTTGTATAGGTTATGCTACCATTACTTCCTTGGTTAACAACCCCATCATTCCCATTCCCACTCTCGTCATTCGCATTGCCATTAAAAGGCCACCAGCCTACGAGGCCTTCGGTGGGGACATAGCTTGGTATTTGTGCGGTGGCGGCAGTTGCGGAGATTACAAGTGAACACGAGGCGAGAAGGAAGTGTTTAAAGGTCATGTGGGGGTGTTTTTACATAAGCGAAGATAGGGAGGAAAAGGGGTGAGGGGTGAGGGAAATGTGCTGAGATGCTATTTCACTATTCACTATTTCACTATTCACTAGAGAAAGTACAAATGACGAAGTACTAAGTACCGGAGGGGCGCTGCTTTTGGTGGTGGGCAGGTGTGCGGAAGCGGAGGTTGTGGATGTGGGCTTAGAACCCATCCCCCGGCCGCTTCCCAAAGGGAAGGATGGAACCTTCTCGTCAAGGATTGTCCTTTAAACTTCAGACAAATGAACCAATGATTTTACAATTCCTTTTGTAACACAAAGGGCATTCCCTTTCCCTTTGGGAAGGGGTTAGGGGATGGGTTGTTCGCCCCAAACAAGCCTTAGCAGCATCGCACAAACGCCGCCAATTTAAATAGCGCCCTTCCGGTACTTCGTACTTCGTAATTAGTACTTTATTGAGTACATCCATGAAGCCTCGGCACTCACCACTCCTCATTCGCCCTTCGCCCCTATATTTGCGTCATGAGCAAAATCATCGTCCCCACCGACTTCACTTCTGTATCTGAAGTGGCCATTCGCTACGCATGCGAACTATCCAAATTCACCAAAAGCGAAGTAAACCTTTTGCACATCGTCACGAAAGAAAACGAGCGCGCAGATGCTGAATTAAAAATGCAGGCACAAGCCTCCAAACTCGGCGTCGGCCAAGTTGGAAGCGTAACGGCCGTGGGCAATATTTTCGAAGACATTCCCGATACAGCGGAACGCGAAAATGCAGAGCTCATCGTGATGGGAACCCATGGCTTGAAGGGTATGCAATTCTTAGTTGGTTCAAAGGCTCTTCGCGTTATTTCTGAAGGTAGCGTGCCGTTCATTATAGTGCAGGAAGAAACCAAGCGCAGTGCGAACATTCGAAAAATTCTTGCACCACTCGACTTGCACCAGGAAACAAAACAGAAGCTCAAAATTGTGGCGGATATTGCTCAGAAATTCGGTGCTGAAGTGCATCTGGTTTCTCCCAAAGAAAGCGACGAATACTTGCACAATAAACTTGCCCGGAACGTGGCTTACGCGGAAGGTTACTTAGAAGAGAACAACATCAAATACAAAACGGCAGTTACCGATGCCGGTTCAGGGGGGTTCGTGAAAGACCTGCTGAAGTATGCCAACTACGCCGATATCGACCTTATCTGCATCCTCAACACCGCTGAAGACCGCCTCGTGCACGCCTTTGGTGTTGATAGCGAACAAAAGATCATCACCAACGAATCGGGTATTCCCGTGATGATTCTGAATCCCGCGGCGACGTATAAGGACAGCGCGTCGGTTTTCGCGCAGTAATTCAGCAAGTTCGAATTACTAAGTACTAAGTACAGAGCGCCCTTTACGCGTACTTTGTACTTAGTACTTAGTACTTGGTAATCCCTATTTTTACCCCCGGATTCTTATCCCCCATTTTATGACCCAAAAACGCATTCGCGTGCGCTTTGCCCCCAGTCCAACCGGACCTTTGCACATGGGTGGCGTGCGCACCGCTCTCTATAATTATTTGTTCGCCAAAAAACATGGCGGTGATTTCATTTTACGCATTGAGGACACCGACCAAGGTCGCTTCGTGCCCGGCGCTGAAGACTACATCATCGAAGCACTCAAATGGTGTGGCATAAAGCCCAACGAAGGTTTGGGATTTGGTGATGGCCCGTATGCGCCTTACCGACAGAGCGAGCGCAAACCCATGTTTCGCGCGTATGCCGAACAACTTGTGAGCAGCGGACACGCCTACTATGCGTTCGATACGCCGGAAGAAATGGACGCGCTGCGCAAACAAGCCGAAAGCAATAAGCAGACCTTCTCTTACGACTCACGCACGCGAATGCAATTGCAAAACTCTCTCGCTCTGAGCGAAGCCGAAGTGAAGCAGCGCATGGATAACGGCATGGCCTATGTCATCCGCCTGAAAGTACCCCAAGGAGAAAGCATCATCATCAACGACCTCATCCGCGGAGAAGTCGTGTTTCAATCCGATATCGTAGACGACAAGGTGTTGCTCAAGAGCGATGGAATGCCGACCTATCACTTAGCCCACATCGTCGATGATTACCTCATGAAAATCACCCACGCCGTGCGCGGTGAAGAATGGTTGCCCAGCGCTCCGGCGCACGTGCTCATTTATCGCTACCTCGGTTGGGAGAGCGACATGCCACAGCTCGCACACTTACCGCTTTTGCTCAAGCCCGATGGCAACGGCAAACTCAGCAAGCGCGACGGCGATCGCCTGGGATTCCCCGTATTTCCACTCGACTGGAATGACCCGTTTACCGGTGAAAAATCATCGGGATACCGCGAGCGCGGCTACTACCCGGAGGCATTCGTAAACATGCTCGCTTTTCTAGGATGGAATCCGGGAACAGAACAAGAAATCTTTTCACTGGAAGAATTGTGCGCGCATTTTTCATTCGAACACATTCACAAAGCGGGCGCGAAATTCGATCCCGAAAAAGCGAAGTGGTTCAACGAACATTACTTGCGCACAACCGAAAGCAGCGAGCTCGGCGCTCACATCAAATCAGATGTTCAACAGACTTTCAACATCGCAGAGGATGATCGCCGTTTAAGCACAAACTATCTCACGAAGGCCGCTGAACTTCTCAAGCCGCGCGTGCAATTCGAGCATGAAATGAAAACGACCGGGGCTTACTTGTTTCAAGCTCCCGAGACATACGATGAAACCGTAGTTGCAAAAAAATGGAAGCCGGAATTGCGACCGTTTTTCGAAGGATTGCAAACAGCGCTGGCCGCGTTGCCTGCGTTTGAAACAGCACACATCGATGAAACCATCAAGTCGACAGCTGCTTCATTCAACCTGAAGCCCGGAGAAATCATGCAACTGCTCCGCGTCATCGTAAGCGGACAAGCCGGTGGTGTAGATTTACTTGGCATGATTGAGCTGCTCGGACAAACAGAAATCAGTGAACGAATGACCCGTGCGTTGAGTCGCATCGGACAATAACTTTGACCTATGGATATTCAAAGAGGACCCAATTTTCTCGAAGAGATAATTGCAGAAGATATAAAGAACGGTAAGCATGGCGGCCGCGTATTAACACGCTTCCCGCCGGAACCGAATGGCTACTTGCACATCGGTCACGCCACATCCATTTGCCTCAACTTCGGTTTGGCTAAGCAATTTGGCGGCAGCACCAACTTGCGCTTCGATGACACTAATCCCGTTACTGAAGACACGGAGTATGTCAACAGCATTCGCAACGACATCAAATGGCTCGGCTTCGAGTGGGCTAATGAGTTATATGCGAGTGATTATTTCGATACCTTGTATGCGTTTGCTGAAAAACTTATCGGCGAAGGCTTGGCCTATGTCGATGATAGTTCGGCAGAAGAAATAGCCGCGATGAAAGGCACGCCAACCGAGGCCGGCAAGAACTCACCGTACCGTGATCGCAGTTTGGATGAGAACCTTGATCTGTTCCGTCGCATGCGTGCAGGAGAATTCAAGGAAGGTGAAAAAACCTTGCGCGCGAAGATTGACATGGCTTCGCCCAACATGCACTTGCGCGATCCATTGATGTACCGCATCAAATTCGCGCATCACCACCGCACAGGCGATAAGTGGTGCATCTATCCCATGTACGACTTTGCGCACGGACAAAGCGATTCGATTGAGGAAATCACACACTCGATTTGCACGCTTGAGTTCGAAGTGCACAAGCCATTGTACAACTGGTTTATCGAGAAGCTGGGAATTTTCCCAAGTCAACAATATGAATTTGCGCGTCGCAATTTGAACTACACCGTGATGAGCAAGCGCAAGCTGCTGCAACTGGTGAATGAAAAGCACGTAAACGGATGGGACGATCCGCGCATGCCCACAGTGAGTGGCTTGCGTCGCAGAGGGTACACGCCTGAGAGCGTTCGTCACTTCTGCGACTTGGTCGGAATTGCCCGTCGCGAGAATGTGATTGATGTGGGCTTACTCGAGTTCTGCATTCGCGAAGACCTCAACAAGAGTGCTACGCGTCGCATGGTGGTGCTTGATCCCATCAAGCTCATCATCGACAACTACGAAGAAGGCAAAGTGGAAATGCTTCACGGTGAAAACAATCCGGAAGTGGAAGGCGGTGGCGGCTCACGCGAGATTCCGTTCAGTCGCGAACTGTGGATTGAGCGTGATGATTTCATGGAAGAGCCCCCGAAGAAATTCTTCCGCTTGGGTCCCGGACTCATGGTGCGTTTGAAACACGCTTACATCGTCAAGTGCGAATCGTTTGTGAAAGATGCGGATGGCAATATCACGGAAGTTCATTGCACGTATGTTCCGGAAAGTCGAAGCGGTAACGATACCAGCGGCATCAACGTGAAAGGCACGATGCACTTTGTGAGTGCATCGCATGCGGTTCCGGTGCAAGTGAATCTATACGACCGTTTGTTCAAAGTAGAAAATCCATCAGCCGAAGAAGGCGACTTCAAGAGCTACATCAACGAGAACAGTTTGCATGTAGTGACCAATGCAATGGCTGAACACGATTTGAGCAACGCGAAAGTGGGCGAAAAGTTTCAGTTCATTCGCTTGGGATATTTCACGCCTGATTTGGATTCAACAACTGATAAACTCATCTTCAATCGCACGGTGACGTTGAAAGACTCCTGGGCTAAAGCCAACAAGTAAGATGTCGCGCATTACGATCAACAACATGCGCATGCACGCCTACCACGGCTGTTGGGAGGAAGAGGCCATCATCGGCGGCGATTATGTCGTGGATGTCGCTCTTGAACTCGACTTCAGTGGCGCTGCAGCCGGCGACGACCTCTCACAAACGGCAGACTATGTGCTCGTGCGTGAAATCGTCTATCACGAAATGGCCATCCGCGCCAAGCTCATCGAAACGGTCGCTCACCGCATCAAAAACGCCCTGAAAGCCGCGCTGCCCATGGTCGACAGCGTATGGGTGCGCATCACGAAAGTGAACGCCCCAATGGGAGGACAAGTGGAGAGCGTGAGCGTGGAAGTGAAGGACTAAGGGCGAGGGGCGAGGGGCGAGGGGCGAGTGACAAGTGGCGAGTGACGAGTGGCGAGTGGCAAGTGGCGAGTGGCGAGTGGAGCCGAGGGCAAGTCTTTTGTAGTCCTCCCTGCCCTCATCTGTCAGATGTAGTAAGGACGCGCTGCTGCGCGTCCACCTAACGAGACAACCCACCTCAAAATGACCACAACTGCCTCTAGAGCATCAGGCGCTGCTGCACGTCCCACTACTAAGAAAACCCACCTCAAACCGACCATCACTGCCCTGCGCGCATCAGGCGCTGATGCGCGTCCACGCAAGTGCATAACAACTGCCATAAACTAAGAGTAAGCCGACGCTGACGGCACACCTGCCTTCACCTTACGATCACGATCCGTTTATGCAACGCACCGCACTTGACGATATAGTGCCCCGCGGACAGCGAAGTCAAGTCAATCTCTGTGCTAATGTTTTGGAGTGAACCACTGTGTACCACCTTACCGAATGCATCGAGGACCTCGTAGCTACGCAGAGACAAATCGCGCGTCACCAATCGGAAAAGACCTGTGGAAGGGTTTGGATAGATTAACCAATCGCCGGCATTCCATTCAGCAATGGATGAAGGGTCGCTGATGACGACTTCCAAGCAGACGGGCAAGCTTGTGCAACTGTCTTGAAATTCTATGACGCAAATCTGGCCAATACCTTCACCGTACCACTGCACAAGCACAACCGATGAATCTAAATTCCCGATAATCTCACCACCAAATGCATACCAATAGACATTGCTTTCTAAATTATCCGGATACGAATAAGATACGATGGAATCTGCAAATACTGCTATTCCTCCGGTAATGGTATACGTTGGCAAGTAAACACAACTACCATCTTCGCATCCTGCCATTTCATCGAAGTTGCATGCCAACATATCCGTGCAACCCGGGAATAGACAGCTGCTATCATCATAAGAAGCTAAGATGTCATAGTTACAAGCTGAAAAATCGGTACATCCCCAAATTTCTATTTCGTCACAAATTCCATTTCCATTTTCGTCACTCAAGCAATTGCCTTCACAATCAAAATACAGTTCAGCATAATAACAACTGCCATCATCAGAAAGCGCTAATGAATCATAGTTACAAGCGAAATAATCGGTGCAACCAATAAATTCCAGCTCATCACAAATTCCGTTCGTATTTGCATCTAATAGACAATTACCCTCACAATCATAAAACAGTTCGGGATAGAAACAACTGCCATCATCCGTGAGAGCTGACGAGTCATAGTTGCAAGCGAAATAATCGGTGCAACCAATAAACTCAAGCTCATCACAAATTCCGTTCGCATTTCCATCTAATAGACAATTACCCTCACAGTCATAAAATAGTTCAGAGTAGAAACAGCTGCCATCGTCATTCGTTGCAAATGAATCAAAATTGCAGGCAAAGAAATCATTACACCCCGGTATCTCGAATTCATCACAAACACCGTCGGCATCGTCATCATTTAGACAATTACCAAAACAATCGTAGCTGAGTTCTGAATATAT
>Ga0114979_10003343_pt1 | contig 10764 bp, 8 predicted proteins | sample S_140625_EF_Meta_FD_87315 | JGI IMG/M metagenome (GOLD analysis project Ga0114979, IMG submission 87315) | Freshwater microbial communities from Lake Simoncouche, Canada to study carbon cycling - S_140625_EF_MetaG | ecosystem: Environmental > Aquatic > Freshwater > Lake | place: Lake... | reverse complement strand
AGGGCATCACCTCTCGCATAGATTTGTAATATGCCTCAGCAGTTAAGCGCAACGCGCGGCCATTCATCCCCTTAAATTGATAATCCATTCCGCTTACAAACTGTATCGATTTCTGTGCAAGTATGCTCGTATTGATGTTGCCATTGTATTTTCTAAACTCTCTGTAAAATGGCGGTTGATTGTAAACGCCGGTCGCCAACCTGAACAACATATCTCTTTTCCAATTGGGTTTCCAACTCAACTGCGCGCGTGGACTAATCAAACTTTCTTTGTTGAGTGTATTGTAGTGATATCGAATGCCCAGCTGCAACTGAAGGTCTTGCGCTGTTTGGATGAGATGAATATTGTCTTGAATAAATCCACTATATTTTGTAATCTCGAGCTGGGTGTTGCTATTGGTTGAACTAAACAATTGTAATCCGTTGGAAGGATAAGGCAATGAATAGCCCGCCGAATCCTGGTATTCGAACTGACGAAGAATGTCTGTTATTTTTGTTTCTTCAACATTTGCGCCCCATTGAAAAAAATGTTTCCCCTTTTCTGCACTGCCCCTGTGTCCTATATTATTGATGGAAATCTGCAATTGATTTCTTGCGTATTGCTGATACAAGCCCGCTCCCAGCGGATTGATAATTTCACCAAATGTTGCACTTGTATTATCGAAATCCCTGTCTCCAAATAAATAGGCGCCTGTGATGTCGTAATTCTCTTTTTCGTCATCTTTGAAATGACTGAACAACCATTTCAACTTTAGGTTTTTATTGGGTTGATGTACAATTGTAAATCCAAACAATTGGGTGGTATACCGATCTTTTTCCTGCCCTTCAAAATAAGTATCTAAACCAAGATTTGAAGTAAACAATGGCGAAAATACAGATGTGGTTTTCTTCACTGATTCGGGATAATATGAAAATTTGGAAGTAGATAAAATGGTCAATGCTTCAACCTGAACTTTTGAAGAAAGCTTGTATGTGATTAAAGATTGTAAATCGGCAGCAGATGGAATATAAGAGCCAACAATGGGTTGATTGCTGAGCACTCGTCCATTGGTTTTGTTTCTGGCACCCATCATAACACTGAGTTTGCCATTTTTGCTGGTGCTGCCCAATGAAAATCCCTGTTCCAACAAACTAACATATGCACTTCCAGTGAAAGTAGTGGGCTTTTTATATTGAATATCCAGCACACTGCTCATTTTGTCGCCATATTTTGCTTGAAATCCGCCGGTGTAAAAATTCACATTCCTAACCAACTCAGGATTGATGAAACTCAGTCCTTCTTGCTGACCATTGCTTACCAGATATGGTCTAAAAACTTCAAAATCATTGATGTAAACAATGTTCTCATCGTAATTGCCCCCACGCACATTGTATTGAGAACTCAACTCATTGTTGCTTCCAACCAAAGTTTTGATCAATCCCTCCACCCCACCAACCGTACTGGGAAGTATCAATGCATTTTTGGGATTTATTTTAATCAGACTTACTTCTTTTCTTTCTTTATCGTCGGAAATTACAATGGTAGGCATTGCCGTTAGTGAACGTTCCATTCGAATGTTGATGCGCTCGGTTTCTCCTTTGCTTAGGTAAAAGTTTTTTTGTGTTGTGATATAACCGGTATGAGTAAAAACCAATGCGAAGGCTTTTTCCGCAGGCACCTTCAAAATAAATGTACCACTGTCTGTAACTGCTATCCCCTTGTCTTTACCCAAAATTGTAACGGTAACCTGCGAAAGTGTTTGTTCGTTTTCGTCTACAATTTTACCTGCGATGAAGGCATGGTTGTTTTGCGCAAATATTTCAGTGCTTATGCAAATCAACATCAAAGCGATAACAAATCTCATTCGAATGGATTATGTAACTACGATATCATTTTTAATGCAGCTATGGTTTCTATTGGATTAGCAGATTTGAATACCGTATTCCCTGCTACCAAAACATCAGCGCCTGCATCGATAATTAACTTTGCATTATCCAAAGTAACACCGCCATCAATTTCAATCTTAACATTCAACAATTGTTCATTAATCATTTCGCGCAATTGTTTTACTTTATGCAAAGTTTGACCAATAAAAGACTGTCCGCCAAAACCTGGATTTACACTCATCAAACAAACCAAATCAATATCTCTTAAAATATCTTTCAGCGAATCTACTGGTGTATGCGGATTCAATGCAACGCCTACATGCATTCCCAATGCTTTTATTTGTTGAATATTTCTGTGTAAATGTTTACAAGCTTCATAGTGAATGGTCAGATTATCCGCACCCGCCTTGTGAAATGCTTCAGCATATTTCTCCGGCTCCTCAATCATTAGGTGCACATCACAATACTTTTCGGTGCCTTTGCAAATAAAATCAACAATCATTGGACCAAAGCTAATGTTTGGAACAAACCGACCATCCATCACATCAATGTGATACCAGTCTGCAACACTGTTGTTGAGCATGTCGCAATCTCTTTGTAAATGTAAAAAATCAGCAGATAATAAGGAAGGTGCAATGATGGCCATGGTTTTTATTTTTATGCAAGTTAAATGTTTCGATTTTTATTTTTGGATTTTGATGTTATTTAGACAATCGGCTCAATGCCTCCTCAGCTTCGATGTAATCTGGTGAATACAACAGCGCTTTTTGATACGCATCAATGGCTTCAGATTTCTTATTCATCAGCTCATAGCATTGTCCTAAATAATAATATCCTTCTTCGTAATTGTTTTGAATGGTAACGGCTTTTGTCAATGTGTATATGGCTTGATCAAATTCGCGTAGCTCCATTAAAGACAGCGCCTTCTCTCGGTATGCTTCCATAAACGTATAACTCAATTGTATGCACTGATTGAAATACACAATGGCTTCTTTTTCTTTCCCGATACTGCTGTTGAATAATCCTTTAATGAACAATGCTTGTCGCTCCGCTTTCAATTTGTCTTTTTTAATGATGGCATCTGCTAACGTTAAACTCTGATTGTTTTTTGTAACTGCATATAAAATTCCTAAGGCAACCATGTCCGAAGTGATTGGTAAAATCTGCAAGGCGTGTTCATACGCTTTGATGGATTGAATGGTGTCGTTGTTTTCGAAATGCAATGTTGCTTTGATGCTCCAAAGCCTGGCGTTTGTACTATCTGATTGCAAGAATGTATTTACCAACTCCAATGCTTTGGCATAATTACCTTTTTCTCTGAATTGCTGTATCAAATTTTCTTTCAACAAAATAGAATCGGGGTTTGCTGCGATGGCTTGTTGCGCTTGTGTTAAAGGGATAGAATCCATTGGTGGTGTAGGCAAAGCAGTTGTTTCTTTTTTGCTGTCTCCATTGCAGGATAACAAAAACAAGCCTATGATGCAGAAAAAAATCCTCATATCCATTATTTCCTGTAAAAATAACGAAGCACCCAATAATAGTCGCTATACTCAAGTGATTTTGTTTCCAACAACTTATTACCTTTGAATGAAACAGTCAATTCATGAAATTATTTTTTCTATTAATTGCAACAGGTTTAACTGCTTGCGCTTTCGCACAAAATAATCCAATCACTAGCGACACCATTCACTTTCCTGGTGAAAGTCATTTTGCCAATGTGCGACAATTAACCTTTGGCGGCGACAATGCAGAAGCATATTTCAGCTTCGATGACCAATACCTCATCTTTCAAAAAACAAATCCAAAAGAAGGAATCGCATGCGATCAGATTTGGATGGGAAAACTACCTACAACTGCCAATGAAAAGTTTGAGCCAGTTTTGGTAAGCAATGGAGAAGGCAGAACAACCTGCGCTTTTGTTTTTCCCGACAACAAGCACATCCTTTATGGCTCAACACATTTGGGCGGTATGGAATGTCCCCCTACACCGGACAGAAAAAAATATGGCAACAAATACATTTGGCCGATTTATGAAAGCTTTGATATTTTCAAAGCCGATATGGATGGAAAAAACATCAAGCGTATGACAAAAGAGAAGGGCTATGATGCCGAAGCCACCATTTCACCTAAAGGAAATAAAATTGTATTTACGTCTATGCGTGATGGTGATTTGGATTTGTATACCATGGATATCAATGGAAAAAATGTTAAGCGCATAACCAGCGAATTGGGTTATGATGGCGGTGCGTGGTTTAGTCCGGATGGAAATAAAATAATATGGCGTGCCTCAAGACCCAAAACAGAAGCGGAAATTAATGAATACAAATCCCTGTTGGCTGAAAACATGGTAGCACCAACCAATATGGAAGTTTGGACAGCCAATGCAGACGGAACGGATGCCAAGCAAATTACATTTCTGCCAAGTGCAAACTGGGCGCCAAACTTTACACCAAAAGGAGATAAAATTATCTTTTGCAGCAACCACGAATACAAGAGAGGATTTCCTTTCAATATGTATCTGATTAACGCAGACGGAAGCGGTATCGAAAAAATTTCTCGCGACAAAGGATTTGATGCTTTCCCAATGTTTAGCCACGATGGAAAGAAAATTGTTTTCTGCTCTAACAGAAACAACGGAGGCACCAGAGATACAAATATTTTTATTGCAGATTGGATAGAGTAAGCCGCGGTATTAAAACTCAACAACCGAGCAGTCTTTAATATCATTTCCATCAATCACAAAACGAACAATGGTTTTTACCTTGTGCCAACCCTGATTTCCGGCAGCACCAGGGTTCATGTGCAAACAGCCCAATGCATCGTCGTACATGATTTTCAAAATGTGAGAATGTCCGCTGATGAATAGCTTTATCTTTTTTTCCTGAATTGTTTTTTTTACCCCTGGAGCATATTTACCTGGATATCCACCGATGTGTTGCATGTAAACATCCACTCCTTCGCATTGAAAAAAGAGTTGCAGTGGAAAATGGGTTTTTACATCCTGACCATCAATATTTCCATAAACACCTTTAAGGATCGGTTTTTTGTCAGAATGCGAAAGGGCTTCTTGTAAAGCAGTTACCCATTCCATCCCACCAAAATCTCCTGCATGCCAAATTTCATCACAATCATTCAAATGCCCTATTACATTCGGATCCAAAAATCCATGTGTATCTGAAATCAATCCAATTCTTGTCAAAGTTGATGTTTGAAACTTGAAAAAATATAATTTTAATACCTACATTTGATTGAAAGATAATATGGTTTTGTCATTTTTTAAAATTTATACCATTGCCTTTTCTGAGAAACTTTACATACGACATCGATAAACGCAATTGGAAATATTATTTCCTCATGTTGGCGTTGAGCAAGGGTTATTAATCTGTACAGATTGGTTTCATTTTTTTCACTTTTAAATTCAATTTAATGCCACATTATATCAAGATGGGAAATATCCCACATAAAAGACATACTCAATTTCGCAAGCCAGATGGATCGTTATATGCAGAACAACTTTTTTCAACAGAAGGTTTTTCAAACGATTATAGTTTGCTTTATCATACACACGCCCCTACGTTTATTGTTAAATGTGATGAGCCAATAGATATTTCTCCTGTTGTTGCTGAAGAAAAAATGCTCAAACACAGAAGTCTAGAAGGCTTTCGCATCAAACCTGAAGCAGATTATATTGACAGCAGAAAACCTGTTTTGGTAAATTCAGATTGTCACATCATTCTTGCATCTCCAACCCAAAGCATGGTTGACTATTTTTTTAAAAATGCCGATGCCGACGAAATGATTTTTATTCATGAAGGCAGTGGTGTTGTAAAGACTTGTTATGGAGAATTGAAATTCAGTTACGGAGATTACATTATGATTCCGCGTGGAACGATTTATCAAATTCATTTTGATGATGCACAAAACAGATTGTTCATTGTGGAGTCATTCCATCCAATGAGATATCCTAAAAAATACATGAGCAAATACGGTCAATTAATGGAACATGCTCCATATTGCGAACGAGACATCAGAGGGCCAGAGCACTTGGTTACACACGATGAAAAAGGCGACTTTATCATCAAGACAAAGAAAAAAGGTTTGTTGTACGGCATTCATTATGGAACACATCCTTTCGATGTAATTGGTTGGGATGGATGTTGTTATCCTTATATTTTTAGCATTCACGATTTCGAACCGATTACAGGCCGCGTGCACCAGCCACCACCTGTGCATCAAACTTTTGAAACAGACGCCTTTGTGGTTTGCTCGTTTGTACCAAGATTGTATGATTATCATCCCGATTCAATTCCTGCACCTTACAATCACAGCAATATTGATAGTGATGAATTGTTGTATTATGTTGATGGTGATTTCATGAGCAGAAAACATGTTACCAGAGGCATGATGACATTGCATCCTGCAGGCATTCCACACGGACCACACCCAGGAGCTGTTGAAAAGAGCATTGGTACAAAAGAAACCAAAGAACTCGCTGTGATGGTAGATACCTTCAGACCCTTACAGTTAACCATACACGCACTAGAAATCGAAAACGATGGCTATGTAATGAGCTGGGCAGAATAAAAAATTATTTCGCATTAAAGTCCTCCATTTGTGAGGACTTTTTTTATGTGTTGGATTGAAGCACTGCAAATTCACCAGGCTGTAAAAACCAATCAATGCTTCCCGCGTGAATGAAACCAGATGAATCAAATATGTTCTTATAGCGCAAATCACCTAAATGATGGTTTATGGTGACGGGCATTTCATCCAAATTAAGAAACATCAAAATGGTATTGTCGGCACATTTTCTCGTACAAGCTAAAATTTTATTTGGGAATGGAAGAAAACTAAAATCATCATCCGGACCACAAGATTTTCTTGCATCAGACAATGCCTTGTAAAAATGATGGAGCGAAATGCTATCATTCCAGTTTAATTCATCTTTATCAAAAAATGAGATTCTTTTCATCACCGGAATTTCTTGTCCGCTATAAACCAGCGGAATGCTGGGTTTGAAGAAAAAACTGAACACCGCAAAAGCTTGAGCATAGATTCCATATTTTTCATATTCGGTACCGTTCCAACTGTTCTCATCATGATTGCTGGTAAAATACATTTGCATGGCATCAACTGGATAAGGATTATTTTGTTCAACCAAAACATGGATTAAATCTTGCAACGGCAAATGTTCCTTAACAAAATCGGCTGTGCGATGCATCCACTTCCAAGCAAAGACGATGTCAAAAGCATCGTAGTAATCAGCGTCCTCCGTTTCGGCAAGCCAAATCAAATTTGTCTTAAGAACTGCAAGTTTTTTTCTTGCTTTCATCCAAAAATGTAACGGTGTTAAATGCGCCAAATCTGCTCTAAATCCATCTATATCAAATTTTTCAACCCAATAAGACATCGCTTCAATCATTGCATCGTGTGCGGCTTCATTTTGATGATCAATTTGTATCACATCAGACCAATCAAAAGGGGAAGCAAATTGTCCAGCAGCATCTCGTACAAAAAAATCAGGATTCGTAATTGTCCAGTTGTTGTCCCAGGCCGCATGATTGGCAACCCAGTCCAAAATAATTTTCATTCCCATTTCATGTATTTGCTCAACCATCAATTTAAAATCTTCCTTGGTGCCATATTCAGGATTGAGTTCAAAAAAATTTTGACTGCTGTAATAACTACCTGCAGTTCCTTTTTTATTTTTTATGCCGATGGGATGTATGGGCATAAACCAGAGGATATGAATTCCCATGGAATGTAACCTTGGAAGGTGTTTTCTAAATGCGTTGATGGTTCCCTCAGTTGTGTATTGACGGAGGTTTACCTCATAAATGGTTGATTGATGCAAATAGGAAAGCATTTCTTTACTTGGAGGCATGTAATCTGAATTTTCAATGTAAATGAACTGTATTTTTCATCTTACAAGATTGTACCTTTGGAAAGATTTAAATACGATGAAGCAATTTACAATACCATTCACATATAGAAGTGAATTAATCAGCAAAATAAAGGAGAAGCGAAAGCAAGCAGATAAAATGAAAAAGGATTTCTCTCCTACTTTTCTGGATTTAGGTCCTGTTCATTTTTATCTTGCCCGACATTTTGGTTTTTGTTACGGAGTAGAAAATGCGATTGAGATTGCATTCAAAACAATTGATGAAAATCCAGGCAAACGCATTTTTCTGTTAAGTGAAATGATTCACAATCCTTCTGTAAACAAAGATTTACTCGATCGTGGTGTTATCTTTTTGCAAGATACCCATGGCAACAACCTCATCCCTTTTGAATCGCTTACGCAAAACGACGTGGTCATCATTCCAGCTTTTGGCACAACCATTGAAATTGAAAACAAGCTTAAAAATATTGGCATCCAGATCGAACAATACAATACCACTTGTCCGTTTGTAGAAAAAGTTTGGAATAGAAGTGAGCAAATAGCGCAGAAAGATTATACCGTTATTGTGCACGGTAAACCCACCCACGAAGAAACACGCGCTACCTTTTCGCATGCTGCATTGCATACGCCAACATTGGTGCTTAATGATATGGATGACGCCAAACTGCTTTCTGAATTTATTTTGGGTGACAAGGAAATTCAAGATTTTTATGCATCTTTTCAGGGAAGATATTCCTATGGTTTCGATGCCGAAAAGGATTTGAAAAAAATTGGGGTTGTCAACCAAACCACCATGTTGGCAAGTGATACACAAGCGATTGCTGATTTTTTAAAGCAAGCAATGATTCAAAAATATGCTTTAAGTGCGGAGCAAATTAGTGCTCATTTTGCAGATACCAGAGACACGCTTTGTTATGCTACCAACGACAATCAATCAGCTGTACAAGGTTTACTTGAAATCGAAGCTGATTTGGCTATTGTTGTAGGCGGTTACAACAGCAGCAATACTTCTCATTTGGTTGAATTGTGTGAAGAAAAACTTCCAACTTATTACATCGACCATCCCAATAAATTGATTTCGAACAAGCAGATTTCGCATTTTAATTTTCATCAGAAAACGGAATTGTCAACCGAAAATTATCTTCCAAATACAAACCCGGTTAAGATACTAGTCACCAGCGGTGCAAGTTGTCCCGACGCCTTGGTAGAAGTTGTGCTCAAAACAATAGCAGGATATTTTGTATCAGAAGAAAAATGGCAATCAACCATCGAACAATTATAACAGCATGATTTTTTCTTCGGCCTTTTCTAAAGCAAACTGAAGTTGTTCCTCCATGGTTAAATGAGAGTTATCTAAGAGAATGGCATCTTCAGCCATTCGGAGCGGACTTATCTTTCTGGTAGAATCTATTTCGTCGCGCATTTGCAAATTTTCGCTTACTTCTGTTAAAGTGATGTGCGGATTTTTTTGTTGCATTTCTATGAATCTGCGTTCCACTCGAATGGAAATATCAGCAGTCATAAAAAATTTTAATTCCGCATTTGGGAAAACGGTGGTTCCTATGTCTCTGCCATCCATTACAATGCCTTTTTCATTTCCCATTAATTGTTGTTGCTCAACTGCAAACTTTCGAACGGATTCTATTGCCGCAACCTCGCTTACTTTCTCTGCAACCACCATATCCCTGATTACGTATTCTACATTTTCGTTATTGAGGTGTATGTCAGAAATCTCTGTAGAAGGATTTTGAATAAAACTGATGTGAATATTTTTCAGGGCCGATTGCACCATTTGCGTTTCGCTCCAATCGATGTGGTTTCTAAGAAAATAAAGTGTAATTGCTCTGTACATGGCGCCGCTGTCGATGTAGATATAGCCCAATGATTTTGCCAATTGTTTTGCCAAGGTGCTTTTTCCACAAGAAGACCAGCCGTCTATGGTAATGATTATTTTGTTCATTAGGTTTATGCAAATTCAGATTTGTATGTCATTGCGAATATCACTTGCCTTCAAAATAATGAATAGAAATGCACAATGAAAAAATGATTGTGAGTTGGAAAAATACGAAATATTGTTTTAAATATGAGCGATAACATTATAAAAAAACGCCTCTTTACAGAGGCGTTCAATTTTGTTTTTTATTTTTCAGCTGAAGGTTTCTTTTCTTTTTTCTTCGGCTCTTCTTTCAGTTTGAAAACAATCTTACCATTTTCTTTGTCCAGTTCCGCAATCATTGTATCTCCTGATTTGATGGTCATATTCAGTATTTCTTCTGCTAAAGGATCTTCCAGGTATTTTTGGATAGCCCTATGCAATGGTCTTGCACCAAATTGCGAATCATATCCTTTATCGGCAATGAAATCTTTTGCATCTTCTGCCAATTCCAAAGTAAATCCGAGATTGCTCAAGCGTTTCATCACACCAGTCATCAAGATATCTATGATTTGGAAAATATTTTCTTTGTTCAATGAATTGAAAATAACCACATCATCTATTCTGTTTAGGAATTCAGGACTGAATGTTCTTTTCAACGCTTTTTCGATAATCGCTTTGTTGTTTTCATCTTGATTATCTTGACGAGATTGTGTTGCAAAACCAACACCGTCACCGAAATCTTTCAATTGTCTAACACCAATATTAGAGGTCATGATAATCATGGTGTTTTTAAAATCTACTTTTCTACCCAACCCATCAGTCAGTTGTCCGTCATCCAGCACTTGTAATAAAATATTATAGATATCTGGATGTGCTTTTTCAATCTCATCGAGCAAAATCACACTATATGGTTTACGTCTAACCCTTTCTGTTAGCTGTCCGCCTTCTTCATAACCAACATATCCCGGAGGTGCACCAATCAATCTGCTTACGGTAAATTTCTCCATGTACTCACTCATGTCGATTCTGATCAGGGCATCCTCATTGTCAAACATATGTTTGGCTAAAGAACGCGCCAATTCTGTTTTACCTACACCTGTTGGGCCAAGAAATATAAATGT
>Ga0114979_10003340_pt1 | contig 10770 bp, 10 predicted proteins | sample S_140625_EF_Meta_FD_87315 | JGI IMG/M metagenome (GOLD analysis project Ga0114979, IMG submission 87315) | Freshwater microbial communities from Lake Simoncouche, Canada to study carbon cycling - S_140625_EF_MetaG | ecosystem: Environmental > Aquatic > Freshwater > Lake | place: Lake... | reverse complement strand
TGAAAATCTATATTTTATTAGTTTATCAGGGTTGCCACCGATTACTTCGTAAGCAGGTATATCATTTTTAATTATAATAATTTGGTTTTGTTCTTTTTTTTTATATTCTCTTATTTGATTTATAAGACCTTTAATATCATTTGTATGAATATCAAAATTGTTAATTACAGTTATGTCTAAATCCCAAAAATTTAGTTTTTCTATTTCATCAATAATTTCCGCTGAAAATCTATATTTTATTAGTTTAGCGGGGTTGCCTCCGATTACCGCGTAAGCAGGTACATCTTTGGTAACAACTGACCCAGCTGCTATAACACATCCATTTCCAATTGTAATTCCATCAAGTATTATAGATCTAGCGCCTACCCATACATCATTTTTAATTATTATATCCCCTTTAGAATAACCGCTAAGATTTCCTTGCTTATGATTAAACAGACTTACTGTGGAAGGAGATGTTGAAAATGTATCTAACAAATGATTCGCTAATATAAATAGTACGTCAATGGCTATCGAACATTTCTTTCCTATTTTTACTTTTGGCAATTCGCCATCTTGTTTTCTACAATCATAAGATAAGATTGTGTAAGGATTAATTATATAAGACGAACTGTCTATACTTAACATTGAAATAGGATTATATAAATATATATAGAAAATAAAATCGAATAATATCATCGGTTAGTAAAAAGTTATTCAAACATAAAAATCTTAAAATTTTCCATGAAATACCGAACTTATCATAAATTAACCAAGACGGTAAATAAAATTTGAGTTATTATAGTAAAATGTTTTGTTAAAAGCCTATTAACCCGTTCGCTGGGTATGGACCAGGTTTAGATTCAGGTTCTGTTAAATCTATAATATCTCTTACAACTGTACGTTTCTGTTGTTTTAGAAGATCAACCATATCTTCTTCAGAGTAAACGCGACCTGCCGCTAGCTGAATCTGTGCCCCACCCTGGCTTGCAGCAAACGGTTCCTTGGTCTGGTATAAATAGAAGGCGACTAATAGTAAAAGCGGTGTAAAAATAAGGATTAAGCCTATTATTGTCTTATTTAGTTTCATTCTACTTTATTATTATGTAAAAATTGAGATGGGTCTTGTATTTTCTCTAGGGATAAAAAATGGGCGTTGAACTCTACCTTGTTGTTTCTGCAGATAAACGTGATCAGTATTTAGCAGCTGCTAATAAGTACAACTCTACCGATATGGAACAACGTGATTCAGGGTTCGACCTTTTCTGCGACACAGATTACATTGTAACACGACAGTCTCAGTTTCTCAAATTTGGCGTACTATCGGCATCTGCCATGAAAGTGGGGTCCTGTCCTGTCAATCGGGCTTATTGGCTTATGCCACGTTCTTCTATGAGTAAGACAAATATGATCTGTTCTAACTCAAAGGGTCTGATTGATTCCGGATACCGTGGCAATATTATGGGAGCAGTGCGTCTAGTTGGTGACGTGGACGCAGAGGCTGTTGCTGTAAATACGCGTTTGTTTCAGCTAGTCTCGGGATCTGCTAAGCCGTGGTCTTTTGTTCACATTGTAGACGAGCTACCCTTGCCTGTTACAGAGCGTGGATCGGGTGGTTTCGGATCAACTGGTCAGTAGAGGATTATAGTTATAGGCTTGTTCTAGCCCAAGATGAGAAATCCCATGTAATATAATAGCTACTGTAAATAATAAACATATAACTAGGAGTTCGTAGATATCTAGACGTTGTATTTTTGTATAGTTAACAAGAATTAGTAGAAAACAGACTGATAGGAATAATCACCCAGATATGTGCACTATTAAAGATACAGGAACCATCTGTTATCTGTATTTATATTAGATGTGTACCCCTTCAGAATTATTTTTATTATATTTATCTCTTTTTATGTGAAATCCCACGGGTGTAAATAATACAAGCTAATAAAACCTATAGTCATAATAACTGGAGCAGTGCGCCAATCACGGAGCATGTCTAATTTAAGAGCGATAACCATCGTTATTATCATAATAAAAAATAGTATGAATACAAAACTGTATTCGCCACCTGAAAAAAACCCAGCCATTTCACTTATTATATGTATTTATTTATTATACCGGGCACTTATTCTGTTCGATTTATTTTTTTTTTTGATTTTTCTTTTTGATTTTTCATTTTCATTTTCATTTTGGTTTTGGTTTTTTATGTTAAGTTTAGAGAATGCTGCTGATGTTCTGGGGCAAAGGTATAATTGAGGTGGCATAATGCTTCTCGATCTCCTCTAGATCGCGACGCTCTGCTGGCGTGGCAAGATTGATTGCTACGCCCTTTCGCCCAAATCGCCCAGAACGACCAATACGATGAATATAGTTCTCGCGCTGAGGTGGGAGTTCGAAGTTAATAACTAGTGACACCTGTTGAACATCGATACCACGTGCAAGAAGATCACTCGATACAAGTACACGAACAGTACCTGTTCGGAAAGCCTGAATACACGCTTTGCGCTCCTTAGGATCCATATCGCCGTGAATATAGCCTACCTCAAAGTTATTCTCTTGCAGACGCTTGTGAAGCCACTCTACCTTTGCACGCTGGTTACAGTAGATAATAGCCTGGTTGATATTGATATGTTGATAGAGATCGCACAGACAGTCAAACTTCCAAGAGTCTTCTTGGATATCTACGTAATACTGTGAGATACCCTCAAGAGTAACCTTCTCAGGTGGCATTAGGATGCGCACAGGATTTTTCAACATACGCTCAGCTACTTCTACCACCTCGTCTGGCATTGTAGCTGAGAAGAGCGCAACCTTCGTTGTATCAGGAAATCCCATGTTTAGAATACACTCAGTCTGCTCTCTGAAGCGCCCCTCAAGCATCTGGTCTGCCTCGTCCATAATCAGAACCTTTACCTGATCACGCTTCAAAGCGTTACGATCCATGAGATCATATACACGTCCAGGGGTGCCAATTACAACCTGTGCACCACGCTGAAGCGCAGAGATATCATCACGTACGGGATTACCACCTGTTGCACTGAGGATAGTCACCTTAAAATGCCGGGTAAAAGACTTAATCACACCCTCAATCTGTTGCGAAAGCTCGCGTGTAGGAGCTAGAATTAGCACCTGCGTATTGGGATTTGTCAAGTCAACACGGGAAAGTGAACCTATACTAAATGCTCCTGTCTTGCCTGTGCCTGACTGTGCCTGTGCAATCACATCAAACCCGTCAATAATAGGCTTAATCGCACGCTTCTGGATCTCGGATGGCTTCTCAAAACCATATCCGAATACACCACGTAGAAGATCCTCAGGTATCCCCTCGATCTCGTCGAACATATGGTAGACTTTCACGTTTTCTGATTCTTCTGCCATCTTTTTTTAATGGTCTTGTATATTTATAAAGGTTTCAAATTTTTAGGTGCTTTATCCGAAAAAGGCGCTTAAACCTTTTTTAGATTTTATAATTAAGATGAGTTGTGACCTTTGTAACCTTATTATAGGGGAAGATGAGGCAACAGCTGAAACTCCTTGCTGCGATCGTTCTGTTCATACACAGTGTCTAATTGATACAATCGCAAGTAACTCCAGGCATTATCACGATTCAATCTGTGTATGCGGGGGGTTTTTACACGCCAATTCTGATAATTATGATCTAGACAACCAGGCAAATACCGCTGCTGAGCGTGTAAAGTTTGAAGACTTAAAAAAACAGCCTTTGGCTGTTAAAGCGTTCAAGGTTCTTAAACAGTCGGTTATAACTAGAAATAAGTGTAAGAAGGCATTTATTTCTAAGCTTAATGAAAAGGCTGGTGAATTTAAAGAACAGGTTTCTGCTGGAATAAATATTATTAAAAATATAAAAAAAGATGCGATAGATGCCCTAAAATCCTCTGAAGAGCACAAGAACTATTCCAGTTCGATGTCTAGGGTCACTTATTATAGTTCAAGATTCAAACGTATGTTTAACGTGAATGATCGTGAACTAAACGCGGTTTTAAGTCTCGGTAGACGGTCCCGTTGGTACGGTTGGCGCTGTGCCCCAAATAATCTAATTCGGTGGAAATTTAGAATTCGGATCAACTAGACAATGACTATGTTAGCTCTTACTAAAGTTAAGAAGCCCTTATAAGGGCTTCTTAACTTTATTTTACGTCGAGATGATCTTATATAACCGATCTATATCGTTATTAAACCGTTCTTACTGTTCTCAATACAGATCATATCCATATTAAATACATAGTAGTTTAGTATTCCTGTTCCTGGTGTAAATTTTATCTGGTTATATATTGTATTGGGAAAGAGATCTGATAGCGTCAACATATCTACAATTTTATGTTCGTAACAGTATTTGGCGACCGAATTGAATATTTTCTCTATATGTTCTGGCTCCTGTGATTTCAAAGCTACTATGTATAGATACCCATTTTTATAGGTGTCGCCCGTTTTCGCTTGAGAATCAAGACGAAATATAGAGATAAAATCGCATACAGTATCTTGTTCCCAAAACGCAAAGCTGTGGAACATAGGATTTTCCAGGACACTTCCTATCGATTTGATATCAAAGATTTTATATGTCTTTTTATTGTATAGACTTATGATTTCATCTAAATTGTTAATCAACTCTTTATTAGGTATTATGTCATTAAGGTACAAGGGTTCCGTGGTATTTGTAAAGGTGTTATATATACGTTCAAAATTCGGAATAGACACCTTAAAGAACCCAGAATTCACTAGATGTGCAATATTGATTGGGCGATGGTATAACTGTTTTTTTCCAAAACAGGGACTGTTTATCCTGGCGCTAATCGTATAATGCGCTAAACTTATGTTTAGTCTTGTTAATGATTCCTTGGTAAGAACAGCTATCATAAATGGCGCCAGACTGATATTTCTAAGCTTCTTCTTGAGACAGAGGAAGTTTACGTCGATCACTGAGAACTCTTGTTGTTCTATCTGAATTAGTTTTTTCTTACCCACTATTAGCCCTACTATATCAGATTTACCAATCGGTTGGAAAAAAATCAACAACGAGTCGTGTAGAAAATATCTTAACAACTGTTTGCTATAAAGAAGCCTTGAACTATCGGATGTGGAATAGTGTTCGTTGATAAAATCGAAAGCAGTGTTTAAAGTGTTTTCATCTAGGGTTGCGACTGTATAATCTAGTTTCGATTTGCTCTCTTTTATAATAGTATTAGTTTTCTCTAAAAGCTGTATTCCATCAAGAATCTGCTTTGCAGATGTATCATTGATATTAAGTGGTTGCTTTACCCAAAAACTCATACTGTATGTTTACTGTAGCGTCTATGTTAAATGCTTTTCTGACACAAATTTGAAAGTAACTTAAAAACATCTATACGTTATAGAGAAAATGCGCTTTTGCCCAACTTGTAATTACTTCTTATATTTATCTCCTGGCGCAGCGGATGCGTCTAGTCTAATTTTGCAGTGTAGACATTGTGGGTATAATGAGACTATGATGCCCACTTCGTCTAAGGATGCGCTCATCCTAGAAACTACATTTAAGAACTCTGGTCTTTCTGCTGGACTTGGAGCTAGCGGCGTAACTGTCAACTCCTATACGCTTTCTGACCCTACCCTACCTCATACAAAGAGTCTGCGATGCCCCAACGATTCGTGTGCTTCGTCAGCAGATGCAGATAAGAGAGACATTATATACATTAAAACTGACTCTTCCGGACTGAAATTCCAGTATATATGTACCGTTTGCCAGAATCAGTGGCGCAGTCAGGACTAGAAATGCCGCTTCCTCATATCTATTTTTTTTTCAATAGGATTTTTAATTTAGGTTTAACATAGTAAAATTGAAATAATTAAAACAGATATTTGTTTTTTAAAAAAATGTCTAGTTTACTATCTCTTAAAGAATCCGAAAACTCTCTTGAATACTATACTGATATTTATACTAAATGGGCGAAGTATTACAGTTCGAGCGGGGTAGCATCGTATTTTGGTAATATGAATAGTAATTACAAACGCTGTGAATACAAATTGGTTCTAAATGGTATTATTCTAGCATTTATGTCTATTGATTTTGATTTAAATGACGAAAATGAGAAGAAGTATCTATTAGACATTGACGACATTATATTTAATCCTGAAGTCGATATTTCGATTACATTTAGGATCTTAATGGAGGAGTTTCAAGAGTATGGGTTCATTGGGCTCTCTTTATGTAGTTCAATGGGTCAACAAGATTGGTATTTTGATGCAATGAAACAATATAAATCGTTCAATATCAATATAGAAGGTAAAGTTCGCAATATTATTTTACTGAAGGCGTATATTAATTACAATTTTAACCATTCTGTCAATTTCACAATTAGAAATGAACCTAATTTAGTAAGAAAGGGTGCTATAGTTAATTTTAAAGAAGAAGAGGAGTATAACCCGTGTGGAGGGATGCTTCAAGCTACTAAAACTGTTCTAACAAATTATAGTTTATTAGTATTTGACAAACCTATACTGTATAGTGAAAAGAACGGGAGTAGTGATATTACATTCGATTTAGCCATTGATGGGTCGCAATACGCAAAGTGCGATTGTATTAAGGACTGTCCAAATGGGCATTGTTCTACAGCGTTTACCAATCGAAGATTAAATAAACTTTGGCGGTTAGAGACGTCGCCTTCTTGGAATCCAGAAAGATACCGCATACTTCACGGGATCTATGTACCCAAAAGTATCGCTAGCAGAGATATTTGCAATAAGGTGTGTACTGGTCCCTATCTATATCACGGGTCAAAAAATGGTGATAAATATCACACGTATCTACATACGGTCCCTTATAATTTATCCACTTGGTTAAATAGCTTTCCGCGCACACTTATAAAAGAAGTAGGTCTACCTATACCTTCTGTACGTGCTCTGCCTGAGCTACCATATTATAAGCCAACTATCGCCTCAATAGTTACTTTACCAGACTGGGATATGCCTGAGGTTTCTGGGGATAACGATAATAGTTCTGTCGATAGTTGCCATACTATTAAATACGGCTTCATTTATTTAGTACAAGAGAGAGAGCACGTTACTGCTAAAAGGAGAACTTATAAGTTTGGCAAAACCATACAGGCGCCTAACAATTATTTAGAAAGGGTGCGATCTGGTTATAAAAAAGGCAGTCTTATACTTTTAGAGCGTTATTGTGATGCAGGCGCGGTTACTGAAATTGAGAATAAGATTAAAGAGGCTTTTAAGGAGCGATTTGTCCAACATCAAGACGGTCATGAACATTTTAATGGTGAGAGTGATACAATGATACGGATAATAAACTCAATAATGGATAATTATCCGGTCTCTGATTTATAATTAAATATAATTAAAATAATATGATCGAACTAATAATGAAAAATTGATCCGTTTCTATCTAATATTTTTTAGTAAAATGCCCAAGCTTTTTACTAAAAATTATAAGGATTTTATTGTTTTAGATAATGATTCTGGAGCCGTCTTGCGTATATTTAACGACGCAAGGTTGGCTCGTAAGTGTCTTCTTGGCGACGAAGTTAGTATCGATTGCCCGTCGGGTTGTGAGTTAGTCAATAGGGCTGACCATCCTGTTATTGCCGGTCTAATCGAGTTGAACTCTAAGACTAAATACGGGTTCACAAGCCGAAATACACCGATCTATCTGTTTTGTCCGTTTAACGAGGCTTATCCATCCTTTGTAGTCGGATGTTCTGAACGCGATACTACGATGAATCGACTAGCACTTGTTCGCTTCGAAAACGTATGGACTGATACATTTCCGCGCGGTTCTTTGCAAAGGCTACTTGACGTAGGTGCCGAAGAGGAAGCGCTTTACTGGACGTATAGCCCAGTTGCTTGTGTGAACTATAAGGGCACATATCCTGACCCTTGTCCTCTTAACAAGCGCTTGATTCTTGAAGACTGTTTTAATATTGACCCGGTTGGATGTAAAGATGTTGACGATGTACTTTGTTTTAAGAATGAGGAGGGTAAAGACTATGTCTATATAACTATTGCAGACGTTAGTGCCGTTGTTAAACCAGGTGATCCCCTTGACCTGCGTGCGGCAACTATCTGCCAGACATTCTATCAAGACGGTGTTCAACCAAAACCTATGTTTCCGTCTCTAATGAGCGACGGACAGTTGTCCTTGTTAAAAGGTTGTAAGAAACCCGGACTCACATTAAAGGTCTGTTTAGAAGATCTGACTACCTCTTGGTTCCTTACTGCTGTAAATGTTAGCGAAACATACGATTACGAGTCAATCTATAATGCAACAGACTTGGTCTGTTCATTAAAGAAGATGTCAAAGGCGTTTGGCTTTCTATCTGAGGACAGTCACGAATGGATTGAAGCGGCTATGAAGTTCTATAATGTAACCGCTGCCAAAATATTGAAGGCGAATAATGTAGGCGCTTTGCGTAGCCATTCTAGTCCGGATATGGAACGGTTTAACAAGTTAGATCCTTCACTGTCATTTCTTGCGATGTCTGCAGCAAAATATGTGCCCGCTTCGACTAGTGATTGTAGACATTGGGGTCTTAACGAAGATGCGTATTGCCACGCCACTTCACCTATTCGTCGGTATGCCGACTTGGTCAACCAGCGATATTTGAAAGCGCTGCTGTTTGGGGACGGAGATCTCTTTCCTCATATTAATTTCGACAGGTTGAACGCTGTAGCAAAGGCAGCAAAACAACACGATAGAGATCTTATCTTTGTGCGCGCCCTGAAAAAGGCGAAGACAGGTACTGTTTGTGGTAAGATTGTTGAGATTCGTGGCTCTGAGGATTTATGTAAGTTATCTATCTATGTTGAGCAGTGGTCTCTTATAGTAAAACTTAAGTATAAGAAGGGGCATACAGAGGGGACTGTAATTTCAAAAGATGAGAAAGAGACAGTAGCTGTAGCTATTGGGCAACAAGTTACAATCGCTTATCACGCGAATATGTCCGCTAGAGCTTGGAAACGACGTATGGTTATGAAGTTAAGTTAAACCCGGTTACCGTGATTTAAGGAGTTTATATTTATATATTAGAAGATGTATAATGTAACAGGTGAACGAAACCCATCAGGTGAAAAAAAGCCAATTGGCGAAATAAAGAAGCTTGTCTCTATTGTTGAGAGAGGCGCAGCAGATGCTTTTTTTTATCCAAAAGAGACCGATAACACAGTATTGTTACAGAACTTCAAACCGTATCATAACTTTAGCCAAGAGACTGTTGAACTTCCATATACCGGTTCTGCTACTTGGGGGCAGCGTATTACTTTTACTATGCCTCATCCGTGGTTAGGAGATTGCCTATCTTGGATCGGCATTCGATTTGCCCCTGATACTTGGCTTCCTGCTGAAGCTATACAAGGACTTTTACAAGGTCCACCCTACGAAAGATGGTCCTATAATGATATTTCTGGGGCGTGGATGTGGGCTTCTAATCTTGGAACTTCTGCAATAGAGTTGGTAGAGATGGAGGTAAATGGCGTGGTTATTGAACAGTGGTCTGGTGACTGGATAGATGTTTGGCAGAAACTCTATTTGGATAGTTCCAAGGCTGCCGGTTACGACGACTCTATTGCTGGAACCATAAACAGAGAACTATACACTAAAGACGGTAAATTTTACGACAATCCGTCGTTAGAGGCAGCGCGTCTTAATACAGTCAATATAGATGACATAGTAGGAAAAAAACGCATTAATATAGACCCTGATTATTATGGTGAGTGTATAACACCACCAACAGTGCCCGCAGACGAAATTCCGTATTATAAGGTTTTTTTAGGTGCAATGACCAAAACGTTTAATAAGATTCAGGCGGATCGTAATTTTAATAGGTTTGATAATATACAGACAGTTCAACCTAGTGAAGATGGATACGTATATGCTATGTTCCCCTTTTGGTTTGCTAGGCGCCGTAACGCTGCGTTTCCTATGTGTAGTATTTACGGTGATGGTAATATTAGATTTCACATAACGTTTCGTAAATTTAACGATGTTATAAGAAAGACAATAAACCCCAGATCTTGCGACGAAAACATGCTTGGTAAAGAACTTAACTTGACGGATAACGATATTTTAATCCCCTTTAAATACAAGGTGAATATACAACAAGTTGCCCCTGGGCTAAAAGATGCTGCTTTAATGTGCGGACTAATACATCTAGACGGTGGCATTAGGGAGACATTTTTGAAAAAACCCCACGAAGATCTTATCGAACCCGTCTTAAACATATCTTTTAGTGAACCCTTGAAATACCTTGTGTCGACAGGCGATGCAGATACTATTACAGTTAGTTTACCTCTTGATGCGGCAAACGGACCTGTAAAAGAGCTTATTTGGTTTATTCGGCGTAAAGCTGCGTCAAAGTTTAACTCTTGGACTAACTATGGCGCATACCTTGAAGATGAGACTGATCCTGTGTTTAAACCACAACGACCCCTTTTGAAAAAGGCGATTTTGCGCGTAGGTTCTGTTCCCTGGGCTGATAAAGAAGAGCTCTGGTGGCGGACACGTGGTGCGTTGGACCATCCAGGTGGTATACGTGTTACTAATTCTTTTATTTATGCCTATAGTTTCGCGTCGGATCCCGCTAAATTCAGTCCTACTGGATCCGTGAACTCCAGCCGTTCACCATTGCGGCTAGATCTGACTATTTCGCCACCTGTCGGAGTAGAAGATAAAGAATGGGAAGTACAAGTGTTCGTTGTTACAAATAACTGGCTACGTTACGAAAATGGGATGTGTGAGCGGGTCTATAGGGATTGATGCCCGACTTTTATTTTTATTTGTTATATTAGAAT
>Ga0114979_10003339_pt1 | contig 10770 bp, 9 predicted proteins | sample S_140625_EF_Meta_FD_87315 | JGI IMG/M metagenome (GOLD analysis project Ga0114979, IMG submission 87315) | Freshwater microbial communities from Lake Simoncouche, Canada to study carbon cycling - S_140625_EF_MetaG | ecosystem: Environmental > Aquatic > Freshwater > Lake | place: Lake... | reverse complement strand
GTACCCGTGATCTGGCCGGCCGCCAACAGGCTGGGACGGCGGCGAAACTGCAAGGTGGCGTCAAGGAGCTGGGGAGATTCGAGGAAGGTATTGCGGTGCATGACCCCGAAACGCACGAATTCGGCCTCGGCCAGGCCAGGGATCATGCGCAACACCCGTTTCTGTTCCGACCACTTGAGGTTGGTCTGGAATCCCACCAGGTTCCAAAGGCGACCGTCCCGATCTTCCTGGCGCAGCTGCACCACGGCATAGGCCCTTTTGGCACGCCTAACTTCCCTGTCGGTCACGTCACCCCAACGGGGATCCCAGAGGCCGATGGGCTTTAGGGGGCCATAGCGCATCGTATCTTCGCCGCGCCTGGCCAGTTCCTCGATGGGGAGGCATCCCTCGAAGAAGCAAGCCGATTCCTGTTCGAAATCCTTGAGAGATGCTTGCTCAGCCGTCAGCAACCCCTGCCGAAAAATGAAGTATTGCTCACGATCCATGGGGCAATTGATGTAATCGGCGTCACCCTTGTCATAGCGACTGGCACGAAAGGCCAGATTGAGATCGATGCTTTCTCCAGACACAATCGGACTGGCGGCATCAAAAAAATGGCACTCGTCACGACCGGTGAAGGCCCGCAGCTGCTCGGCCAAGGGCTCTGACGTCAGGGGACCCGTGGCCAACACGGTGATCGAATCGGCCGGCGGTAGCTCCGTCTGCTCGCGCCGCTCGACCGTCACCAAGGGATGGTCTTCCAGGGCAGCGGTCAGGGCAGCACTGAAACGGCCACGGTCGACCGCCAAAGCCCCTCCCGCTGGGACAGCATGGTGATCGGCCATGGCGATCACCACAGACCCAAGTCGGCGCAACTCTTCCTGGAGTAGTCCAGCGGCCCGATCGGAGGAAAGGGCCCCAAAGCTGTTGCTGCAGACCAGCTCGGCAAATTCCTCGCTGTGGTGGGCTGGAGAGCGGCGCACAGGCCGCATTTCCACCAGGCGCACCGGAATGCCAGCCGAGGCAATCTGCCAAGCCGCCTCGGTGCCGGCCAAGCCAGCACCGAGCACATGGACCATCAAGCTTGGGCGCGTTTGATGAACAGCTGGAGCTGACCCACGGCAGCCCGGCCGATGTGAAAAACGGCCCAGGAGGCAGCCAGAAGGATAGGAGCGACAACCAGAAGCAGCCTCAGGTCCATGACAGCAAAAAAATTCGGTTGTTGTGATTGTATCCAAGTCCGAGGCACCCCCTGCTCCGATCCGCCCCCAGCCAGGTCATTGGCAGCAATGGGAGGCTGGCCCCAGGGGTTGATGGCCAGGAACGTCTGCCTTGCAGAGGCTTTCAAAAGCCGGTGCCACCACCGAAGCCTGCGTGGGCACGGGCCAGCTGGCCATAGCGGCGGGCATGTTGGCGCTGCTGCTCAATGGCCTCAGCACTCAACTGGCGTCGTAGCTCGGCAGGGGCCCCCATCACCAAAGCACCTTCGGGCACGTCCCGGGTCACGACCGAGCCTGCCCCCACCAAGGCGCCAGCACCCACACAAACGCCGTTGAGCACGATGGCGCCGATGCCGATCAAACAGCCATCGCCCAAGGTGGCCCCATGGATCACCGCCCGATGGCCAATGGTGACGTCGCTGCCGATCGTGACGGGCTTACCCGGATCGCCATGGAGAATGGCCCCATCTTGAACATTGCTGCCCTCGCCAATGACGATGGGCGAGACATCTCCCCGGGCGACAGCGGTGGGCCAGAGACTGGCACCGGCAGCGAGGTAAACGTCGCCAATCACCACGGCCGACGCGGCCACCCAGGCCTCTGGGTCAATGCGAGGGGCGGGCCAGGGGGGCTTTATGGAGGGGGTTGGGGGATGGGCCGCCCGCACCAATGCCGTGTCGCCAGCAGTTTCGGACATGAAAAAGGAGGAGCACAGGGCCTTGGCCATTGTGGGTGTTCAGGCCGGGTGATACCGTCGCTAGGTCCCGTTCGTTTAGGATCCAGGTGATTCGGCAATCGGTGGCAAACGGGTCGCTAGCTCAGCGGTAGAGCATTCGGCTTTTAGCCGATTGGTCCTGAGTTCGAATCTCAGGCGACCCATGGAAGAGTGGAAGTTGACTTATTGACACCACAGGATCCTGATTTAATCTGATTAAAGACTCATCCCCGTGCTGGCCATTGCCATGATTCCAGTCGTTTCAAGCGCAGCAACATCAACCTTGCATCGGCCGCGCAACAGGGGTGCCAAGCATGGTTTTCGTTTGGTGGTTCAAGCTCGGGTGTTGCCCCCGAGCCATCACTGCCCCAAGCTGACATCCGATCGCCTAGGAAGGCGGGCGCAAATGGTGCGCGAAGGGCTGATGACTGGACTGCTCACCTTGCTTCTGACCGGTGTGGCGGTCGCTTCCCCGGCCACCTTGCAACAAAGTCCTCTTACAACAATGGCATCCATTCAGCATTTATGGATGCCGATGGGCGCAGGAGATTCGGCTTCTGGATTGGTCGACTGTCCCTGAGTGCCAGCAACTTCGGGGCATCGCGAACATAGTTTTGACTAGAGATGCCTCGAAATTTATTACAATTGACAATATAAAGATTAAAGACTAATATGCCTGTTACGACGGCGTAAACGGCGAGACCAACCTAGGGCTGCCATCGCACCAAACATTGGAACCGGAGCGGGAACAGCAACAGGGTTAAACTCGACGACGAACGATTGAGATCGATAAGCATTAGCCGGTTGGTTATTGGCTGAACATGGAACAGAAGTAGTCGAGCAATCGTAAACGTCAGCCCATTGACTTACTTGATTAAAATATAGCGCTACGTTCTCTACACCATAACCATTGTCGGGTTGACCCGAGTACCAACTGGCACTAGTAAGCAAAGAACCATCAACCCATTGCCATCCGGAATCAACCAGAGGTGCATCCGGCTGGAAAAGGCCGATATACGGCCCAACAAATTGAGAACCGGGGACTGAATTCCATAGACTAGGAAAACTCGAATATCCGATTTGAGCAAAAATAGCCGTATTCTCTGCCGCTGTATTCAAACTTACTAAATCACCGCCCTGTGAAAGTGCATAGGCACGGGCTTCAGACCAGGTAATTGGCGATATATTGTTATAAGCTTTGTAAGTACGACCGTCGTAGGTGAATGAGACGACCTCGCTATAGGCTTGAGCCGCTGGAGTGGTTGGCAAAACCAAGGCGATTCCAAGGGCAATGGATAAGACGGTCGGTCCTAGCAATCCCCTTGGCAAGGGAATGCCGGCATTGCCAAAAAACGCAAATGTAAATTGATTTTCCAAAATTCTCCAACCAGGCTGGAAGACCACTGGAAGCTTAACAAATACTTAAACATTGTTAAACGAATAAGCGAATTCTTTCAAGCGCCTGTGACAGTCGACAAACTGGATAAAGCCTTTACCTCGGCAAAGGCACTCAGCCTTGCGACATGTCATTCAGCCCTGGACGATTGACATGTCAGAAACGAATTAAAACAGCCATATAGCGAAAATCGACTTGCTTCCGGTTCAATTTGTTATCGATGGTTTCAATCGGTCGGACCTGCCGAAACCACATCTTGGGGAACCATGCGACGGTCGCTGGCCGTAGCGGTGATCGCCAGGAAGACCGCGGCGTAGACAAGGGCCACCAAGGAATTTTTAATAAGGATTTTATTGGCCGATGCGGCAAAACTTTTTTGCTTGTCCTGGATAGCCTCCTGAATCCGTGCCAATTGGGGCTGTAAATCGCGCAGCAAAGAATTGCGAATCAGTGGGAAGGTGGCGGGATTGGAAGGAATTGTTGGGGTCGGATTCAATTGTAGAGGTATAATCGCATTCTGCAAGGCTGCTGGGGATTGGGCATCGGCAATTAGCTGTTTGGTGTCCTGCAGATGAACCAGCAACTTTTGATCTTGAAGTTTCTGTTGGCCAATCAGTCGTTGCGTTGCGCTCATGTGCAAGGGAATCAGCAGCAAAAAACCCAGGCCAGCGGGCAGGGCCAGGTGGCGGATGCGGCTGCTCCACTGGAAGTTGGCCGGAGAGATGACATCAAGGCGTTCTGCCACCAGGATGAACAGGGCCCCCTCCAGGGCAAAACTGCCGGCACCACAGAGACTGGCAATGACATCCAGCTGCCATTGGGGTTTGAGCAGCTGCAGGGGAAATAACTGGCTGAGCACCAAAACCAGATAGACGCCAATCAGGCCCAGCCCTCCGAGCCGCAGCAGCAAACCACACTCATAGATAAGGCGTCCCAGGGTTCGATCTTGCTCCTGTAGGGGGGCCTCAGGCTCTGAAAACGTAACCGGGACTTGGTTACCCAAATTGTCTTGATCCTGGGGGGGGAAGGCACGGGTCATCAAAAACGAATTCGGCGACGCAGTTGACGACTGTAGGCAAAGAACCCAGCGGCTCCCAAGATGGGCAGTGGTGCAGGCGCTGCAGAAGCAACGGATGTGGAATCACGGTTGATTAATTGGTAATTATTGAGAGAGTCTGATAGTATTCCAAGATTATTGCTTCCATTATTATTGGCAATCAATGTTCCCTGTATAACGCTTCCAGGGGCCACGCCCGTTGGCAGCGTATAGCGAAGATAAAAAGGTAGTGAGAGGTTACTGCCATTGTTAACAATATTGGTATAAGATCTTGTACCATTGGCATTGAGGCTCAAAAAGGTGGGGCTGAAGTTGGTGAAAGTTATATTATCATTGCTATAGGATAGGCCGGTAATAGTATAGGAAACTCCGCCAGTAGTGAGCAAAGCAAGCTGAAAATAGCGATTTGTTTGCAGGTTGGCAGAAGTAAAGGTCTGTGTGGCCGTGCTTGGCGTCGCGGCATCAAAGGTGGCACAGTTATTTTCGGCGACTGTGGTGAGACAGGCCCCATGGGCCTTGGGGGCTAGGGCCCCGCTGAGGGCCAAGGCCAAGGCCAATGCGGTTCCCATGGCTGGAACAGCAGGGGAACAAGGAACAAAATTGAATCTCCGAAAACAGACCGAAGCAAACCTGACCACGGAGCAACAGATAAATTTCCCATATCTTAGCAAAACTTAAAGCCAACCTAAAGAAATCACAAAAAAGGCGGCGGAGAATCCGTCGCCTGCTTTCTTTCCATGCCAAGGCGAGACAGGGTCGCCCTTTGGAAATGGTCTACTTCAAGGCCACCCCCTGGGCCATGCGGCGACGGAGACGGCGGCTCCAAAGGAAGGCGCCACCGATGCCCATCACAGGCAGGGGACCGGGAACAGCAATGATCGTTTCACCGGCTAGGGCAGGGGTGCTGCTGGGTGCCATTCTCACCAGGGATCCTTGCTCATAGGCATAGGCATAACCAAGCAACTTATCCTCTTGATAGGCCTTGCCCAGGAAGGAGATTCCCAGGGGATTGAGGTTGTTGAGTGTTTGGTAGCCAGCTTGGACGATCACCGTGGGATAGCCCGCTTTAGCGCCAATGCCTGCGCCGGCGGTACCGGAATAGAGAATGGCATCGAGTCCATTGTCAGCCAAGAACTTATCAATCCCAAGGGTTTGGGAGTTTTGCAGATCCAAAGCTCGATCGTTCAGATACCTCAATGTGTCGGCACTGGTGGGGGAAAGATCGATCAGGCGGGAAGTGTCGATGCGGACCTTGCCGTATTTGAAGGGGCCATTGGGATCGGGATTATCGGTTACATATTGGTTGATGAAGTTATAGACATCGTCGATGGTTTTGATCGTGGCAGTGGATCCAAGAGTAGCCAGATAAAGATTCAGGTCGCGTTTGAATTCATAGGTAAGAACCGTTGAGGTATTGCTGGGGGGTGTAAAGGTAATTTCGGTGACCGTGGCCCCCAGGGAGCGAATCGTATTGATGGCGGCATTGAAGATACCGAGTTGCTCGGCTCCACTTTGAGTGCTGCCATTGGGCTTGGTGTAATAACCCAGTTTGGCCCCTACGAGGGCATCTTTTTTAAGGTATGGGGTGTAATCGGTTTTCGCCAAACCGGTCTGGGTGTCGGTCTGGGGATCCTTGGGATCGACACCGGTGAGGGCCCCCAGCAGGATGGCCGCATCGGTCACATTCCGGGCCATGGGTCCGGCGGTGTCCTGGCTGGCGGCGATGGGGATGATGCCATCGCGGCTCCAAAGACCCACCGTGGGTTTGATACCCACCAGGGAATTCTGGTTGGAAGGGCTAAGAATGGACCCCGAGGTTTCGGTGCCGATGCAAATGGTGGCCAAATTGGCGGCGCAGGCTGAGCCAGAGCCGGCACTGGAGCCCCCGGGGGAGAGGAGGGGGCGACCATCACTGTTAGGTTGGAGGACTGGATTGTAGGGATTTAGGGTATAGCCATTCAGGGAGTTGTAACCAGCCGGCATGCCGTTGGTGAGGTAGTTGGCAAATTCGGTAGGCGAGGTCTTGCCCAGGATGATCGCCCCGGCGTCGATGAGCTTTTGGGCAATCGTGGCGTTATCGGGGGGAATGGAATCCTTGAGCCCTAAAAAGCCAGCGGTGTTCGGCAGCAAACTGAAATCAATGTTGTCCTTGATCAGGACCGGAATCCCCATCATCATGCCGCGGGCACCCGATAGGGCCCGTTCGGCATCGAGGGCGGCCGCTTCGGCAAGGACATTGGGATTGAGGGAAATGATCGAATTCAGCAGCGGGTCGTAGGCCTGAATCCGATTCAGATACAGCTGAACCAGCTTCTGGGAAGTCAACAGCCCACTCTTGAAGGCTTCTTGAATGCTGGTGATGGTGGCATCTTCCAACTTGAAGCTGTCAGCGGCCGCCGCGGGACGGGGCAGAATCGCCGTAGAAAAAGTGGCGGCAAGGGCTACGGCGGCAATTTGCTGATGGAGAGGACGCAACATGGTGGGAGCGAATGTTTAACAGCACGCAGCTTGGCGATGCAGAAATTGCAAAAAGTAGCAAATTTGACCTTAAATTTAGCCAGATCTAGATCTCAGCACTTAAGGGCATCTTTTCGTAGCTAATCACACCAAATAATTTGCTTTTGTGTCGTTGATATTACTTTTTTTCAAATGATTTCATGAAGCATTTTTTTATTTTTTCTTCAGAAACCCATCCTGGGTCGGCGCTGCAAGCCTTGTCCCTTTGCCGTTGCTGAAGAAAATTCAATGGCCTGGGACGCCAATCCCTGCACAATGGATGCACTTTTGAGTCTCCATGAACCTCCGCACCACCATCGCCCTGGGGATGCTGGCCTTCGTGCCCCTCTCGATCGCCGCCGAAACCCTCCACTGGGGTGATGGCGCCGTCTTTTTGACTTCGATCCTGGCCATCATTCCCCTGGCGATCTGGCTCAGTACCGCCACCGAAGAACTGGCCGTTGCCCTGGGACCCTCCATCGGGGCCCTTCTCAATGCCCTGTTCGGCAACGCCACCGAATTGATCATCGCCCTGACAGCCCTGCGGGCTGGCCTGGTCGACATCGTCAAGGCCAGCATCACCGGCACCATCGTGGCCAATCTGCTGTTGGCCCTCGGCCTTTCGATGCTGGTGGGTGGTATCGGGCGCCGCGAACAGAGCTTTCAGCCCGTGGTGGCTCGGGTCAACGGCACCGCCATGACCCTGGCGGTGCTGGCCATCGTCATCCCCAGCCTCACCCAAATGGGCCAGGGCGAGCGCGGCATCGCCGGTAGCGAATCGTTTTCCCTGTTCGTCGCCTGGGTGCTGTTGCTGGTTTATGGCCTCACCCTGCTGTTTTCACTGCGCACCCACAGGGGTCTGTTTGAAGTCGCCGAGGCGGATGTGGAGGACCTGGGCTACCAACAGGGCCAGCGCCCGCGGCTCTTGCCCTGGTTGCTGGTGCTGGTCCTGGCCACCGCCGGCGTCGCCTACGAATCAGAAATGTTCGTCGGGGTGGTCGAGGGGGTGACCGAGAGCTTCGGGCTCAGCCCTCTCTTCACTGGGGTCGTGCTGTTGCCGTTGCTGGGAGGGGTGGCCGAATACCTGACCGCCGTGACCATGGCCCGCAAGGACAAAATGGACCTGGCGGTGTCGGTGGCCCTCGGCTCCACCCTGCTGGTGGCCCTGCTGGTGGTGCCCCTACTCGTGCTGATCGGGCCCCTGATGGGCCATCCGATCGACCTGCATTTCGAGCTCTATGAGCTCGTTGCCATCATCACCGCCGTGGTGGTGAGCAACTTGGTTAGCCTGGATGGACGCTCCGACTGGCTCGAAGGGGTGTTGCTATTGGCGTCTTACATCATTCTGGCGGCAGGATTTTATTTCCAGCCCGCCACACTGGGCGCCGCCTGAGATGACGCGCTTCGAAGACCAACCCCTTTCCGCCTTGCCCCCCGAAGAGCCCCTCCCCGGCGAGGCGGTCCAGCCGCTGCGATCGGCCGCCTTCCAGGCCAGCCGCAGCGAAGAGGTGCCGGTGTTTCGGGCCAGCAATGCCTGGCTGCGCCTTCAACGATCCAGTTCGCTGCAACTGCTGCTGACCCTGCTGGTCACCCTGGTGGCCCTGGTCGGGGGTTTCGCCCCCCTCACCCTGGTGGCGTCGCTGCTGCTGGTGGCCTTGGCCTTGGTGCAGCTGCTCCCGCCGCTGTGGCGTCAATTGAGCGGCCGCCTGGATGACGGTCCCACCGCCCTGGCCCTGGCGGTGCTGGGATTGGTCATCGCGGCGGTGACGATTCCCTTGAGCCTGGGCTGGCTCGATCCCTTGCTGAACCTCTTTCGCAGCCGCAACTGGGAGGCGATCGGGGCCCTCGGCGAGGGTGTTGTAGGCGCCTTCGGCCAGATCCTGGTGGCCCTGGTGGCCCTGTTGATTGCCTGGCGTCAGGTGATGGTGGATCAACGCCTCACCACCCAGCAGAACCGCATCACCCAGGCCCAGACCATCGACAGCTTCATCCACGGTCTCTCGGAATTGATCAGCGACGAAGAGGGAATGCTGGAGGACTGGCCCCTGGAGCGCATGTTGGCCGAAGGGCGGTTGGCGGCGGTCATCAGCAGCATCGACCGGGACGGCAAGGCCCGCATCCTGCGCTTCCTATCCAATGCCCGCCTGCTGACCCCCCTGCGCCGTGACAACCGACTGGGCCGGGCGATCCTTGATGGCGAGGGGAATTACGAGGAAGATCGGCTTAGTGGTGTGCCGGTGATCCGGCTGAAGGACATGCTCAAGGGAGCCGACCTGAGCGGCACGGACCTGCGGGGCATTGATTTCAACGGCGCCGACCTGCGCGGCTGTGATTTCCACCTGGCCGACCTCAGCGATGCCAATCTGGCCCGCACGAACCTGGCTGGCGCCAGCTTGGAAGGGGCCCGGCTGGAGGGCACCCGTTTCTTCTTCGGCCGGGCCCAGACCGCCTCCCCCAGCGCCTCCAGCGGCCCCATCGATCTGCGCAGCGGTGCGGGCAGCGGCGCCGTGGTCGAAAACCTCAACCTGGCCGCCGTGCGGGGGCTCGATGCCCAGAGCCACCAGTACCTCGCCTCCTGGAGCGGACCCCGCTCCCGCCGCAGCCTGCCCGGTGGCTGCCGCGGCATCCCCGACAAGCTGCTGCCGACCGCCGAACTCCTCCAGGCCTGAGCCGCCATGTGGATCGAACTGCGCGGCCCCGAGAGCTGTCTTTATCGGCTGGAGGATCCCTGGGGGCAACCCATGGGCCGTCTGGAGCAGTACCTCCAGCCGATCACCCTCGACCCCCAGGCCTACGGGGTGCATGGGCAGGCACGGCTGGTGGGCCCCGATCTGGTGGGGGTGGACAGGCATCACCGCATCGTGGAGGAAACCCTCCATCTCAAGGAACTGACGGTGGCCCATCGGCGGCGCATTGTGCTGCGCAGCCTCCTGCCCAGGGGGGAGCGGATTGACGCCGCCGTCTGCAGCCTGGTGGACATCCGCCGCTGGTCCGGGGCCTATTTCCACTGGTTCCTCGATGCCCTGCCGAGACTGATGGCCGCCGACGATCACAGCGCCCGCAGCGGAGACACAACTCTGGTGATCGTGCCCTCCAGCCTCCAGCCCTGGCAGGAGGAATCGCTCACCCTGTTGGGGGTGGAGGCTGGGCGTCGACTGCCGCACCGTCCGCCGGGAAGGGGTGGATTGGAGGTCCGGCGTCTGATCGCCGGCGTCGCCCACCGCTGGCATCGAGGCGGCCAGGCCCCCTTTGATGCCATCTCCCCCTGGGCGATCCACCAGCTGGCCCGTCGCTTTTCAGCTGCGGTGCCGATCGCTGCGGCTGGATCAGCACCAAAACGGATTTTCCTCTCCCGTCGTGGAGCCCCCAGCCGCAACGTCGTCAACGAGGCAGCGGTCATGGCGCTCCTGGAGCCCTACGGCTTCGTGGCCGTCCGTGGAGATCGTCTTGGACTGGCCGAGCAGATCAACCTTTTCCGCGGCGTCTCCCACATTGTCGCTCCCCATGGAGGGGCCCTCACCAACCTGATGCACGCCCGGGGCGGCCATCTGCTGGAACTCTTCCAAGCCAACCACGGCGTAAGGCCGGAGTTCTTCCAGCTAGCGGCGATCAATGGTCTCGATTACCGCTTCCTGCTCTGTCCGAACGTTGCCGGTGGCCAAGACATCCAAGTCGACCTGGATCGCCTCAAGGAGTGGCTGGCCATGACGCTGTAAACGGGGACCCTGTCAGCGCAGGGTCATGACATTATGGAAAGGCATACGAGGTTGGCTCGATGCGGTTATGGAGGGGTGGTCGAGTGGTTGATGGCTCCGGTCTTGAAAACCGGCGAGGTGAAAGCCTCCGCGGGTTCGAATCCCGCCCCCTCCGTTCCTGATAACCCAGTCCTGGAAAGGGTTCTAGGCCG
>Ga0114979_10003338_pt1 | contig 10770 bp, 11 predicted proteins | sample S_140625_EF_Meta_FD_87315 | JGI IMG/M metagenome (GOLD analysis project Ga0114979, IMG submission 87315) | Freshwater microbial communities from Lake Simoncouche, Canada to study carbon cycling - S_140625_EF_MetaG | ecosystem: Environmental > Aquatic > Freshwater > Lake | place: Lake... | reverse complement strand
TGCTGCAGCAGATGGCGCAGCAGGGTGAACACCCGCACGAACACCGGCGCATCGCCGGTGGGTGGGTAGCCACCATGCACGCCACCCGGCCAGGGGGCTCCGGCGGGCGGCTCGGGTGGGGGTGGCGGCTGGATCGGCGCCAGGCAGGGTTCGCTCTGGCAAAAGCCGTTGGCCTCCAGCCAGGCCAGATCGGAGCGGATGGCAGCTGGATCGCCGTAGCACTCACCGTGGACGCGGCGCAGGTAGGCGGCGGCCTGATCCGCCAGGTCGCCCTCCGGCAGGGGCGAGACGATCGCCTCCAGCTCAGCGCGGGTGGCGGGGTCGGCCGCGGACAGTTCCGGGTAGGTGGTGAGCAGGCGCAGCAGGGTGAACAGCCGCACAAACACCGGTGCATCGCCCTGGGGTGGGTAGCCACCATGCGGCCATCTCGCGGATGACCGGCTCGGGCACCAGGCGCTTGCGGGTCTGGTTCCACTGCAGGCAGGTGGCAAGCGGCGTGTAAAGCCACCAGCCGATCCACTCCACCGGAGCCGGCAGGCTCAGGGCCTGGGTGATCGCCAGGCGCCAGGGGCGACGGGCATTGGTTGCACCGAGGATCACTGGGATGCCGGCGGCCACGGAATCCCGGAGGCGCTGGTGCAGCAGGGTCTCGATGTCGCGCCAGGGCCCTTGCACCGCGGCATCGCCAAAGAGCTCCTGGCGCACCACATCGGTGGAGAGCACCACGGCACTGGTGAGCTGGGCCAGCACGCTGGCCAGGGTTGTCTTGCCGCTGGCGGGCGGGCCGATCAGGAGGTGGCAGCGCAGGGGCGCTGGCAAGGGCATGGCAGAGAGTCCGGCAAAGATCGGAGCCTGGCGGCAGCGGCATGCAACGGCAAGCCTCTCCATGCGAAAGAGCAGATGCAGATCCAAGCTCTCAAAGGGGTCTGCTGAGCGGCTTTGCTATTTCGCAGGAATAACTGCCAAAAAACCGCCTGCGCTGCTGAGGCTGCTCCCAGCGCCGCATTCGCCCCATGGCTTCCCCGCGCCCCCCGTCGCTGGCCCAGGCCCCCCACTACCGCCTGCCGGAGTTGCTGCACGCCATCCGCCTGCTCGATCTGCTGGAGCTCTGCGGCACCACCGTGCAGACCAGCCGCTTGCTGCAGCTCAGCCAGCCTGCTGGTTGGCCCAGGCCAAGAGGGGAAGCCGCCGCTACCGGATCCTCTCGGAGGATTTCGGCCTGGTGCGCGATCGTCGCCAGCTCTGGGGCTGCGGCTACGGCACATCGGCCGCGATGCGTCTGCTGCGGCTGGGCTGCCGCGCCCATCGCCTGGCCGCTGGCGTGGCTCGCATCGGCAGTGATCTTCTCCATCACCCCCTGCTGGCGGGCTGCCCCTGGCTGCTGCCCACCCCCCAACGGTTCCGCGCGGCGGCCAACTGGCTGGAACTGGTGCGCCAGGGCGTACTCGATGGTGCTCTGCTCTCCGGCCTGGAACTGGAGGAGGCGCCAGGGATCAACCGCAAGGAGCTGGAGCTGCTGCCACTGGGCGAGCTGCCCCTGGGCCTGGGGTTCTGCCCCGAGGCGCCGGTCCTGGTGGGTGCCCCCCCCCGGCAGGCCTGCCCCCGGCGGGCGTGTGGCGGAGGTGCTGGTGCCCGATCGCGGTGTGGCGCCCGGCCTGCGGCGGCTCCTGCGGGAGTTTGGGCTGCCCCTGCGCAACGGCGGCAACAGCCTGCAGACCCCAGACGACTGGATCGGCCGGATCCAGGGCAGCGCCCTGGCTCTGGTGGTGGCGGATCGAGAAGCCGACACCTGGGCCTCCTTGCGCTGCGGACCCCTGGCCTCAAGGCCCCAGGTCCCGGTGTGGCTGGCGCTGCCAGCCGACTGGCAGGAGCACCCGGTGCTGCGCCACACCGCCCGGGAGCTAGGGCGGAAGGGCGGCCCGCAACAGCTGGAGGGCTGAAAGTATGCGCCCCGTGCATAGATCCAAGACTCGTGGCTTCAACTGCTTCAGGTGTGCTGACACGTAGGGCAACCGCCCATGGGCTATGGCTGGCCCTGGAGGCTGGCGATCACGCCACCCGGCCTGCCCCGGCTTGCGCACCGCGCAAGGGCTGACGCGAGTCGCTCCGCTGCGCTGCGCGCCCCTTGCACGGCGCTGGCGGCGCCGGGGCTGAACGGCGGTGTCGTTCGCCAACCCAGCCATGGCCGTCACTCCCCTGGTCCGCGCCTGCCCGATCCGCATCATCTCGGTGCACCTGCTCGATGCCGCTGGCCAGCTTCTGAGGGTGCTCTTCCTCGATCGCGAGGGCCACATCAGCGCAGAGCCGCACTACATCCCCCGCGATGAGGCCCTGATCCTGGCCTCCAATCAGCAGCGGGTGCTCGGGCCTCAGGCCGAGGTGCGGATGCTCTGAGCTCCCCTGGCCGGGAGCGGCCCCGCCTCCGGCTTTCTCCGGCGGGGCGTTGTTCGCGCCCGGGTCAATCTGCGCTGCTAAGCCCCACGTACACCGGCTGAAACCACTGCATCCGCCGGCTCTGACGACTTCATTGCCGTGCTCAGCGAGGTGGCGGCCGTGGGCCAGGGCGGGCTGCAGATCAATGAGCCCGGCACCGCCCGCAGCCTCAAGAACCTGACCGGCACCTGGAGCGACCCGGCCCTGGCCTGCCTGATCCATGTGGGCATGTAGCCGCAGGCCCGCGGAGCGGTAGCGGCTGACGCCGGATCAAAACTCAGGGCTGGGGATCGAGGCGGAGTACCAGGAGGCAGTGCGGTTGCATGGGGGGTCGATGGCCTGAGGCTTTCGCTTCCGGACCCTGATGCTCTTCAGCCGTTCTTGAAGCGCACTGTCGCCCGAGGAGCGAAGGGCTCCTGAAGGAGGGCGCAGGCTTCGATCGAGGCCACCAAAGTGGTGACCAGCAGGATGAAGGCCTGCTCATCAGCGGTGAGCCCGGCCTGGCTTTGGAGCAGAGGGGCCAGCGCCATCCAAAGCGGTGATGTCTCTGCTTGGGGTAGACCCGCTGGAGCCGCTTCTGATGGCGTGCTTCCGCCAGCGTGGGTTCGCCGGCGCTGTGGGCAAAGTCGTTGCGGACGGAGCGGATGGCGTGCAGGGCCTGCTCGATCGGCGGCGCGATCAGACCCAGCCTTGCCGCGAGGCTGATCTTCGCTCCGTAGCTGCCGAGGGAACGATCGGGGGTGAACAGTTTGTCGTCGGGTTCTGCGCTGGGGGCCATCACCGCCTTGAGCAGGTGCTCGAGGGCAAGGTCCAGCCGGGCGGCACCCACCAGCACCAGACCCCGCCCACGCTCCACCATCATTTGCACGGCCACGTTGCGGGCCTGCTGGGCGGCTGCCAGGGTGCGCGGATCCGGGCTCATTCCTGCTGGCCCTGATCACGCAGATCTTCATAGAGGTTCGTGTGATTGAGCAGGATGTCGATGATGCCCTCTCGCACCTCGGCAGAGTTGAGGGCCTGGGTGCTCATCAGTTGATGCGCATCGAGAGCGCCGATGATCGCGTCCAGCAATGCTTTGTTCAGATCGGGGGAATTCGTGAACTGTTCCTTGCTGTTGGCCGCCGCTTGCTGTTGCAGGGTTGTCGACTCCATCAGCTTGCTGCGGATCACGGAGCAGACATAGGGCAGCTTGTCGTTATCGCCAAGCTCCCCAACGAACAACTCATTCAGCTTGGCGATGATCTCCGCCAGCTCCACCTTGTCCTTGTCCTGCACCCCACCACCGCCTGGGGCCATGGCGGGGATCGGAAGGCTGTCGCCCTGGGCGAGATCGAGCTTTTTGCTGCCGAGATTGCGGAGATGGTGGTGGGTGAGCACCACCTTGGAGAGATCCACCGTGTTGATCTCCCGCTCGAACTCCAGCAGCGGCAGCAGGGCTTTGTAGAACATCGCCCGCTTCTCCAATCCGGTGTTGGCGTAGTCGAAGATCTGCGACAGAAACGTATAGAAGCGCCCGTAGGTGCCCATATCGCTGCGGAACAGGGTGAGCGCATCGAGTTCGTCTTTGGCGCGCTTCAGTGCGTCGGCGTCATTGATCTCTTCCGCATGTCGATAGGCGAGCCTGGCTTGCTTGTAGAGGGTCATCAGGCGTTGCGCCACAGGATCGATCGCTCCGATCAACTGGCTTTGCCGCACTTTGTCTGTGCGTGTGTCATCCAGCAGCACCTTCACAACCCGGTCGATTTCGAATTCGTCGTAATGTCCCTGTGCATCGAGTTTGGTCTTGAGATCAAGGATGAGGTTCGGATCGGTGGCCTCGGCCAGTTCAGCTGTGGCGTAGTAGGTCTTGAAGGCTGCCAGGATGTCGTCAGGTTCGTTCACAAAGTCCACCACGTAGGTGGTGGACTTGCCGGGGTGGCAACGGTTCAGGCGGGAGAGGGTCTGCACAGCCTGGATGCCATCGAGGCGCCGATCCACATACATGCCGCAGAGCAGGGGCTGATCAAAGCCGGTCTGGAACTTGTTGGCCACCAGCAGGATCTGATAGTCGTTGCCCTTGAAGGCTTCGCGGATGTCGCCCTTGAGGGCAGGGTTGAGGGTTTGGCTCCGCTCAGTGAAGCCATCAGGGCTGATCTCGGGATCGCTCACCTCACCGCTGAAGGCCACCAGCGTGCCAAGCGGATAGCCCTTCTCGCTGATGTACTTGTCGATAGCCAGCTTCCAGCGCACGGCTTCCTTGCGGGAGCCCACCACCACCATCGCCTTGGCCTTGCCATCAAGCAGTGGCCAAACGAACTGGCGGAAGTGCTCCACCACGATCTGCACCTTCTGAGCGATGTTATGTGGGTGGAGCTTCACCCATCCCATCAGCTTCTTGAGGGCGGCGCTGCGTTCCACCTCTTCATTGGAAAGCTGCTGGCCTTCCTGGGCGAGCTGAAAGGCGAGTTTGTAGGAGGTGTAGTTCTGCAGCACATCGAGGATGAAGCCCTCCTCGATCGCCTGGCGCATCGAATACACATGGAAGGGCGCCGGCAGATTGCCGGGGGCGGCGGGTTCGCTTGGATCGGGGCGCCGGCCGAAGAGCTCCAGCGTCTTGGCCTTGGGGGTGGCGGTGAAGGCCACGTAGGTGATGCCGGTGGCACCCGCGCCAATCCCACTGGCACGGGCGGTCATTTCGGCGGCCAGCAGGTCATCGATGGAAATCTCACCCCCGTCGGCGAGCTGCGCTAATTCAGCGGTGGAGAGCACCTTGCGCAGCTTGAGGGCGGCATCCCCCGTTTGCGAACTGTGGGCCTCATCGGCGATCACCGCGAAACGCTTGCCGCTGGTGGCGGTGAGCTCCTGCATCTTCTTGATCAGGGCCGGGAAGGTCTGAATGGTGCAGACCACGATCTTCTTGTCGCCGGAGAGGGCAGCGGCCAACTGCGCACTTTTGATGCCCTTCTGGGTGGTGATCGAAGCCACCACCCCTTTGCGCCGCTCAAAGTTTTCCAGGGTTTCCTGCAGTTGGCTATCGATCACGCTGCGGTCGCTCACCACCAGCACGGTGTCGAACAGCTTGCGGTCGTCTTCGTCGTGGAGATCGGCGAGCAGATGGGCGCTCCAGCCGATCGAGGCGGTTTTGCCGGAGCCGGCCGAGTGCTGGATCAGGTAGCGGTGGCCGGGGCCTTCTTCCAACACGGTCTTGAGCAGCAGCCGGGTCACGGCGAGCTGGTGGTAGCGGGGGAAGACCAGCCGTTTGAGCTGCTTTTTGGTGTCGCGCGCGGCGATGCAGTAGCGGCCGAGGATCTCCAGCCAGCTCTCGCGTTCCCACACCTCCTGCCAGAGATAGGCGGTGCGATGGCCATCCGTTACCGGATTGCCGGCCCCGCAATCGGGCCCACCGGGGTCGCTGCCCTGGTTGAAGGGCAGGAACTGGGTGCGGGGGCCTTCCAGAAGGGTGGTCATCTGCACCTCGCGATTGCTTACGGCGAAATGCACCAGGGCGCCACTGGGAAAGAAGAGCAGCGGTTCAGGGATCTGGCCGGCGGTTCGTGGCAGCCGGTCGGTCTTGTATTGCCACACCGCGTCCGCGATGGACTGGGTGTTGTCGGTCTTGAGTTCGGCGGTGGCGACGGGGATGCCGTTGAGAAACAGCACCAGATCGAGGCAGTTCTCGTTGCGGGTGGAGTAGCGCACCTGCCGCACCACCCGCAGCCGGTTGGCGTTGTAGCGAGCCAGAACCTGTGGGTTGAGACCGAAGGCTGGCTTGAATTCGGCCAGCTTGAGCGCCTTCGGCAGGCCGAGCACCTCCACCCCGTGGCGCAAAAGATCGAGGGTGCCCACCTGGTCGAGTTGCTGGCGCAGTCGCTGCAACAGGGTGGCTTCCGCCTTGCTGCCATGGTTTTTCTGCAGCACCTCCCAGGCTTCCGGCTGGGCTTGCTGCACCCAGGCGATCAGATCGGGCGGGTAGAGCGCGAGCTCGCGGCTGTAGGCAGCGGCGCTGCCTTCTTCATAGAGCCAGCCGTGGGCGCCGAGGTGCTCGCAGATCTCCTGCTCGAAGGCGCTCTCGTGGTGCAGTGCCATCAGGACGTCCGCTCCTCGCTCTCCGCAACGGCTGTCCCCACAGGCAGCCAACTGTTGGAGATGGGCATGCGCTTCACTGCCAACCTGGGCGGGCTCCAGCCTAGATGCCGCTGCGGGAGCGGGCTATGACAATGATGCGTGAACTGCATCGCTTGATGGTGTGCCGTCAGGCCCAGTTCTCCAGCAGCAGCCCGGGGACTCTCTCGAACTCGCGTAGGTTGTTGCTCACCAGGGTTAGCCCTTCACTGCGGGCGTGGGCGGCGATGTGAAGGTCATTGACGCCGATAGGTGTGCCGCTGCGCTCCAGGGAGGCACGGATCTGCCCGTAATGCAGGGATGCCTTGGGGCCATAGGCCAGCAGATCCAGACGGCTGCAGAAATCCTCAACGGCGGCAAGATTGGGGGCTTGGGCCGCGCTCTTCTCGACGCCATGCAACAGCTCCGCGAAGGTGATGGCTGAAATCGCCATCTGGCCGGCATGGCGGTTGAACGTATCAAGCAGCTCCTGGGGCCGGCGCTTGATCACGTAAATGCAGATATTGGTGTCAAGCAGGTAGCGGCGCATCCGTCGTCAGAAGGCCTCTCGCTCTGCCTGCTCCTGGTCAGCCCGCTCCGCCAGGAAGTCGTCACTTACGCCCGGGCCTTCGAGGAAGAAGCTATCCCAGCTGCGGCCCACCGGCGCGATGATCCGTTCCTGCCCGCAGGCGCGCACCTCCACCTCCTTGACGGAGTCAGGCAGCCGTAGATCCGCTGGGATGCGCACCGCCTGGCTGCGATTGCTGAGAAACAGCTTGGTGATGGTAACCATGGCCCTCCCCTGGGATATACGTGGAGTCTATCCCCGCTTGACCTGGCTGAGGGTGCGGCCCTGGGCGTTCTTCCATTCCCGCCAGCCATTGGCGGTACGGCCCAGCAGAGCCGATGCCGCGCTGCTGGGGCTGCGGAAGAGATGATCCCGCGGGAAGGTGATCGTTCCTGCTTCTGACACCTCCATTACCCCGGCGGCGATCAAGCGCTCGCGTACCCGGCCGTCGTTGGTGCCCTGGATCGATGGCACGTTCTCCAGGCGGCCCACCGAACCGGCCAGAACCACAAAGCCTTCGGGGGTGTAAAGGCCTCTGCCATCGACACCGGCTCCAGGGCTGCGGCAGAAGAACAGCTCGGCGGGGTTCTCCGCCTCTATGGCTGTGGCCAGCGGATCGAACAGCGGAAAACCAAGGGTGGAGAAGAGGGTGCTCCCCGTCTCGAAGATCTCCATGCAGTCGGCTTCCAAGGGAGCGGGCGTGTGAGGGCGCGAGCCGCTGGTGCTGTTCTCATCGCGGAAGCGGCCCACCTGGCGGAGTTGCTGCAGGGCATGCCATTCCAGGAACAGGGCATGGGTCTGGGTGAGGCTGTTGGTGCGGGAGATCAATACCAGGGCCCGCTGCCAGAAGTCCTTCTTCTGATGGTGCTGGGCCAGGCGGGCCCGCAGATCACCGGTCTGGCCGACGTAGACCCGCCGGTCCTCGTCGCCTGTGTCTTCCCCCACCAGCACGTAGACGCCGACCTGGCTGCTCTGCTCCATGGCCAGGAAATCGGCCAGCAGACTGCGGGGCACCTCGATCACCTGCACGATGCGGGTGGTGATCTCGGCGATGCGGATGCCGTGGGGCTCGCCGCTGGGCAGGAAGATCTGGATCGTCTTGGGTGTCTGGCTCATGCGGCGCTGGCCTCAGGCACCAGACCTCGCACATCGATCTGACCGGTGACAGCGGCGGAGATCAGGGCGGAGCGGCGTTCCTCAAGAAGAACTAGTGATGCTGTTGACTCACTCTCTAACAGGTCAATCTCGCGCAAATGCTTGTTCAGATTGTCAAGGATCGCTTGTTGCTCTTCAATCGCCGGCAAGGGGAATGGTGTATCCCTGACAAGTTCCTGGCTTATATTGCCTGCCTTTCTGGCGCTTACCGCTCTTTCCATCCAGAACGGTCTTAGAAACTGCACATACGCGTGTACGTACTCTGGCAAGGCATTCCTCGAGGGAAGAATGGCACACAAGGCCTGGTTCACAGCTGCTTCGATTTTCAGGATTCCATTTTTCCCAACGGTTCCCGCACCTCCGTAAAGGGCGACAAGAACCGTATTAGTCGGCAACACACTGCAGGCAGTGTCGGCAATGGCTTTGGGGGTTATGAATACCTCGGCCACGTTCACCTCATCATTGTTGATGTCAGTGGTTCGTATCCAGGGTATGGCCTCATCGTCGTCATCAGTTGTGTAGTAGACGTCAAGGGCCTCGCTATTAAGCGTGCTACCACTTGTTGTTCTGAAACGATGCTTAATTTTGGCCGCATCCCAATGCTCTGGCACCTCCCCCAGCCACTCCACCCCCGAATCCTTCATCGGCGCGTCTGGATTCAGACCCTTGGTGACGGCATGGGAGATCACGGCCTGGCGCTTTTCCTGCAGCAGCTCGATCAGGCGCTGCTGCTCGGCGATCAGGGCGTCGATCTTGGCGGTTTCGTGGTCGAGGAAGGCTGCAATTGATGCTTGTTCACTCAGAGGAATAACTGGGATATTAACTTGCGCGAAGTTAGAAAATCGCAATGCCTGACCATCTCGAACAAGATTCGATGTTGACTGAAGGGCTTGTATGTAACGACTACTCTTGAAAAGCCATCGAAAGAAGCCCGGGTGAACATCCTTGATTGGCTTCAGCATCACATAGGCCGAGCTGATAGAGCCGCAATGGGGGGAATACTCGATGCCTCCCTGGAAACTCCTCATGCTGATGACGAAGTCACCCGCCTCGACATGTTTAAGAATGTCAGCCCCTTTGATGACTTCGACGACTCTGCGACCCTCCGACTCAACGAAATCGGCCTGTTTAATGATCCCGTGCTTCTGGGACGCTGTTAGTTGTTCTTCCCCGTCAAGGGCTCGTTCGTTACGAAGCGCGAAGCGCCTTCTGCTCTGGCCTGTCTGCCAATGCTGCGGCACCTCCCCCAGCCACTCCACGCCGCTGGGCTTGTAGGCCGGGTAACGGGGAAAGCTCATGGTCGGGGCTCCTGAGCAACGCCACGCCGTTCGGACAGACGAGCCGCATCCTCCAGGGCTGCGATGGCATCGAGTGCCCCTTGATCCTCAGCCACAAGACGCCGGCGCTCATTGAACTGGTCATAGGCAGCCATGGCCCGCTGTTCGGCTGCGTCGCGTGACACGCTGCCAAGCCCCGGCAGCACATCGCGATCGTTAAAGGAAAGAAACGCATCCAAACGTTCGGGCCAATCCTTTAGGAACACCTGTTTGCGTCGCTGGGCCTGATCCTCCGCATAGTCAAGGAACATGCCCACAATGCGATTCAGCTCCTTGATCTCGTTTTCCTTCAAGTAATTCTTGGCCACCTTCACGTCGCCCTTGAGCACCCGTGCCCCCTTCCAACTAGTGAGCCCCATGTTGGGCAGTTCGGGATTGACGCGGTTGGCAATGATCTCAGGAGCCGTAAGACCAGTGACTGCGAAGTGCAGTTTATTCTGCACCGTCTTGAACATCTTCTGAGTTTCTGAATCCGACGGCTGATAATCAGCTGCCAAGGCGAGGATGTCCTTGACCCGGAGATAGAGCCGCTGCTCGCTGGCCCGGATGTCACGGATCCGCTCCAGCAGCTCATCGAAGTAATCAGGCAGACCTGATGTAACTGGCTCCTTCAGCCGCTGGTCATCCATGGCGAAGCCCTTGACCAGGTACTCGCTCAGTCGCTCGTTTGCCCACTGGCGGAACTGAGTACCGCGTTTGCTGCGAACGCGGAATCCAACAGCCAGAATCGCCTGCAGGCTGTAGTGGCTGATCTCACGGGTCACCTCACGTTTTCCCTCGAGTCGAACTATCCGGAATTTCCGGATGGTTGAATCCTCGTCGAGCTCTTCGTCTTCATAGATATTCAGAAGATGCTCATTAATCGTCTTGACATCCTTTTGGTACAGCTCCGCGATCTGTGCCTGCGTCAGCCAGATGCTCTCATCTTCAAAGCGGCATTGGATTCGGGTTTTGCCGTCCTCTGTCTTATACAGAATCAGATCCGAGGGTGGAGATGGTTCCGTGGTTTCGCTCATGCCGACAGTCCCCGTTCATCGTTAGGTTCACACGCCCAGCCTTGAATCGGCATGGCCACCCAGGCGGCGGCGCCCTTCGGCCTTGATCGCCTTTGGGTTCCAGGCCTCCGCCTCTCCGCTTGCCAGCCCGTCCTGGATGTCGCGACGCAACTGCTCAAACTGCAACAGCCTCAGCTGATCC
>Ga0114979_10003336_pt1 | contig 10772 bp, 11 predicted proteins | sample S_140625_EF_Meta_FD_87315 | JGI IMG/M metagenome (GOLD analysis project Ga0114979, IMG submission 87315) | Freshwater microbial communities from Lake Simoncouche, Canada to study carbon cycling - S_140625_EF_MetaG | ecosystem: Environmental > Aquatic > Freshwater > Lake | place: Lake... | reverse complement strand
TACTTCGGTCAAATGAATATGGGCGATGATATGGGTTGGTTGGACAGCTACATCGACAGAATGATGAAAGACGAAAAGCAAGTGGATGCAACCTACAGAAGACTCATCACAGAAAGACTTTTCAACCATTTGGAACAACAAATTGTTACAACTAATAAAACAGTTTCTGCTGATGAATTGGCTGCGATGCAACACAATCATCAACATTAAATCTGAATAAAAAAATTATCTATCTAAAGCTGCAACAAAAGTTGCGGCTTTTTTTATAGTTTTATTTCTTACTGGCGCCGGTTTGTAACCGGTGTCTGCAAATGCAAAAAACACAGGGTGTACAAACCGGAAAATTCATATACAGCTTTTATTTACTTTTTGGGAAACAACTAGATACACCGGTTGCAAACCGGCGCCAAAAAATTACAAACCGGCCCAAAAAATTACAAACCGCCGTCAATAAACTAAACTCACAACCTTTTTCAACATTAAATCTGAATAAAAAAATCATCTATCAAAAGCTGTAACAAATGTTGCGGCTTTTTTTATAGTTTTATTTCTTCTCCATTGCCATCAAAAAAAGTGAATTCTGTTAAATGGTAGCTGTTGTTGGCTACAACTTTAATGAGCTGTTTGTACTTCAAGCTCCATTTCAATCTTCGGGAAGGAAAGCCGCAGGTGAGATAACTATACATGATAGGATGAACCGTTATGGTCAATCCTTTATGCTTTTGGGTAATTAGATAATTTAAATTTTTTGCAATTTCATCCACAAAAACCAAAGTAGAGGAAATAATGCCTGTGCCATTACAACTAGGACAAACCTCGCTGGTGTTGATGTTCATTTCTGGCTTCATCCGCTGCCTGGTAATTTGCATTAAACCAAATTTCGTTAAAGGCAGAACGGCATGCTTGGCTCTATCACTCCGCATCAACTCTTCCATTGCATCGGCTAATTTCTTCTTATTCTCCATCAACTTCATGTCAATAAAATCGACAACAATAATTCCACCCAAATCTCTTAATCTCAATTGACGGGCTATTTCTTCAGCAGCTTCAAGGTTTGTTTCTAAGGCATTTTGCTCTTGGTTGTTGCTCACGCTTTTATATCCACTATTGACATCTATAACATGCAAGGCTTCGGTGTGTTCAATAATTAAATAGGCACCGCTGGGCAAGTTGACTGTTTTACCAAAGGAACCTTTCACTTGTTTGGTAACACCATAGGTATCAAAAATTGCATTTGTATTGTTGTATAAAGAGATGATGTCTACTTTGTCTGGAGCAATTCTTTGCAAATAATTTTTTGTTTCTGCAAACATGGCTTTGTCGTTTACCACAATTCGATTAAAATCGGCGCTTAACAAATCGCGAAGGATGCTGTTGGTTTTGCCTTGTTCACTTAAAATTCTGGTTGGCGGAACGGCTTGGCTTAAATTCAACTGAATGGTTTTCCAAGTGTTTTCCAATCCGAGTAAATCATCATGCAATTCGGCAGTACTCATGCCTTCTGCTGCGGTACGCACAATTACACCCAAGTTTTTGGGTTTTACAGCTTCCACAATTTTTTGGAGTCTTTTTCTTTCTTCAGCAGAATGTATTTTTCTTGAAACGGCAACAATGTCATTGAATGGAGTTACAACAACATATCTTCCGGGCAAAGAAATTTCACATGTTAATCTTGGGCCTTTTGCTGCGATGGGTTCTTTTAGTATTTGAACCAAAATGTGAGGCTTTCCAGGAAGTACTTCATTGATTTTACCTGTCTTTACAATTTCAGGTTCAACCTTAAATTTATTGAAATCAAACAATTCACCTTTTTTCTGATTCACGCAGATATTGGTGAATTTTAAAATGGAGCGAATGTATGGGCTCAGATCTGTATAATGGAGGAAAGCATCTTTTTCAAATCCAACATCCACAAAGGCAGCATTGAGTCCGGGAATAAGTTTTTTGACTTTTCCAAGATATAAGTCTCCTACAGCAAAATTGGCATCCGCTTTTTCAGTATGTAACTCTACTAATCGTTTATCTTCCAGCAGTGCTATTTCAACACCCTGTGGAATTACGTTAATGATTAATTCCTTGGTCAACTCTTTTCGATTTGAGACCAATTATGCATAACGGTGGGAAAACACTCAATTGACCCAATGGAAAATTGAAGTAATAAAGTGGGCAATCATTCAGCACACATGTTATCGTTATAAAAAAATAAAGTGCACAAGAAAGAAATTACAACATAACTTTCTTGTGCAATAGTAATCTACCCAGTGTTATCTGAATGAATTATTTTTTCTTATGACGATTTTTTCTTAAACGTTTTTTACGCTTATGAGTAGCGATTTTATGACGTTTTCTTTTTTTACCACAAGGCATAACCAAGTCTTTTTTGTTAAAAATATTATTTCCTATCGATGCTTAAAATATAATTATTTAAGCATTTTAATTCTGTTGTCAACTTCTTTTGAATAAGAAGGGTTGTTGGCTAGTCGTTTGCTGAGTGTATACCATTTTATCGCAGCTTCTTTTTCGCCTGTTGCGGCATAAGCGTCTGCTAAAAAAGCAACAGCTTCCAAATTGTTGGGCTCAGTATTCACCACTTTCAATAACCTGGTTACCGCTTTATCGTATTGCCCTGATACCAATCCGCCAATTCCAAGCACCAGCTGGGCTTTCATGTTGGTTGAATCTCTTCTAACCACACTAAGCAATTCCTGAATACCTTTCATTGTTTCCTGGGGATTACCATTTCTTCCCTTTCCAAAAACATAAGAACTTCCCAAACCAATTTTTAAATCCTCGTCTGATGGGTTGAGCTCGATTGCTTTAGAAAACAATTGAACTGCCTGATCTGTTTCCCATTCCAATTTTGCTGGGTCGTGCTCATCTCTCAGCAGGGTTAAAAATATTTGGGCTGCGAAGGTGAGGTTTTTTTCTGAATAATCCAACTTTGAAATCTCACTTATGTAAAAAGCATACAATTCTTTACATTGAATGCTGTCTTTCCAAAAGTTTGCGGTGTTTAATAAAATTTGTTGTTGTTGGATGGAAGTATCATTTTTACTGATGTTTTCCTCGATTTTTGCCAGTGCTTCTACCTGAGTGGGAGATAATTTTATTTTTTCTGATTGTAAAAATTTTTGGATGTCGAAACCATCAACAATGGATGGGGAAGTTTCTTTTTGAGGAGCAACTATTTTTTTATCGGACGTTGTTTTTCCTAAAAAAAATAAAACTGCTATTATAGACACAGCAGCCAAAACCAAAATGATTTGCTTTTTCAATGTTTATTCCCCTCATTTTTTTGTGAGGGGCACAAATGTACATTAATCCTCGTTATCGTCAGCAACTTCAGGCGCTTCTTTAATGTTTGGAGATGATTTGATTTCATTTACAAATTCCTTAGCCGGTTTGAAAGCAGGAATAAAATGCTCGGGAATAGATACAGAAACATTTTTCTTTATGTTACGGCCAATTTTCGCAGCACGCTTTTTTATAATAAAACTACCAAATCCACGAATATAAAGGTTTTCACCATTTGCTAAAGAAGCTTTTACTTCTCTAAACATTGTTTCAAGGGTTACCAAAACATCTACTTTTGGAATGCCGGTTTTATCTGAAATTTTGTTTATTAAATCTGCTTTTCTCATATGCAAATATTTTTAGAAGTAAGGTATAAAAAATATTTTGAAAAACAAAAATAAGAAGGTGATAATCAATAGGTTTGTTGAAAAATTATTAAAATGGACCATTTTCCATCGAAATGGCAAGCTTTTTTTGTGAAAAATTTATTGAAATGGAATGAAATCTCCAACTTCCGTTCTATGCCTTGGAAATTTGAAAAGGATCCGTACAAAATATGGTTGAGTGAAATCATGTTGCAGCAAACAAGGGTGGAGCAAGGTCTAGACTACTATATCAAATTCTTGAAAGCATATCCAACAATCAAAGATTTAGCCAACTCGCCTGAAAACAAATTATTTAAAATGTGGGAAGGCTTGGGCTATTACAGTCGTTGTAAAAATTTGCACGCCACTGCAAAACAAATCAGCGTAGAACGAAACGGAATTTTTCCACAAACCCATGCAGAAATCCTTTCATTGAAAGGCGTTGGTCCATATACAGCTGCCGCAATTGCTTCTTTTGCATTCGATTTACCTCACGCTGTGGTTGATGGAAACGTCATGCGCGTACTGTCTCGTTTCTTTGGCATCGACATTCCCATAGATTCAATTCAAGGAAAAAAAATGAGTTCCGATTTGGCTCAAATGCTCTTACCAAAAAAACAATCTGCTCAATTTAATCAGGCCATTATGGATTTTGGTGCAACCATCTGCAAGCCCAAAACTCCAGTTTGTTTGGATTGTGTTATGCAAAAAAACTGCTTTGCTTACAATCAGCAACTTATTGATGTGCTGCCTTTGAAGTCAAAAAGAATAGTGAAAAAGCAGCGAAGATTTTTTTACATTATAGCAAAATATCAAAATCATTATTATATCCGCATCAGAAATGGAAAAGATATTTGGCAACAACTGCATGAGTTTATTTTAATTGAAAATTCGAATGAATCTTCAGCAGAATCAATTATCCATTCGAATGATTGGAAAAATATTATTGATGTTCCTTTTGATCTCTTGCATATTTCAAATCCAATTCAACAGCAACTAACCCATCAAACCATCATCGGCACATTTATAACCATCCAATTAAAAGCACCATTGGGTAATAAAGCGTATACATCCATTACCAAAAAACAAATCCATCAATTGGCATTCCCTAAAATTATTTCTACCTATATTTCATCGAATTTAAATTTATAAAACACAAACATTTATTTTGGTCTAGATTTGTATCTTTAATTTTCAAGTGGATTTAATTGTTTTTATGAAGGCATTAAACAAAGTGACGTTGATAGGACATTTGGGAAAAGATCCTGAAATCGTGTTCACGGAGAACAATGTAGCGGTTGCTAAATTTACATTGGCTACTTCGGAAACGTATAAAGACAAAACGGGAAAAATGGTTGTTCAAACAGAATGGCATCAAATTGTTTTGTGGCGCGGATTGGCAGAAATGGCGCAAAAGTTTTTGCACAAAGGAAATCTTATCTATGTTGAAGGGAAACTTAAAACAAGAACCTGGGAAGATAAAGAGGGAAACAAAAAATCGGTAACCGAAATCATTGGTGATGATTTGATGATGCTGGATAAAAAATCCGACAATCAACAAGCCCAAGATTTTGCTTTATAATTAACCATTGCTCAAAAAATTCAAACTGTTGACAACAACAGCATTTTTAACTAAATAAATTATTTTGGACCATCATTCGGCATTTGGAATTCTACACATGAACTTCCTTTTATTGTCTTCTGCGGCCGTTACAGTATTAATTATATCTGTATTGGTTTTGTTAATCTTCTCCTTTATTTTGTCTGGCAGCGAAGTTGCATTTTTTTCGCTATCCCCAAAAGACATCAATATTTTAAAAACAAGAAAGCATCCATCAATCAAGCGCGTGGTGAGTTTGCTGGAAGAACCCAAAACTTTATTGGGAGTGATGCTTGTAGCAAATAGTTTTATAAACATCGGCATCATTTTAATTACCAATTTGCTTATCGAAAATTGGCTGGAAGTTGAAATGTTCAATTCTCCTTTGTTACACTTTTTAATGAAAGTAGTTGTCGTGTCTTTCTTGCTGGTGTTGTTTGCAGAAGTATTGCCAAAAGTTTGGGCAACGCATCATAAAGTTTGGTTTGCCTCCATGTCTTCTTTGATTGTAGAAGTTTTCTACAGCATCTTTTATAAACTTAGCAAACGATTTGTTGGGTATAGCGACAATATTGAAAAAAGAATTTCACCGCAAAGTGGTGCTACGTTAGACAACACCAATTTGGATTACGCAATTGATTTATTACCCGAGGATGAAGCCAGCAACGAAGAAAAACAAATCTTAAAAGGAATCAGAAAATTTGGAGATACGTCTGTAAAACAAGTCATGCGCACAAGATTGGATGTAAGCGGCATTCCCGCTGAGTTGTCTTTTCATGCACTGATTAAATTGACCGAAGATTTGCATTATTCTCGATTGCCGGTTTATAAAAAAAATCTGGATGAAATTTTAGGGGTTTTGCATATAAAAGACCTTTTACCATATCTACACGAATCAGACAGCTTCGATTGGCATCCCTTTATCCGGAAACCTTATTTTGTTCATGAGCAAAAAATGATCGAAGACCTTCTACAAGAATTTCGCTCAAAACATATCCATTTCGCTGTTATCGTTGATGAGTTTGGCGGAACCTCAGGCATTGTAACCCTCGAAGACATCATTGAAGAAGTAATTGGCGATATTAAAGATGAATTTGATGACGAAGAAAGTGGCAACAAAAAAATCGACGATTACAATTATCTGTTTGAAGGAAAAACGATGATCAATGATATCTGTAGTGTTATGAATATACCCATCAGCACTTTCGAAAAAGTTAGAGGCGATAGCAATTCAATTGCCGGACTTGTGCTCGAAATTTCAGGCGCTTTTCCACCCATCGGTCAAGAATTTGTTTTCGGCAACTATACTTTTTCAGCTTTGGAAATCAATAAAAATAGAATCGACAAGGTAAAAGTAGTTGTCAAACATCAACAAGAAATCAACTAAGTCCCTATGCATATTCAACGAGCGCTTTGTTTTTTTTCGATCATCTTTTGTTTGATTGCTTGCAATTCAAATTATACCACAAAAAAAAAGGGATATTTCAAAATCGCATTGCCAACCCATCAATACCAACGCTTCGAAAACCCTGCTTTCCCATTTGCATTTGAATATCCAGTGTATGCCAAAATCATCAAGGACAGCACTTATTTTGAAAACAATCCTGAAGATAAGTTCTGGATTAATATTGATTTTCCAGATTATGATGCCCGCTTGTTTTTGAGTTACAAATCCATAGGTGGAAAAGCATTGTTCAAAGCGAAGCAAGCCAATGGTAGTTATAAAGACTCTTTCGGAATAAATCAATTTGATTTAATGGTAAATGATGCATTCAATCTTACCAATAAAAATGATGTGGCAGCTACGTCAATCAACGACAGCCTGATACATACACCCAATCAGGTTTCCGGAATATTTTTCAAAGTTGGAGGAAATGCGGCTACCGCTAATCAGTTTTTTCTAAGTGATACCAGTAAACATTTTATCAGAGGTGCATTGTATTTCAACACCACGCCCAATGCCGATTCTTTAATGCCTGTTCAACAATTTCTTGAAAAAGACATTCAGCACCTTATCAATACTTTTCGTTGGGAAAATACTATTGTATCAGAATAAGAATTGTAGCTTGAAATCATTATTCCATTGTATTTTTGCTGCATGATCGCTATAGACCATGTTTTACTCAGTGATAAAATCATTTCCGAACAATTTGTTTGTGATCTCTCCAAATGCAAAGGGGCTTGTTGTGTAGACGGAGATGCTGGTGCGCCGCTCGACAGAAAAGAACTGCAACACATAGACGAAGTGTACGATGCGGTTTTGCCCTACCTCAATCAAAACAGTTTGGATGAAATTAGAAAACAAGGAAGATATGTTTATAATTCCGAGTACGGATGGGTTACACCAACCATAGAAAGTAAAATTTGTGTCTATGGAATTGTTGATGATAACGGTATTGTGAAGTGTGGAATTGAACAAGCTTATTTGGACGGAAAGGTGAAATGGAAAAAACCGATAAGCTGCCATCTGTTTCCCATTATTGTAAAAAAAAGCAAAGACGGCATAACGGAGTTTGCCAATTATGAACCCAGGGAAGATCATTGCAAAGCTGCTTGCAGTTTAGGAAAGCAGTTAAAAGTACCTGTATACGAATTTTTAAAAGAGCCCTTGATAAGAAAATTTGGAAATGATTTTTACGAAGCATTAGAAGCTACAGCACAACACATCAAAAAATAAACAACCTTTAAATTAGGACTTATATCATACCGAACGAACAAATCGCATCAATGAAAAAAACGAATAGCATCAATATCTACAGCATTGTTTTTATCTCCATTTTTTCTTTATGGGGATGTTCTGTAAACAAAGCGAATATTGACAATGAACTGAAACAATATTTCGATGAGAAAAAAGGAGAGGGTTGTTTTACACTCTTGGATAACGCCACAGGAAAAATAACGGTTTACAATATTGGCATGGATACTATAAGATATTCACCCGGAGCTACATTTGATATTTTCAACGCTTTGGTCGCATTAGAAACCGGCGTTGTATCGGATGAGAAAATGCTACTCCCGCTATCAGGCTCAAATGCACAAGACAGCAATGCAGTAGCGCAAGTCAATATCGTTGAGGCGTTCAAAAAAAACAATACAACAGCAACTGCATACATTGCCCAAAAAATAGGAAACACCAACATGCAAGTTTGGATTGACAGCATTGGCTATGGCAATAAAAATATTGGTGAGGAAACAGCAAATTTTTGGCAAAACAATACACTTGCCATTTCTGCGGATGAACAATTGGGTTTCATGAAGCGTTTGTATTTTGATCAATTGCCTTTTAGAAAATCGGTCCAACTAAGTGTTAGAGAGATGATGTCGCAAATCAACAACAGCGTGTATGCGATCAATTACAAAACAGCAATGGTAAAAGATAAATCCAATAATGACATCCAATGGGTTACCGGATGGATTGAAGAAAACAGGCATGTTTATTTTTTCTCCACCGTGCTGAAATCTATGCCGGGCATGCAGTCAAATGAAAAAACAGCAGTAGACATTACCAATAATATTCTTACCCATTACGGATTTTTTAAAGGGAAAAAATAATAAAGAAATCAAATTCAAATTATGCAACTATACAGCGCATCCTTAACAAGCTACAAGCGACTACCTACAAGAGTTGTAAAAGTGGGTAATGTGTTGTTGGGGGGTGAAAATCCCATTGTTGTTCAAACCATGACCACCACCGACACGATGGAAACGATGGCTACGGTTGAACAAACCATTCGCTGTATTGAAGCTGGCGCAGATATGGTAAGGATTACAGCTCCATCCAAAAAGGAAGCAGAAAACCTACAAAACATAAAAGACGAATTAAGGAAAAGAGGTTACAATACACCTTTGGTTGCAGATATTCATTTCACACCCAACGCTGCAGAAATTGCTGCCAAAATAGTGGAGAAAGTGCGCGTGAATCCGGGCAATTATGTTGACAAGAAAAAGTTCGAACAAATTGAATATACCGATGAGGAATATGTTGAAGAGATTGAAAGAATCAGAGAGCGTTACACTCCGTTGGTATTGATTTGTAAAGAACACGGAACGGCCATGCGCATTGGCACCAATCATGGTAGCTTAAGTGACAGAATCATGAGCCGCTATGGAGATACGGCTATTGGAATGGTAGAAAGTGCAATGGAATTTTTGCGCATCGCCCGAGCAGAGGATTATCACCAGATTGTGCTTAGCATGAAGAGCAGCAATCCGCAGGTGATGGTGCATGCCTATCGCTTGCTCATCCACCACATGATGCAAGAATTTGGAGAGTGCTATCCTTTGCATCTTGGCGTTACCGAAGCCGGTGATGGTGAAGACGGAAGAATAAAATCAGCCATTGGAATTGGAACCTTGTTGGAGGATGGCATTGGAGATACCATTCGTGTATCCCTAACCGAAGACCCAGAGTTGGAAATTCCGGTTTGTAAGGATTTGGTAGAGCGATATCAAAACCTCACAGCGTTATCCAATGTGCCCACGCCCGAAAATTATTTTTACAATCCATTTCAATATCAGCGTAGAGAAACATTTCAAGTTGCCAACATCGGTTCAAAACATGTACCAGTGGTAATTGCAGATTTCTACAAATACGCAGAAATTAATCCTGCCAACTTGCAAGCCATCGGCTATCATTACAATGCCAATTTGGATAAATGGAATATCGCTGATGCTGCGGCAGATTATGTTTATTGTCAATCGGAGCCAAGCTTTCATTTACCCGGAACACTGCGCATCATCTTAGATCATGAACAATGGATTTTAGCAAAAGACAAAAATACCTGTGTGCCTATTTTTTCTGTTGAAGCATATTTAGATTCAGCATTGGCGCATGCTCCAAGCATCAACTTTGTGATGATGGATTGCTTTTCATTTGGAACAGATGTTAGTCAATTGGAAATGATTTTTGAAAAACTAAAATCAGATGAAACGGCTGTTATTTGCCTGAGCACAGAAAATAAAAATGCTGTGCAATCTATCAGAACAATGTTTCAATTACTGGGCAAACACAACGTAAAAAATCCGGTTGTTGTAATCACCGATAGCAATCATGCTACGCTCGAAAAAAGTTTGATTCATTACTCAATCGAAATGGGCGCATTGTTGATTGATGGTATGAGTGATGGTATTTGCATGGGCTATCATTACGGCAATCCCGATGTATTGCCTCCGCAGGAAACCATGAATTCAATTGCATTTGGAATATTACAAGCCACCAGAACAAGAATTTCTAAAACAGAATACATCAGCTGTCCTAGCTGTGGCAGAACACTTTTTGATTTACAAGAAACAACCGCAAAAATAAGAGCCGTCACCAATCACCTAAAAGGAGTGAAAATTGCAATCATGGGATGTATTGTTAATGGTCCAGGCGAAATGGCGGATGCTGATTTTGGATATGTAGGCAGTGGCGTTGATAAAATTACTTTGTATAAAGGAAAGGAAATAATGAAACGCAACATCAACAGTGATGTGGCAGTAGATGAACTGATCAATTTATTAAAAGAAAACGG
>Ga0114979_10003333_pt1 | contig 10775 bp, 7 predicted proteins | sample S_140625_EF_Meta_FD_87315 | JGI IMG/M metagenome (GOLD analysis project Ga0114979, IMG submission 87315) | Freshwater microbial communities from Lake Simoncouche, Canada to study carbon cycling - S_140625_EF_MetaG | ecosystem: Environmental > Aquatic > Freshwater > Lake | place: Lake... | reverse complement strand
GAACTTCGTTCGGATAATCTAACAGTCAAGCCCTTCGGGCTTGGAAGCTGCGCCCCTTTTTATTCCGAAGCCCGGAGGGCTTCACTTTTAGATCCTCCGAGCGCAGCTCGGATCTGCCCCTACGATAATAAAAGCACGCCTTTAGCCAATAGCCCCGAAGCCCGGAGGGCTTCACTTTAAAAAAAACTTATGGAATATTTATGCCTTTTGAGTGAAAATGGATGAGGTTATTGTTCGGGGTTTTCGGGACTTTTTCCGAAACAATATTCCGTTTATTCGTTTATGGCTGCGCTTTTTCAATGCAGCAGTTTTGTCGGGCGCAATTTCTTTGCGTCATGAGCACGTATACACAGATTTTATATCAGGTGGTGTTTAGCACGAAGTATCGTCGCAAGACGCTAACGAAGCCGGGGCGCGAGCAATTGTTTCGCTATATCTGGGGCATACTGGACAGCAGGCGTTGCAAGCTGTTTCGCATCAACTGTGTGGAGGATCACATGCATATTGTCTTCTCGTTGCATCAGTCGGTCGCTCTAGCGCAGTTGGTGCAAGACATCAAGGTGGGCAGTTCGCTTTACATCAAACGCAACAAGTTGTTTCCGGAATTTACGGCTTGGCAAACGGGTTACGGGGCGTTCACGTATTCGGCGGAGGCGCGTAGAAATTTGATACGCTATGTCATGAATCAGGAGGCGCATCATGCGCGTAAGAATTTTAAGAAGGAGTACGTGCAGTTGTTGCGCGAACAGGAGGTGGAGTTTGAGGAGGCGTATTTGTTTGAAGAAGATTCTGTGAGCTGCGCTCACAGAGATCTATAGTCAAGCCCTCCGGGCTTGGAAGCTGCGCCCCTTTGACTCCGAAGCCCGCAGGGCTTCACCTTTAGTTACTCCGAGCGCAGCTCGGAGAAGGGACCCTCAACACGAAAATCCCGCCCTCAGCCAAGAGCCCCGAAGCCCGAAGGGCTTCACCTCCAATACCTCCGGGCGCAGCCCGGAGGAAAGGAAAGGGCTTCAAGCTGAAAAAATCTACTCTACAGGCATCTTATACACATACTTATATTTCACCTTCTGCAGCATCACAAACATCACAGGAACCATGATGAGCGTGAGGAAGAACGAGAACACAACACCGTAAATAATCGCTACCGACATGGGCTTCCAGAAGGCCACGTTGTCGCCGCCGAGGTAGAAGTTGGCGTCGTACGTCGCAAACCAATTCACGAAGTCGATGTTCAAACCAAACACAAGCGGCACCAATCCGAGGATGGTCGTGATGGCGGTCAGCATAACCGGACGCAAACGCGTTGCACCTGATTCAATCGTGATGCGCTTCAGCTCCGACCAAGGGAGCTGAGATTCTGCCGGGATTCCCAGCTCCTCTTTTCTTCTGTCAATCAACATTACGGTAAAGTCAATCAATACAATCGCGTTGTTGACCACAACACCCGCCAAGGAAATAATCCCCAGCATAGTCATGACAATCACGAAGTCTTGACGGAAAATCACTAAGCCTAAGAACACACCAATGAACGAGAAGAGAATCGAGAACATCAAAACCATTGGTGTACTAATCGAGTTGAACTGGCCAATCAAGACAAGCACAACACCAACAAGCGCCACAATCAAGGCCATCAACAGGAACGACATTTCTTTGGCCTGTTCTTCTTGCTGACCGGTGAAGGCCACACTGCTTCCGCCATTGGCTTCGAAACCGACCATCTCTTTTTTGATTTGATCCACGACTTCGTTCGCATTGTAACCATCGAGCACGTTTGAATAGATGGTGACCACACGATCCATATCCTTTCGCTTCACGGCGCTGAAGGTATCGTTCTCTTTGTATGAAGCAATCGCGCTAACAGGCACCTGCACGATGCGACCCGTGGTCATATCGCGGTAAGTGATTTTCTGATTGAGAATCTTCTCAGCACTATTGCGCTCTTCCAATGGGAAGCGCAAATTGATTTTATGATCGTCTTCGCCGTCCTTGAACGTACTCACTTCACGCCCGTATAGCGATGAGCGAATAGCATCACCCACCTGGTATATGCTCAGTCCGTAGCGACGCGCACGCTCAATGTCAACTTCAATCGGAAGCTCGGGCTTGTTCTTATCCACATCAATTTTCAACTCTTCAATACCGCCGATATACTTCGTCTCAACCAATTGTTTGATACGCTGTGCGGTAATCAACAGCGAGTCGTAATTATCGCCACGCACTTCGATGTTGACCGGCGGTCCTTGCGGCGGCCCCATTTCACTCGGACTCACGATGATGCTCGCATCGGGATACTCCTTCAGTCGCGTGCGCAAGTTGTTCATGACATCCGTGGTGCTTACATCACGTCGCAAGCGCGACTCCACGAATGAGAGCGTAATACGTCCTTTGTGCGGTGTATTTTCCAACGAAGGTCCTTGCTGCGGATCCGATGTTCCGTTACCCACGTTAGCAATCACTGATGAAACAAGAAAGTTCTTGTTTTTGTCTTTGATAGATGGGTCTTCGTATTTCGATACTTCATCCAAGATGATATCCTCAATCTCTTTCGTAACACGATTCGATTCTTCGATGTTCGAACCAATCTGTTTTTCGATGAAAATGTTGACGTATTGCGGATCGCCTTGCGGGAAGAAAATCACCTTGGGCGGAAACAGTCCGAACAGCACGAAGGAAAGAATCAAGAGTCCGAATGTTCCCATAAACAACCAACGCTTGCGGCCTTCCTTCAAGGAAAAGTTGAGTATGCGGTTGTAAAACGTGTCGAGGCGCATGAGTGGGCCATTCTGGAATTTCTTGGAGAACGGCGCCAGGAAGAATTCGTTCAACAGCATCATCACCGCTAAAAGCATGAGAATGTTGCCTAGCCAGATCACGCCTGCAATAGCTGAAACAAGGCCGATAACGAACAGCGTGATGGACACTTTCCACAGTTGTTTTCTATTGGTCGGAATATCGTCGACGCGCATGTACTGCAAACACATGACGGGATTGATAATGAGCGACACCACCAGCGATGCAAACAATACAACGATTACCGTTAGCGGCAGATACCCCATGAACTGTCCCATGATGCCCGGCCACACGCCAAGAGGTAAATAGGCTACCACATTGGTGAGCGTTGAAATGATGATCGCCCAGGCGACTTCACCAACACCGAGTTTGGCGGCATCCATTTTTGAATGACCTTCCGACATGAGACGGTTGATGTTTTCAACCACAACGATGCTGTTGTCGACAAACATTCCCAGCGCCAGAATGAGCGCGAAGAGGACCATGAGGTTCAGCGTAACCCCCATCAAACTCAGAATCGAGAAGGATAATAACATGGTGAGCGGAATCGCAACACCCACAAAGAGCGCGTTGCGCAGACCAAGCCAGAACATGATGACGAACACAACCAGGACAATACCGAAGAAGATGTTGTTCTCCAGATCGCTCACCTGCATGCGCGTGAATCCCGTCTGGTCATTCGTGATGGTGAGCGTTAGGTTCGAGGGTAGAAAATCTTCTTGCGCCTCTTCAATGGCTGCCTTAATGGCGTCGCTGGCTTCAAGCAGGTTTTCACCACCGCGCTTAATGACGTCCAAGCTCACTACCGGATTTTTGAACTCGCGGGCATAACTTTCTTTTTCCTTTTCCGCAAACGTAACGGTGGCTACATCGCGCAAGTAAACGATGTCCTGGCCTTCGTTTTTGATAATGACGTTTTCAATGTCTTGCATGTCTTTGAATTCGCCGCTGACTTTCACCGAACGATTCATGTCACCCAATCGAATATCACCCGCACTCACCGTTGTGTTCTGACTGCGCAGGGCGTCGGCAATATCATTGAAGTTGAGTTGACGAGCCTCCAAAGCGAAGTTGTTGATTTCGACACGAACCTCTTTTTCAGAAAGTCCTTTGATATCGACCTTGTTGATTTGTGGGATTTTCTCCAGCTCATCTTCAAGTCGCTCAGCATAATCTTTCAGGTCTTCGAGTGAATAGTCACCACTGAGGTTGATGTTCATGATGGGCATCAACTCGGTGAAATTCATTTCGAAGATGTTTGGCTCTGCGGGCAGGTCTTTCGGGAAATCCGGATCCGACATGGCCTTGTCTACGGCGTCTTTCACCTTGCGAAGCGCATCTTCTGCCGTGATAGAGAAATCGAATTCAATATTGATGGCGCTGTATCCCTGAACGGAAGAAGACGTCATCTTATCGATATCGGTAATCGTGTTGATTTCCTTCTCGAGGGGGCCCGTAATCAGTTTTTCGATGTCTTCACCGGAGTTACCGGGATACGGAGTGCCTACATAGATTGTGGGAACAACGATTTCCGGAAAACTCTCCTTGGGCACCGTGATGTAGGTGTAAACCCCCCAGAAGAAGATGATGAAGGTGAGCACCATCACCACCTTGCGGTTGTTCAGTGCCCAGTTGGATAATCCGAATTGGCGGTAGGTAAACTCGGTGTGATTTTTATTTTGATCCATACCGTTACAATTAATTATTGGCAATTCGAATTTCCTGTCCGTCTACAAGCTTGCGAGCACCTTTGGAAATGATGCTTTCACCACCTGCAAGTCCGTTGAGAATTTCAGTTTGTCCTTCGTAGCTCTTGCCTGTTGTCACGATCACTTTTTTGGCTTTCATATTTTCGTTGATGAAAACAAACGAACGCTCTTCTGCGTCCTTCATGATGAAAGATGACGGAAGTACAACAGTGCTGTCGGCAACGTAGTCGGCAAAGCGAACGCTACCAACGAGATTGGGTTTCATGTTTGTATTATTTGGCGGCAAATCCATGCGCACTTCAAACGTGCGATTAGCGGGTTTGATGGTGTTTCCGATGAGGGAAATTGTCGTAGCAATCGTGTCGAGATTCGGAATAATGACCTCAGCTGATTGTCCCTGACTGATGATGCCAATATAGCTTTCGCTGATGTCAGCCAGCATGTAGTTTTTACCGGGATTAATGATGGTCATGACCGGCATGGGTGATCCCATTGCTGCAGCTTCACCTTCTTTCAGATAGATCTTATCTACCGTGCCGCTGATCGGTGCGGTAATGGAGTACTGCGCAATCTGTTCGCGCACTTGCTTGATCTGTTCTTCGAAGTTTTCTTTCGCACGGCGAGCCTGAATGACTTGCATCTCACTGCCGATTTTTTGTTCCCAAAGCTTTTTCAGGCGATTGTAGTTTTCTGTTTCGACCGCGAGGTTTACTTCGAGTTGACCAATCATCTGACGCGTAACAGCGTCATCAACCTGTGCGAGTTTTTGGCCTGCTGATACACGGTCACCTTCGCGCACGTAGATTTTTTTGATGATGCCCTGGCCCAGAGGGTTGGGGAAAATCTTCGCTTGCGCATCTGTGGTGACGTAGCCTTGCACTTGGAAATACGATTTAAAGTCTTGACGAATCAAGGGCATCACAGCAACCGCAGGAGCTTTGATGCTGGTATCCATCAAGGCTATTTGTTCTTCAATTGCGGCAAGTTCCTTTGCGATGTTTCCTTGCAATCCCTTGAGAGAATCACGCTGTGCGATAAGGCTGTCGAGGGTCGCGTTGCCGGTGGAATTGCCACCGCAAGCCGCTAAAATCATGGCCGATGTAAGGACCAAAATGAAGTGTTTCATATACTGAGTTGGATTGTGATTCATGGCTATTACTTATTGAGGACTTTATTGAGTTTGGTTTGCGCATTCATGTGCGATATCGCGGCTTTGACATAGGCGCTTTGAGCGTTGATGACCTGTTGATTGCGCTGGGTGATGTTGAAACTGTTGGAGAGACCTTCGCGGTATTTGACTTGTTCTTTATTCAGAATGGATTTGGCGAGTTCAAGATTTGCTTTCGCCTGTGTCATGTTCTTTTTGGAAAAGCTCAACTCGGTTGTCGCGGTGTTGTATTCGAGTTGAACGGCTTCTTTGGTCATCGATACCATGTCGGTTAGTCGCTGCACTTCAACTTCGGTTTTTTTTATTGTCTTGGATTTAGTACCTCCGCTGAGTATTGGGATGTTGAGTTGCAAACCCCAGAGCTGAATGGGAAACCACGGCAATGATGTGTCGAAGTAATCGAATTCATCACGCAGGCCTTGGGTTTGAAGGTTGTAAAACGCACCGAAGTTTGGCATCAGTGCCGCCTTCTTTGATTTTACATTGAGTTGCTGCATGAGTAATCCGTTTTCGACGAGCTGCACATCGATGTTGTTCGACGGATTAAAGGCGAGCACATCATCTCCTTCGTTTGCTGTGAGCGACTCCCATGTATCCGTCAGACTGATTTCATTGCTGAGAGGCATGCCGATGGTAAACTTGAGAATGTCTTTGGTGATGTTAACGTACTGCTCGGTATAACCTATTTGAATCATAAGTTCGTTTACCGAAAGCATGAGTTGATCGACGTCCTGTTGCTCGCTGTAACCGGCTTTCTGCATGGCCTCAGTGTCGCTGAGCAATTGTTGCATGTTGGTGAGCAGTTCGCGCAATACGGTTACGTTTGCCTGCGTGGTCAATGCTACGCTATATGCTTCAGCAGTTTTGGCGCGAATTTCAACCTCTGATTTTGTGATGTTTTTTCGCTGAAGTTCAGCATAGGCCTTAGAGGCCTGTAAACCCACCAGCCACGTTCCGTCAAAGAGCAGTTGAGAGGCGGATAATCCTACGGTCATTTGATGCGGCACACCAAATTGAACTTTCACATCCTGTCCGGGTGCTCCAAAGAAGTCTCCTGGGATAATGGAGGTAGGCAAATCGATGAAGTTCTGATATTGAACACTCGCATTGACTTGTGGCAAACCGATGCCCAACAATTCATCGGAGGTGAAATCAGCGGAGGATTTATCGTATTGCGCGCTCTTGATTTGGAAGGCATTCTTGAGTGCATAATCCTGCGCTTGAATGAGCGTGAGCGAAGCCGGTGTTGCACTCGGTTGCTCTGTTTGCGCGAACATCAATAGTGATGATCCGAGCAAAAGCATCGTAGCCGAAAAGGTGAGTCTTTTATTCATAACAAGGGTTACTTGCGTTTTTGTTTCATGATGGTTTCGAGTTGTTCTATGCCTTTTGCACTGGCGATACCACGTATGTGGTATTGAAATACTTCTTTGTATAGGTCGGTGAGGGGGTACTCCCCAAACGGGAAAACGGCTGGATCAAACAAAACATCCATGCGCGTGATATAGATTTTAGCAATCACATCAGCGTGAAAGTCTTTGCGATACATACCCTCTTTCTGCCCCTTCTTCATATTGCTGAGCATGCAGCCATACACCACACGATGGCGACTTTCTTTCATTTTTCGGGATTGTTCCGGATGGTATTTATCCAAGTCGAATTGCACGGATGGATTAACCTTGGAAAGAATGCTCAGGACCCAATACATGATATCGAACATCTCATCAATCGCAGGAAGGTTTTTCGCTTGAATTGCTTCAATGCTTTTATCCTCGTTAAAGCAATGCAAATCGATCACCCGTCGAATGAGGTCTTCTTTGTCTTTGAAATAGAGGTATAGGGTTTTTTTCGATACGCCCAGATGGCTAGCTACATCGTCCATGTTGACGCTCTTTACGCCAAGGCGCATGAACAGAGTCATGGCACCTTCAATCAGTTGGATTTCTTTTTCGGACGACATTTTTCGGGGCGCGAATATACGCCCGCTAAACACTCGGGAAACATTTTTTGTTCAAAATCGTTTCCTGATTTTTCTCAGTAGGTCGTTATTTCCGTATCCACTGAAAGTCGAGCGTGCGCTGGTTGAGGTTTCCACCCATCACTTTAATCATGACTTTATCACCCATATGCAGCTCCGTGCGGCTGCGCAAACCGCGGATGATGTACTTATCGGCATCGAACTCGTAATGATCGTCGGCAAGGTTGCGAAGCGACACCATGCCTTCGCTTTTCGTTTCGCCTACCTCCACGTAAAAGCCCCAGCTAGTAAGGCCGGAAATGATGCCTTCGAAGATTTTTCCTTCGTGATTGAGCATGTATTCTACCTGCTTGTATTTGATACTGGCGCGTTCGGCTTCCGACGCGCGCTTTTCCATGAGCGAGCTGTGCTTACACTTGACCTCGTAATCATTGGGGTTCACACTCGATCCACCGTCGAGGTAATGCTGCAACAGGCGGTGCGCCATAACATCCGGATAACGTCGGATGGGCGATGTGAAATGCGAGTAGTGATCGAATGCGAGTCCGAAGTGTCCGATGTTGTTGGTGGAGTATTCGGCCTTGGCCATGGTGCGAATGGCCATGTTTTTAATGATATCTTCCTCTGCATGGCCCTGCACCTGGCTCATCAGTGATTTGATGAGAACCGTCGGGCTCATGTTCGCCTGTCGGGGAACAGAATGACCCAAGTGCTTCATAAAAGTCTTCAGCTGCATGAGTTTACCATCATCGGGGGAGTCGTGGATGCGATAAACAAACGTGCGCTCGTGACCATTCGGCTTGTTCTTGCCGATGAATTCACCCACCTTTTTATTGGCTAAAAGCATAAACTCCTCAATCAGTTGGTTGGAGTCTTTCATCTTTTTGATGGTGACGCCAATAGGCTTTCCCATCTCGTCCAGCTTGAATTTGACTTCTTCTGTGTTGAAATCAATGGCGCCTGTTTCGAAACGTTTGGTGCGCATCTTCTTTGCGAGTTTGTCGAGATGCGTGATTTCATCGGCGAATTCTCCTTTTCCCGTTTCGATGATTTCCTGTGCCTCTTCGTAGGTGAAGCGACGGTCGGAATAAATCACGGTGCGTCCGAACCACGATGATTTCAGGGTGGCATCATCATCTAGCTCGAAAACGGCAGAGAAACACAGCTTTTCCTCTTTTGGACGAAGCGAACAGAGTTCATTCGAGAGGCGCTCCGGCAGCATTGGAATGGTGCGGTCGACGAGGTAAACGGATGTTGCCCGCACGTATGCTTCTTTTTCGAGAATAGTATCGGGCTTCAAGTAATGTGATACATCGGCAATATGGACGCCCACTTCGGTGAGGCCGTTCTCGAGTTTGCGATAGGAGAGGGCGTCGTCGAAATCTTTGGCATCAAACGGGTCGATGGTGAAGGTGCTGATCTTGCGGAAATCGCGGCGTTTGGCGATTTCATCCGGCGTAATGTCGGTCGGGATTTTCTCGGAATCGGCAATGACATCTTCGGGAAATTCATATGGCAGGCCGAATTCTGCGATGATGGCGTGCATTTCAACCTGATGTGAACCGGGTTTTCCAAGCACTTTGGTAATGCGTCCAAAGGGTTTGCGGTCAGGCTTGGTCCACTCTGTTATTTCTGCAATCACCTTATCTCCGTGCTTTGCGCCGTTGTAGAGTTCTTTGGGGATATAGAAATCGACGTGTATGCGTTGGTCGGAGGGAATGAAGAATGCGTTGTCTTTTCCGATTTCAATGATGCCGACGTAGTTTTTGCGTCCGCGTTCAACGACACGCACTACGTGGGCTTCGGGACGGCGAGCTTTGGGATTGAATTGAATTTCGACTGTGTCGCCCCAGAGCGCAAAACCGGTGTTTCCTTTTCCGATTTCGATGTCTTCTTTATTCCCGGGAACGCTCACGAAACCGCGACCGAATTTGGTGATTTGAATAGTTCCTTCAATACTCGTGTGCTGCACTTCGCCCAATTGAAACTTACCGAGTTCGATTTCTTTCAATTTGCCGTTGTCTGCCTCCGTTCGAAGCAATTCGTATACGAGGGTGCGAACGCCAGCGTCTTTGATTCCAAGCTCAGCGGCCACTTGTTTGTGGTTGAGTGGTTTTTTCGGATAGCGTTGGAAGATGTCGAGAATTTCGCGGCGAAGGTCTTTTTTGAAATCGCCCGCTTTGCGTCTTTGTTTTTTCAAGCGTAGAATACGTTTTGTGCGAAGGTAGTAGGATATGCAGATCTTGGGAACTGACGCTCGTTATGTTTTGAACACCCATGATGAGTACTGGGGACTGGGTACTGATTGCTGGGTTCTGATTACTGGGTACTGAGTACTGATTACTGTGCAAATAGTCCCCCGTCCCTCGTCCCCCGTCCCTCGTCCCTATTTTTGCCCCATGGCTTCCAATCCAAATAAAGTAATGCTGGGCCTGCGTTTGCCCACAGATCCGCGCTGGGTCAACATCGTTGAGAAGGATATTGCTGAGATTCTCACCGACCATGCCTATTGCGAACAGAAGGCTGCGAGTAATGCTATCAGCTGTATCGTGAAGTATCCGGAGTATTCCGATGTGGTGGATGAAATGGTGCGCATCTGCAACGAGGAGATGACGCATTTCGGCATGGTACACGACGAGCTGAAGAAGCGCGGCCTCACACTTGGGCGAGAACGCAAAGATCCGTACGTGCACGACCTGATGGACTTTATCATGAAAGGCGGCGGTAGTCGGGAAGCGCAGTTCGTGGATCGTATGTTGTTTGCAGCTATGATAGAAGCACGTAGCTGCGAGCGCTTTCGACTGCTGAGCGAAGAAATCAGCGATGAAGATTTACGTGAATTCTACCGCTCACTCATGGAAAGCGAAGCCGAGCATTATGCGACCTTCATCGGATTCGCTCGCAAATACGCCGGTACAATAGATGTAGACACCCGATGGAAAGAATTCCTTGAATACGAAGCCACGTTGATGGGGAAGTATGGGAAGGGGCAGACGATGCATGGGTAGTAAGTACTAATTACGAAGTACGAAGTACCGGGGCGATAGATCTTTTAGCAGAGGATTTGAGTTGCGGAGATGAAGAAACTTTAAATGCGCATCTCAAATATTTCTTGGAAGAACGGGCGTTG
>Ga0114979_10003332_pt1 | contig 10776 bp, 10 predicted proteins | sample S_140625_EF_Meta_FD_87315 | JGI IMG/M metagenome (GOLD analysis project Ga0114979, IMG submission 87315) | Freshwater microbial communities from Lake Simoncouche, Canada to study carbon cycling - S_140625_EF_MetaG | ecosystem: Environmental > Aquatic > Freshwater > Lake | place: Lake... | reverse complement strand
GCCGGACTGATAACCGTCATCTCCACCAATTCTCTAGTAGGCCATCCGAGCGCCTCAAGCGCCTCAAGCGCCTTGTCGTCGTCGATCCACTTGCGCGTCGAGCGCTTCGGCACCAGCTTATAGCCTGGCACCGACAGACCTTCATCAAGCATCTGATACGCGAGCTCGTTCACGCCGCTGATCCACGCTTCAAGCAGTTCAGCCTGCTTAAGATAGACACCAATCTGCGCCGCGTCTATGGCGTGCAACTTATTTTTTAGCGCTCTATCCACAGCTCCGGTCATCACCGGGCAGACCGGCTTGGCGGCGCACCAGCGGCAGTGATCGCCAGACGAGAGCGGCGCGTCGGGCAGTTGCGCGGTCTTGACCGCGATCAACAGCTCGCGTTCAAACTGGGCAATGCGGTCGAACGTCGTCACCCAGCGCTTGACGCTGGGCGGCTGCACGATGATGCACTCGATCTCGGTCGCGCCTTCGAACGCCCACGCGGTCGCTTCGGTACGCATGGCGGCAGCGGCGTAGAACATCGCCTGCGCGTTCTCCTCCACGTCCACGGCGACGCCAGAGCCAAACTTCCAGTCAAGGACGATGGCGCGGTCACCTCGCCGTCCGATCAGATCGGCGGAGCCGAACACGCCGGGCAGCAGATCGCCGAAGCCGACGACTTGCTCGACCATGTAGTCCATCGTCTTGTCGGGGTCGATGTCGTTCAGCGCGTCCAGCGCCGGGCGCAGCTTGGCGTCGATCAGGTCTTGGTCGAGCGTGATGCCCTCGTAGACCATGCCAAGGTAGTCTTCCGGCGCTTGATCGGTCGTCAAGATTTCCGCAATGACGTTGTGCAGCAGCGTGCCCTCGTCCGCGTATTTGCTGGACGGCTTGGGCGGCATCTGCTGGACGAGCGCGACCGAGCCGGGGCAGGAGATGACGCGCTTGGCTGTGGAGCCGCCGACAATACTAGAGTGTTGTGCCATTCGTGGACCTTCCGTGTTTTTGACAAGCCAGACGCTAGACAATGTTTGGCCTCCGTGCAATAGCTTTTCTTGCAACGGGAGCGGAAAAGATGCTTGAGAAGGAAATCGAAGCCTACTTCATCTGGACGGTCGCGCGGCTGGGCGGCAAGACCTACAAGTTCAAGTCGCCCAACTTGCGCGGCGTGTCGGATCAGGTTGCGTGCCTGCCCAACGGCCAGACGTGGTTCGTGGAGCTGAAGAAGAAGGGCGGGCGGCTGGCACCGCTCCAGACCAAATTTGCCGCCGACATGCTGACGCTGCAACAGGATTACGCTTGCCTGTGGTCGCGCGAAGAGATCAACGAGTGGGCGCGGGAGACGGGATGCTAAAGCTCAGACCGTACCAGGACGACGCGGGAGACTAAGGAGAAACTTATGCTTGATTTTTCAGGTATACCTGACGATTGGCGCGCGGTGTTTGATGTGTGGGAGTACCGCGATGGGGCGCTATTTTGGCGCATTGCCGCCGGACGCGGCGTGTCTGTAAAGCGACCCGGCGACCTAGTCGCAACTGTGCCGGATAACTTTGGTTATTGTTACGTCACGTATAAGCGCAAACGCTACGCCGTTCATCGCATCGTATTCGCCCTTACGCGTGGGCAGCTGCCGGAATGTATTGATCACATAGACGGCAACCCCGGTAACAACCACGCGGAAAATTTGCGCCCCGCTACGCGGCTGCAAAATCAACATAACCGTAGGCCTAACAAACACTCAAAATCAGGAATAAAAAATGTTTGTTTGCATCAGGGGCGCTGGCGCATTCGCTTTTCTATAAATGGTAAAACTAAACATTACGGTGGGTATGACACCTTAGAAGAGGCAACCGTTGAGGCGGCGCGCATACGATTAGCTTTACATAAGGGTTTTGCGCGCCATGCTTGAGCTAAGACCTTACCAACATGAGTCGGCGGATTTCCTCTTTGAGCGCGATAGAGCCCTTTTGTTGGCACCTGTCGGCGCGGGAAAAACGTGCGTTGCGCTCACGGCGCTGGCGGCGGCGGTGTCGGACGGCTACGCCCGGCGGTGGCTGATCCTTGCGCCCAAACGAGTCTGCACCGACGTATGGCCGGTCGAGCGGCCCAAGTGGGCGGCGGGGCTGACGATGGCGCTGGCGGTCGGCACACCGGCGCAGCGCGCGGCGGCGCTGGCGTCCGACGCGGACGTGGTCGTGATGAACTACGACAACATCCAGACGCTGACGGAGGCCGACATGCGCCGCTTTGACGGCGTGGTGTTCGACGAGCTGACGCGCGTCAAGAACCCCAGCGGCAAGCGGTTCAAGGCGCTGGAAAAGCTCCTCAAGGGCGTGCGCTACCGCTGGGGCTTGACCGGGTCGTTCACGTCCAACGGTCTGGAGGACGTGTTCGGCCAGTGCAAGATCGTGAACCAGGCGCTGCTGGGCCGGTCCAAGGGCGCGTTCCTGCAACGCTACTTCGTCTGCATCAACCGCGACTTCGGCGAGTGGTCGCCCCGCAAGGGGTCGCTGGAGCAGATCATGGCGACGATCAAGCCCGCGACGTTTGTGCTGGAGCCTGGCGTGTATGCCGACAAGCTGCCGCCGCTGCATACGGTTGAGCTGGCGTGCGACATGGCCGACATCAAGCCCTACAACGTCATGAAGCGCGACCTGATGCTGGAGCTGGGATCGGATCAGGTCATCGCGGCCAACGCGGCGGCCGTGACGAGCAAGCTGCAACAAATGGCGTCCGGGTTCGTCTACCACAGCACCTCGACTGCCAGCGACAGGCCGGGCAAGTTTGACGTGGACAAGCGCGCGATCTGGATCAGCGGCCACAAGTTCGACCGGCTGGCCGAGCTGCTGGACGAGAACCAGCGGGCGAACACGCTCGTCGTCTACAACTACAAGGAGGAGCTGGCCGAGCTGTTGCGGCGCTTCCCGCACGCCCAGACGATTGACGACGCCAACGCCATCGAACGCTGGAACGCGGGTCAGATCGAGCTGTTGCTGATCCACCCCAAGTCCGCTGGCCACGGCCTCAATCTGCAACACGGCGGCAACAAGATCGTCTTCGTGTCGCTGCCTTGGTCGCTGGAACTCTACGAGCAGACGGTCGGACGCCTGCACCGGGGCGGGCAGACGCAGCCGGTCTGGTGTTACCTGTTACTTTGTAATAAGACTATCGACGAACGGATCTGGTCCGCCCTGCGCGACAAGCGCGCGATCTCGGACATAGCCCTAGAGGAACTGAAAGCATGACGATGAACTGGCGCGATCTTAACAAGAAGCTGCCCGAGCTGTCCGAAGCAGCGGTCCAGCAGTTGCTGCAGGACGAGCTGGTCGGGATGCGCCGGAGCACCGTCGTCGTGCGGTTACACCAGCGGCTCACGTCCCTGCGGGCCACGCGCGAACGTGACGAGCTGCTGGCCGTGCTCAGCGCAGCGCGGCCATCTCCCTAGCCTGCACTTCCACCTCGTTGACGCGGCGTATCCAGCCGCGCCCGAAGGTCTTGTAGGTCGAGAGCCGGGCCAAGAACTGCACGCGCTCGCGGCACAGGTTGTCGATCACGACAGTGGGCGCGCTCATGCTGACGGCCTTCAGCGTACGCGGGCCGATCATGCCGTCTGTCGGGATCGCCAGCGACGACTGCAACGTCCTGATGGCGCGCACGGGACCGGAGTTCACCGCGAAGTCGAACATGGCGTAGTCCACGCCTGCCGGCAGCTCGTCGGCGCGCACGGCGTCCCAGTACCGCTCCTTGTACAGCGGCGCAACCTTGGCGGGCGTCAGCGCCCGCATCTGCGACTCCGTCACGTCGCAATCGACGTAGGACTCCCACGCCGCCTTGGTGACGCCAAGGTTGGTCATGCCGCCAGGATCGCGCGGATTGCACACGTAGCCGCCTTCGTGCGCCAGCATCATTTTCAAGCTGCGGTCGAAGTTACCCTTCATTTGGACGCCACTCCCTTGACCTTCTCTAGCGTGCGAAGGCCGCCCATGCCGAGTAGGGCAAAGACCAGCTCCCACAGCGTCCCGTCAAGCTTGGGAGGGGCTGCCAGCGCGATGTGCAGGCTGGTCGCTACCCACATCAGGAGCGGCGCTGCAACGTACTGGTATGCCAGCGCAAGGCCGCAGACCCAGCCAATAAATGGACGCCAGCCGGACACGAACAGGTTTGGGTTAGCCGCCTCGACCGCGTTCACGTCGGTCTGGCTCTTGTCCCACGCCTGAAGGCTGGACCGCAGCTCGCTCTCCGCCTTGGCCTTCGCCTCCGGGTCTGGGACAAACTTGTCGAGGACACGTAAAGCCGCCGCGATGGCGTCGTCAAAACCGAAAGCCATTATTTGTCCGCCTTTGCGTCTAGCTTGTCGTAGATGCGTTGGAACATGTCTTCGATATGTTTCATCCGTGCGTCAATGTCCACGCGCGGGACGTAAGTCTTGGGCAGATCGACCTCAATCTTGTGCAAATCCTCGCGCAAATCCTTGACCGCACCCCACAGCTCTCGCGCCAACCAGCCCACGACCGAGAGGACGAGACCGCCAGCGATGTTGATAATGGTCTGAGGTTCCATGTTACCGGCCTGCATCTGGGTTAGCGGGCATTTGAGACGTAGCAAGCCCCGCAGGCCGCGTACCATATCGGCTCAACAAAGCGTTTCGGCTTTCTTTTGCGGCTTGCTTTTGCAACGTGTTGGAAATTGTCTGCGCGGCCAACACAGGATTGGACAATTCCCGCGCCAATTCAAGCGCGACTTTGTCGTCCATTTTGCCGGTCAATTTCTTAAATATGTACCCAACGGAAGACGCAGCCAATTGGCCTTTACCCGGCACAGCCGCCGAAGTTAACCGCGCGCCGGGGATTGCGGCAGCGTCAGACACCAGATTTTGTTTTCCCGCCCCGCTTGCGCCCGCTGCGGCCAACCGCTGGTATTCCGCCGCGCGAGCTAGGTCGTCACGCACTGCGTTGACAGCGGTCAATTGCGAGGGGTTCATCCCGCTGGTCAATTCATCAATGCGTTTCTGAATCGCCAACGCGTTAGCGCCAGGCGGCAACGGCGGGGCCAATTTATTACCGCTAGCCGTTGCCAGTTTTTCCACTTCTGCAAGACGTTTTGCATCTTCGCCGATTTGCGAAAACTTGGCTTTTAGCCCCATTCCGGCTTCATCAAGAATTGCCAACGGGCGCGCGTAGTCTTTCACAAACGCAGCGTGTTTGGCGGGGTCAACCGCGCCCGTAACGGCGTCCGTAACCTTCCGGCGATACAGATCTTCAATGCCCGCGCTGGCAATCTTGGTAGCGTCCGCGTTGCCGCCAAATAAATTTACAAACTGCTTGGCTTCGGTTGCACCGCCGGGCGTGAAGTATTTGCCGACAACGTCTTCAGCGCGAACCTTTTGCTCGTTAAACGCACCTTTTGCGGTAACTTGCGCGTTCACGCCTTCCTTAAAGCGCGGCGCGTACTGGGTGCGGTAAAGGTTAACCGCGCCCGCATACGCCGTTTTTGCTTCGTCCGGCAGCGTTGTGCTTTTGCCAACGGCGTCGTCTATGGCCTTATGCAACTGATGCAACTCGCGCAATTTAGTGGCCTGCGCCGGGTTGGCGTTGGCTACGCTTGCGCTGGCAATGTCTTTGTTGATCGCTTTGCGAAGCGCGTCCAGCTCTTCAAGCGTAGCCGTAGAGGGCGCTGGAGCGCCCGGCTGCGTATACCCGCCGCGCTCGCCTAGAGGCACAAATTCTTCCGTAGGCTTGCCTTTGAGCTTTAGCAGTTTTTTTACAATGTCCGGCTGGTCAGGGACGTTGATATCTGCCAAAGGCTGACCGAGAATGTCTTCGGCCTTCTTGATGACATTGCCGATTTCCACCTTAGCGTTTGGCGCGATTGCAAAAGCATCGTCGTAAGCTTTTTTAACTACAACTTTAAGCGCCGCCTTTTCTTTGTTGGCGATGTCTTTCAACCCAGCGCCAATATCATCTGGGTTCACGGTAACAAGATCGTTGTCAATGCGTGCGGTCAAATCCGCGATTTTCTTTTGTTTTGCGGTTTCGGCAACACCCTGCACCCGCGCCTCTTGCGCAAGGCGCGCTTGGTTAACCTGCGCTTCCTGCGTTGCTCTCTCGGTAGCAAACGCGGGCGTGTTGCGTAGGTTTTCAACCCCCGCCGCAAATTTGGCCGACCCTACCGGCGCGGCTATTTCGCCTGCATGAGGTACAGTTCCAGGCACAATAGTGGCTTCAGGCCCGCGCAAAGCGTTAAGGATTGCTTGGCCCTTGCCTTCCATCATATCCAAAAGCGCGTTACCTTTTACGTCAGACAACCGGCTGAAATAATTGTACGCGCCTTTGGCAGCAGGGGCGGCGATGGTAGGCACCGCAGCGCCGATCAATGCACCAGTTTCGCCAGTACCCGGCTCAACAGCTTCTGCGGCCAAGCCGCCGGTAACGCCGCCGCCAAGGGCTTTGGCCCCAATGTTAGCCGCGCCGGTCGTCCCGGTACGAAACCCGCCGGTCTCTAACGAGGTAGCGACGGGCGCAAGGAACCGCGCCAACGACGGGGCCATTTCTGCAACCGCTTTAACCGGCGCGGCGGCAAGCCCGCCGATGGGCAGCGTGGCGAGTATTTGGCCCCCAACGCGGCCAATATCCGCAGGCAGGCGATCACCGTAATCGGCGGTGTACTGGGCTTTGCGGCGATCAATGCTAGCTTGAATGTCGGCTTCGCGTGTGGTGGTAGGCGCTGGCGGGGGTACAACAGGCGCAGACGGCATTATCTGGTCAAGCCCCCGGCGCATAGTACGCCCGCTTGGTACGTATTCGCCGGGCGTTTGCTCGCGCGGCGACATGTAGTCAAGCCCCCGCGCGCCTAGCAGCGCGGCGGTATCCGTCACGTCCGTAACGCCTCGAAGGATGCCAGCAGGCAGCGCCGCCAAGTTTTTAGGCGTTTCTTTTACGCCGCGAACAAGAACATCCGTAAAGTCGCCAGCAGCACCTCTAGCCGGGGCTTCGGTCGCGGGCGTGCGCATTTCAACGACGGGCGCGGTTGGCGCGCGCGCTTCAGCGGCGGGCGCGTTAGCCAAACCAAAACGCGCGCGGATAGCCGTCTGGGTCTCTGCGTTAGCTGACGTAAAATCGCGCGACGACGCGATATGTTTGTCAAATATGGCGTTCTTAGTCGCCGCATTTGCGTTAAGATAATCTGGGCTAGACAGGATTTCGGACGCGTCCATTATGATTACCTCAACAATGGGTTGTTAGTGTCCACGCCAGCGCCAGCGCCAGCACCCGTGCCTGCCGGTGGCTTGTCATAGCCCAACGAAAAGCGCCCGTTATACTTAGCGTTCAAGTCTTCATACTGCGTCGTATACGAATCGCGGACACGGTTGACTAGACGGTTAGCCATCCCTTCAATTATGTCCAATTGGTCGTCAAGGTCTTTCGCGCTCATTTTTTCCGTTTTAAGCGACGCAACTTGGCTGGACAAAATGTTCCATTCTTGGGAAGCGATAGAGCCAATCGCGCCGCCAACGGACGCAATTTGTTTGCCCAGCGAAATAACCTTTCCTTTAAGGTTTTCTAGTTTGGTCGTAGCAGTTTGACTGCTTTGTGTGAGCGGGAAACCGTAAGACCTGATCCCTGTAATAGAGTCTTTTTGACCGGGCGAAAGCTCGCGGACACCATTAACCGCACCAAGCATATCGTCCATTGCGTCAATAGTAGTCATCGCCGCCTTGCGGTCTTTAACAACCGCAATGCGTTGTCTGTTTTCTTGATCTGCGGTCATGGCGCGCGGCGGCGCTTTAGACGCGACTTCCGCTTTCATGGTTTCAATAGCGCGTTGTTTTTCAAGCGCGCGGGTATTGGCGGTTTGCCGCGCTTCTTCAAAAGGAGACAGCGCAGGCGCGGGCGGCTGTTGCTGCAACACCGGCGCAGCCAGAGCGTTGCCCTGTTGGGCGGGCTGCGGGCCTGCAAGCGCGTTCATTACCGGCGCGACCGGAAGGCCAACGTTGGCCGGAATGCCAGAGCTGGACGCAAAGCCCGGCGCGCGCATCATGGCGGGCGTGTTAGCGCCGCCTTCGTATGCGGCCATAAACTTCTGCGCGTACTGCGGGACAGTCGTCCCCAACACGTCCGAAGCGTTGCCCGCCTTTGCAAGCGGACGCCCGGAGAACCACACCGACGCAGCGTCAGCCGGGTTGCCATATTTGGCAACGCTCTTGCCGAACTGTGTTTCAAACACCCTTTCCTGCGCTTCGGGGCTAGCCAAGAACTCGGCAGGCGTCATGCTGCGGCCAAGGGCTTCCTTGGTCCACGAAGGAATATTTGCGCCCATGACCTGATACTTGCCGAACGCGCGGTCGCCGCGATCCGTAACCGGCCCTAATGCGTCGTACTTGCCGCCGCTCTCAATGCCTGCGATAGCTTGTTTAGCCCGGCCCATGTCAAAGCCAGCGGGAGCGGGAGCGGGCGTGGGCATTGCGCCCGGCATCGCCGGAGCGCCAGCGCCGCCTACTGGAGCGCCACCAGTTACGGGCGGGCGAGCCGCGCCCGCTTCACGCAGCGGTTCAAAAGTTCCCGCGCCGGGCCTAATAAGTGTCGGAACACCATCAATTAGCTGGTACTGCGGTTTGTCCGCTTCTCGCGCGGTTCTAGCTTGTTCTTCCGCCTGCCGAATCTTGTCTGAGGCAGAGGACAAGAACCCAATAAGGTCTTTTTCGCTTGGCCTTGTTGGGGACAAAGCGATGTTGGGGCCAAACTCCTTTACGGAGTCCTCGTAATACTTAGCCCACGCTTCGTCGGACACCATCGCGGCGGGCGCGCGGTTGAGCATGTCTTTACGTTTGTTAACCTGCAAATCAAAATCAGACACTTGCGATTGCGACCGATACCGCCCTGCGCGTGCTTCTTCCGCGCGTTGCTGCGTCTTCTCTCTTTCCATAGTCGCTATGGACGCAAGGAGCGGTGCAGCCGAAGCGCCGCCAACGGCCAGCAATTGCCGCCGAAATTCCGAAGTGCTCATATCGCCGCCGCCGCTCAAATGCGCGGCCATCGCGTTCTGCTGCTGCTGCGCTCGTTGGGCCTGCTGTATTTGCATGTCCTGCGCCTGCATCTGCTGCATACGCATGGCGTTCTGCGTCAAGTCAGGAGCTTGGTAAAGCTGCTGCTGCGGGATCGCGATGTTATAGTCAACCATGAGTTAGCCCTTACAAGTGAGTTGGCTAAAACAGCCCGCCATAAACGGAATCGTTAACCATCGGCATATTAGGCGTCATCGCCGCAGTTCGGTCTCTGTACGCCTGCATATTGTTATAGCCCATATACGTGTTCGCGCCGCCGCTCAGCGCGTTCGTCAGCGCGTTTCCGGTGTTCATATAGGACGAAGCATTCGCCGCACCGGTCGCTGCTGCGCCCTGCGCCAATCCCTGCCCCAAGTTGCCCGCCGCGCCGGTCAGCGTGTTGGCCGAGGTCTGCCCGGAGCCCATGAGGCTTTGGAGCGGGTTGAGCTGGTTGGCGCGGTTGGTCTGGTAGCGGTTGTAGGCGTTGCCATATTCCTGGCTCGCCATGCCCTGACTGTAGTCCGTGACGCCGCGTAGCGTGGAGCCGGACAGCAGACCGCCGCGCGCGGCCGCCGACTGCTCTAGGCTCTTCATGCCCTGCTTGAGACGGAACGCATAGCCGGGGTCGGCTTCAAAGTCCGCCATGCTGAAGTCGCCAGCGTACTTGCCAAAATCGGGCGAGTTTGGGTCTACGGTGACGCCAGACCCTTCAGTGGGGCGAAGGCCAAGGACCGTCAGCAGCCGGTTCTGCGCCGTAATGCCGCCTTCGCGGAACGGTGCGTTAAGCTCTTTTTGTTGCTGGAACGCTCTTTCCTGCGCGGCGGTGGAGGCGGCAATGCCCTCCTTCTGCGCTTCAGCGGCCTTGTTCGAGCTGTAGATGGACGCGCCAGCGCCAACGAGCGCGGCTCCGGCGGTAGCCATGGCGGCAATTGCAAAGCTCATGGATCAATCCTCAATTGCTGCTGCGCAGCGTGCACGAGCTGCGTGTTGTTCGCCCCGCCCAACAGTTCGTCGGATTTCGATTCAGTCAGTTCCGCCACAAGCTCGTCCAGATCCACTGTATCAGTTGCGTGGATCGTGGTCCAGATGGCTTCTTCAACCGCGTAAATCGCGCGCTTGGTGCCCGGCTGCGACAGGACCGTCGCGGGCGCTCTAAGCTCCACCGTGTCGGTGTCGCCCACCAGATAGATGTGGCCCTTCGACAACATGCTCAGGTGGCTGGTCTTGTGGACCGCACCCGTCAGTACGACGCCGGTCGGGATCGTCATTTCGCGGATGTAGACGCCAGGCGCAAAGTGGTGCTTGACCGGGCAGTCAACCTGTGGCTGCGACTGCATGGCGGCCTCCAGCGCCGCGACCTTGCGGCGAGCCTCGCCAAAGTCCGACTCGTAGAACGCCTGCCGGTAGTCGAGGAACAGCTCTTCGTCGGCCTTGATGTCGCGCAGCGCCATCAGGACCAGATTGCCTTCAAGGCGCACCATCAGGACGTTGGGCGCGGGGTCGTGGTTCGTGAACCGACCAGCCTCCGTGCGCAAGCCATCGACTTGCGCAAGGCTGACAAGACTGCCCGCCGCGAAGTCAACTTCCGCGAACGTGCCGGTCCCATGTACGGGCGACGGCGCGAGGCGGACCTTGTCGGCGGTCTTTATATAGCCAAGGTCCGTCAACGACGCCATGTCGGCTTCGGTCAGCCCGTGCTCAATCAAGAACTGCTCGTAGTCGGTCACGGTGCTCACTCGTAAAAGATGTTG
>Ga0114979_10003331_pt1 | contig 10780 bp, 11 predicted proteins | sample S_140625_EF_Meta_FD_87315 | JGI IMG/M metagenome (GOLD analysis project Ga0114979, IMG submission 87315) | Freshwater microbial communities from Lake Simoncouche, Canada to study carbon cycling - S_140625_EF_MetaG | ecosystem: Environmental > Aquatic > Freshwater > Lake | place: Lake... | reverse complement strand
GTCGTTCCATCATCTTGATTTTGGTTGTTTTGTGTGATTGACAGGTTATTGAAAAAGGGATTCAATTTTCCACAAAAAAAATAGATTAGTAAGGCAAGTGCCATTACCAATCTAAGTTTTTCATTTTTTTTACTATTCTACATAACAATCTACTCTTTTTCTATACCAAAGAAATCCAGAGCGCGCTGGTCGTCGCTCGACACTTTTCCCTCTGCGATCTGAAATACATAGTCGAGGTCGTCCGAGCATTCACGTAACTGAGCGATTATTTTTGCCATACGAGTCAGGTTGGGTTCAACTGGTGGCGGTGGCAAATCCTCGATAGCGGGTTCAACGGAATCCATGCCCGGACCGCGTTCGCCGTTGTAATCATACTTTGCGCAATTCAAACAGTATCCTAAAAACACGCCGTCCTTTGAACCGTAATCATAGCAGTTCCCGCACTGCTCCGGTCCGGTCCCAGGTAAATGGTTGAGTGCCCACTCCTTCGGGAAACTATTGGCATATTTGTAATATTCGATCATATAGTAGTCGCCGCAGTCAACTGGCTCGTATCTCCAGTCGTCGTTTTCCTCGATTTCGCCGTTCTCGTATTTAATCTCGAGGGGGGACGGGCGATTGTCGTAATGTCTTGACATCTTGTCTTGGTTGTTTTTACAGAAAACCAAAACTCGGAAAGGCTTTTCAATTTTTTTGAGGGGAGGGGAAATTGAAAAGCTTTTATAAAATCAATGGACTACAACTAATCAACCAAAATGAGTGTGGAAAAGCAACTAATTGTACATAGTCTGGGCGTCAAGGGTCGACTATTGCCTATGGACGTCGTAAATATCATCAAAGATTACGCCTTTGATGATCCTATTACCAATAAGACCAAGGTCGGGAAGCGTGGTATTATGCAGACGTTCTCGCGCGCTATTTCGCGCCTCAATAACTGCGGCGGTGAGCGGTTTTCGGAGACATCGGAGAACTGGGAGTTTCGGGTTCGCGGTATCCCCGGCGGAGTGTTTCTTACCGGGATGAACTGTTGCCTATGTGGGAACTACCTGGTTTCGCTTGATCACCGGGTTTTGTGCCGATGCATCGAGCAAAACGGGTTCCCGGAGGACGCTGATCTGACGTCAGATAACTCGGACGACTGGGACTATGTCTATAACATTTGGTAAGTTTCGATAGTATTGGCGCGCTGTATGTATTGTATTTTTCTTGGAAGGTGCTCGCGACATTATACATTTATCAAGGAAATGCAAAAAAGTGTAAAAATTGAACACGTTTTTATTATAAAAAGAATCGCAACTAACTATTCAATAAAATGACAAGCGTGTTGCGTATCATTTTGCCCAAAGAAGTCGTGGATATTATCAAACTATATACCGGCGAGGGACAATGGCGAAATGGAAAATATATTCATATCCATCGTATTTCGGCGTCTGATCCAAGATACTCCATGTTGTCCCAGCGACCAGTTATCAAACAAGTCCATAACGATCATTCCCAACACCAATATCGCGGGTGTGTTTGGTTCAAATTACCCACTGGAAAATTCATGGTCATCGGAGTCCGCGAGGGTTACGAGTGGGTCGGTAACTTTGAAAAAATAGAAGGTCATTTCTGGGAACTAAATTATAACAAAGAAAAAACACTGTTGTATTTGCGTTAGGGGGAACCGGCGGTCATCAGAATCCGCTTCGCGGATTCCAGACCCCTTACCCCCTCCCCTCCCTTCGGAGGATTCCAATTCATTACCGTTTTTCATCATAAGATTTCTTTATGAAAAACTGTTATAAATTTCCTGGGTTCCCGGTGGATAATGTTGATTTGCGTTAGTATGACTAGGGGATTATTGTTTTTATTTTTTACCTAAGTTATTGCCCAAACCTACAAAAAAATACATTTATGTAAGCATTGTTACAAATGTAGTTTACAAAGTTTTTATTTTATTTATTCTATAAACATAATAGGAGGAGGGGTTCGGGGAACCTTAGGTTCTCTGATCTATTTAACTCTGCTGCATATTTAGACCCGCGGTCTCTACCAGCGCCTGGTTCGCCAGCGTCGTATCGATCATTTGCAAAATCTTTTCGCGCAACTTGGTCTTATTCCGGTAGTTATCCAAGGCGATCTTCTGATACACATACAACTTATAGAAGCACGTGCTACTCTCGAAACAATCGAATCCGCTAGTTCCATCGTTTCTCAGGAACTGGACGGTCGCTTTCTTATTATCGAAGCTCTGGATTGACGACGTCCCATACCAGAACTTCAGGAACGCCTTGAGTTTCTCGACATCGGTCGTATTCAAATGATCCAAGACTTCAACCAAGGTCTCGGTAAACACCTGAGTGGCGTCGTTTAATCTTGGAACATCCTCATCCGAATAGAAGATCTCTAGGTTCTCTTTCAAGGAGAAGGGATTCGCCTTCTGAATATTATACGACACGGTTCCACACAAATACGCATGGAAGCTCTGAAGCTGGAGGGAGTGAGTGAGTCGATCGTGCTTATATTCCCGAGTATAAAATCCCTCGAGTAGGGCTCGCACCGGACCCGACACATACTTTTCCATAATACAATTCATCACATATCGCCTGGGATCCAAGGTAGGATCTTCACCTTGGAGATCCATGAATTGTCGGTATTCATGCGCGGGCATATCCAGAATTTTGGACATATAATCCAGGCAATCGATACTAAAGGGTCGTAGGGAGGCGATTAACTCCCGGGGCTTTACTCCTTCGTTCCCATTTAGCATCAGGTAGACCAGAATCGGATGTAGGTTCAGTCCGGGGGAGATATTCTCGCAAAACGCCGACCTCGCGATCATCGCTCCTACAATAATCCACTCATCCTTGGATAATATTTTACCACGCTTTGGCATCAAATACCCGTCCACGTCTTCAAACTTATCGCGAATCTGTTCTGCGAACGTCGTATAAAGGTCGCGCGTAAGCCCACCTTCGTCCACGCCCATCTCGTTCCCATTCTCGTCCTCATAGACCACATACATGCGATGACGATCCATTAAGATCTCGTGCAAATCTTTGAAACCGCCGTTCAAAACGAACATCGATTCCAAGATATTCGCGGGGAAGACACAGAGTTCCCATTGGTCATTGGGTCTATCGTTTCGGATAGATCTTTGGTATTTCAACGAAATAAGCTCCACGAGATTTTCCATCTTTTCGAAGATCTTTTTCTGGACGTCCGTTGGAAACCTTTCCAAATAGTGGAGTTGGTCGAATCCGATATGGACGCTATCTTGGACATCAGTCAGGAAATTCACGAAATAATACGTCCGCGTTTGAATGGCGCAGTTGAACGCCAGGGTGAAAAGCTCGACGGGTTTATACTGGAAAAGCGGTTGAAGGTCCGCCTTATCGAAAATGGTCGCGCGATCTGTCCTATGGAGTTCCAAGATGAAATGGTAGAGTGCGTCCCAGTGGTCCTCGATGATACTGGGGTCTTTGATCCACGCCTTGAGCAACGTGTATGCGTTTAGGCGCGGGATTTGGGCGATGTCTTCTGTTTGATAGATTGCGTCTAAGATATTCGACATGGTCTTCTCAGAAATCAATGGGTCTTTTTCTTTCTCAACAATCTTGACCACGTCGCACTTTGGCATCTCGTGTAGGTGGTTCTGGATAACGTGTTCCAAGATCTCAAACGAACCAATGATTTGGGCGATCGGCATGATCTTGGTTATCGCGTGGTAGCCAAAGTTACTCATGAATCGGATCATATCCTTGGGGTTCTTGTATTGGCATAGTCCGCAGTTCTGCTTGCACTTGGTAATGACAAAATGTAACAGGTCGGGTGAGAACCCGTTGGCGATGGGGATTTGCAGACACATACACTTGGTATAGGATTTTAGGAGCTCCTTGCACTCCTGCGCCTTCTTGGGAACGTCTTTTTTATTATACAGGCGGACATTACCGCAGATGGTCTTGAACTTATTCAGGGGGTTAGAATTCGGGTGGTGGTGGTGATGGTGAAACATAGCGCATTCGGTGTGGTTGATTTGGAATAAAAAATTGCAAAATAAGTGTTTCAATTTTTGCAAGGAACCTCTTTTTTACTTTTATTTTCAAATTCCATAACATTAGCTCGAGAACAAGCGCGACATAACGTCGGCTTCTGGGTTTTTTATAGGCGCTTGGAATAACTGTGTCAGCATCGCGTCATCTCGGAATCGGATCGTATATTCCTGCTGAATCTGATTTCGACCAATACGTCCCATCGCCTGGATGGTCTTCTGTTGTGTCATATTATTCAGGTCCTTTCCGATGAATCCATGGCAAAACTGATAATTTGTTCCATAAATATAATCCGAGGACGCTAAGATCAAGAAGAGTCGCTGTTGATATGCCAAGCGTTTCATGATTTCCATATATGCCAAATGCCCGCTTGTTCGCTCGGCTGCTGTCGCTTGCGCTTGTCCTGTCGCTTGCGCTTCACCTATGATCGACGCATCCTTGGTGAAAACGCCGATTCCTAGCAACAAAAGCAACTTCATTTGATCCGAAACATCCAAGCCCATGATATCCTTCACCGACTCTTCGTCGACCGCGGGGATAAACGCGTTTTGCACGGTATTATCAGACGGCGCCCATACATGTTGATGCTGCGTCGTATTCGGAATATACACCGGTTCCATTGCCACCGATTTGATGTGACCACGAACCGCCTCAATTTGCTCCATAATACGCTTGACCTCGGGCGGCATTTGATCACGCTCGATCTTCTTCTCTTTATCGAGTTCGCCCGACGCTTTATCTTCCAAGGTCTTGGTCAAAACATCGATTTTTTGTTGGAGCGCGCTATTTTGCGCGATTTTATCGGAGATGCCTTGGAAAATCCTAGCCGGAATATTCGTCTGTTGAATATAAAACTTGCCTATTTTGTTAACGTCCTCTGCCAGGAAGATCGTGGGACCGTCAGTCAGAGTATACGCGTCCTCGGTTGTGAGAAGGATACCATTTGATGCGGAATTAGGTTGAGGCGCGGGCTGCGGCGGCTTAGGTGTCAAATAAGCAACTGATTGCGTTCTCGATAAAGGTTGTGACGCCGAAGGCGGTATCTTACTGAGATCCATGCTTTTGGTCTTCGCAATATTTGTTTTTATAAATTTGGGCTTTTGGTTCCTGCGTAGATCTTCATGCAGATTTTCCCAGTCGCATTGTCCGATACTACGCAAGACCTTCAAATAATAGAGCTTCAGAGAATTCATCGTGATCTCAGAAATCGATTTATTAAAGTAATTCTCGGATTTATATTGCTCCGAAATAAGCGGTTGTGCTTTCTCGATCAGTTGGACGATTTCTTGGAGATCAAAGTATCTCAACAGGGTTTTGTTGGCTTCGCAATGTTCGACGCACGTCTGGAGCTCTGTGTAATCCTTGAAAAGCAAATGCGGTAGCACTGAATGCCCGGTTTTGCTAAGGACCGCGATCGATTTCCGGCAATCGTAGCTCTCGATTGAATGAATCTGCGCGCCGTCGAAACGCTGGCGGAAATCCGTAATTGTATCCAAGATTTCCTGTTCCTTGGGAAGCGTAGCGCACGAAAGCACCATCTTGGAAATCCTGTTTTCGGTCCAATTCCGGTGAATAATCGGATGAAGGTCATGCTCCGCGTAATCCATACTGATCGTGGGCTCATCCCAATACGTAATCAAATCCGCGTCTTTGGGCAACGGTGTGCCCGTCTCGTCTTCCAACAAGGGGCTAAACGCCAACATATAATGCATCGCCGTCAAATAAGACTGGACGTCGCAAATCATGATCTGGACTTTATCGCCCACCGAGTTATCGACCTTATATATGCCTCCGGTTTTACGATGCTTCGAGTATACTGACGCCGCGAAATAATGCAGGCGAATATCCGACGCGGTATCGCAACCAAACGCGAAAGCTACGCGTTTTCCTACCGAAATCGCCGACTTTGCAAGGGCGAGACCCACGTGGCGCGCAGCGCACACGAAAATCACGCGATGCTTTTCCGCGAGACCCAGGGGCGAAAGCGTCTTACCCGTTCCCGTAGGGGCGATATATAATACCAGTTTCGGATCCAAGGGCGCCTGACGGAAGATCGAGAATAGCTGTTTTTGGTGGTCAAACAACGTCTTATCCTCGTATTTCAGAAGATACCGGTTTTTCTCGATGAATTCGTAGGCGGATCTCAGGACGTCGCGCATTGCGATGGTCTTTACGGTCTTGGAAATCACTCGATCGGCGAATTCCATGACGTGCTTGTTGACGAGGGGGATCGTGGATTTCTTGATTTGGATCAGCGTATACAAATAAAACGCGGGCTTGGAACCTTTGAGTATTTCTTTACAGAACTCTAGGACCAAGAATTCGTAAATATGCGCGCGGTCTTGGTCCACCTTGGCGTCCATACTCTTAATTCGGATGAGATCGCGCGTTTTCATTGGGGGATCTTTTTTTTGTTTTTTTTGTTTTTTATTTTTGGATGGATTCGCGTCGTCAGAATCCGAATCGTCTGCTGCCATATATTTGGATCGGAGTGTATCGACGTCCTTCTCGAAATACTGTTTATATAACTGCGTTTCAATCTCGGGGCTATACTCGATCTTCATATGCGAAAGTAGAGATACGTTATCATTACGTCGGAGGTTGACGTCATGATATCCATCGACGATGAGCTGGAGAATCGACTTTTCTTGGTCCGAGACGGGGATCTCGATATTCATCCATTCGGATTTGGTGAGTTTGGTTTGTTTTAGATCCATGGTTATTGGTTTCTAGATTGTTTATAGACAATTGTTTATGTCTATTTTGAATTCAATTTTCTTCAGGGAACCTTAGGTTCCCTGACCAGATGTCGCTATTTCGCGATTCAATTGCGCGGTTTCTTGGATCTTACGCAAAACGTGTTCTTCGCCTTCATCGCTCGTGATTTCGGACATCATCTTGATACGTTCTTCGTATTCCGGAGTGCCGTTTTTCTGATAATTCGGGTCGGAGTCCAAGATTTCGATCGCGCGTTGCAAACACTTATGTTGCGTATTACATAATAGTCGGCGGAGTTTCTCCTGGGCTTGTTCTTTATTCCAGCCTTCAGAGTCTTTGATATACGTGGTATGGCGCTTCAAATCCGTGCAATGTATGGGACGTTCTGTGACGCCGAGTTGCCCCAACGCGTTGGTGATGATCTTCGTCATTCCCGCCTTGTTTCCGTGTCGAGTCAAATACATCACGTCGTCGCGGGTGGTTTCAATCGAATCAATAAAGGATTCTATTGTGACAGCGTTTTTGCAGTATTCGTTCAGGAACATATTGACGTTGAACGTATTGTTGTTGTAGCTGTTGGCGGTAGTAATGGAGCTACCCGCTTTACCGGAGAGTTCGATGAGCATGGATTGCTGCTCCAACATCTGTTTTTGGAGATCGGTGTATTGTTGCTGAAAGTCCGCGTTCTTATGTTGCGCTACTGCGAGCTCTTTCAGAATTTCGATAATCATATCGTCTCTCGTTTGTTTGTCATTTATATGAGAGTGGTGCCTTTTATTATGAGTCCAAAGACCCTTTCGGGTTGTATACACTTTATCGCATTCTTCGCATGAATATAATGATTTTTTAGATGTTGTTGCGTTTGCTGCATCCTCGGCTTTTGTGTGCTTTAAAGTTGATATATGACGAACCCAATCGTAATGTTTATTACATACAAAATTACACTTCTCGCAATTATATCTTTTTGAGTCCTCAGATTCCATAAAAAACCCTTATAATTGTGCGAAAGAAAACATTTCTAAAGATCGACGGCGCGAAATAGCGTGGCATAAATGTGGCATGTTTAAAAAATGCAGTGGATTTTAAAATAATCTCGAATACGATGACTGTATATATGCTTTGGACATTTCACGTGGCGCGTTTTGCCCCAAATAGAGGGTCATCGGGCGACCACGCCTGTTTGGGGCAAGAATCGGACTCGAAAATTTATGCAGTGAGGGTTTGAACGATTATTTTGGTGAGTCTTAGCATAGCTTACCAACAGTCCAGTTTTTCACTTTTTTCGAAATTCTGATCGCCGTTTTTTAATTCTGGACATACCCAACTATGTCCAATTTTTTTTCCCGTGGGTCTTTTCTTCGAATAATTCCAAGATTGACCTAATTATATTTTTATTAGAAATCGATGTTCTAAGGGATTTATATTGAGTTACGGCGCGAAATAGCGTGGCATAAATGTGGCATGTTTTAAAAATGCAGTCATTTATCAATTAACAATGTATGATTTGTTTGCATATATGGGTTGTCTTATTTTACTGCGCGTTTTTGCCCCAAATAGAGGGTCATCGGGCGACCACGCCTGTTTGGGGCAAGAATCAGTCCCGAAAATTTATCGTAATAACTTTTGCGCGATTATTTTGGTGAGTCTTAGCATACCTTACCAACAGCTCGATTTTTCAGTTTTTCTCAACTTTTAATCCTAGGTTTTTGAAAATGGACATACCCGACTATGTCCAATTTTTTTTCCCGTGGGTCTTTTCTTCGAAAAATTCCAAGATTGACCATATTATATTTTTATTAGAAATCGATGTTTCTAATACAAATATAATTAGATCATTCTTGGAAAAAGGCGCGAAATCCGTGGCATAAGTGTGGCATAAAACACCTTATGGTAAGAATTCCGATTTTATGATTCCGGTACCCTTATCATAAATGGTTTGGTATTTTTCTCGGCGCGAAGGTGCGAAATCGGTGGCATAAGTGTGGCATAAAACGCCTTATGCTAATAAAAGCTAGGTATTTTTAATAATTATGTTATCATATATGCAGTCGAGCATAATGGTGTTTTTGGTGCGAAATCGGTGGCATGTTTTTACCACGGATTTCTCACCCTATAATTTGAATGGAAAAGGGAGGGGTCGAAGGGGAACCGTAGGTTCCCTTCTGCGCACAAATTACCCAAATATTCTATCGCCCCAATACAGCTTATATGTTCACAAATTGGTTCGAAACAAAATCCACGAAAATCGGATTCGAAGACGTCCACCATGCAATAAAAAACCCCGAAACCCATATCCTCATTAATACGTTATCGACCGCGGACCAAGATTGTTTAATCAAATCGACGTTACCGAGCGATCAAGAAGAACGCGTGATCAACGAGTTGTTAGCGGGTTACCAATATACGATGAAAACCCTAATAATTTACGGTCGGAATTCCTCCGATTCGAGCGTCGAGAAAAAACAACGCCAGTTAACCGCTCTCGGGTTTAGCCAAGTTTACGTGTATTCGGGGGGACTCTTCGAATGGGTTTTATTACAGGATATTTACGGCAACGATGAATTCCCTACTTCTCGTAAGGTCTTGGATATTTTACGATTCAAACCCTCCGGTTTACTGGTAAAACCCAGAATCGGGTGGTAATATAGAAGGTGTAAGCTTCGCTGAATGCCCAGGTTCTAAGAGAAGTGTAGTTTCTCAAATTGCCACCCCCTCATTCTTATAAAATTTTTTTGGGATATCGGTGGAGATAGCTAAACTTTGGACATTTTTATAGGATTTTGTTCCATAAAATGTCCAACTTTTTATATATGACTGACAAAATTCCACCTCCGCCTTCATCTCCATCTCCGCCTCGGATGCAATCTGAAACAGTGTGTGTAAGTTGCTTTTATGGAATAATTAAAAATACATGTGAGGACTTATACAAGGAAGATAATACAAATTTTGCTTTTACAAAAAGATTATATGAATCTATTCATGGTCAAGAATCAGATATTCTTCTAAGAGGTGCGGTTAACAATTTACCGATTACAATGGAGAGTAGGCTCTTATATAGTGATTGGTACATAGGTTATTCAAATATTGACACTTTCACCCCTATTTATTTAGCTGTATTATATAGTTTAAAAATACATGCTTTGAATGTTAAGGATGAGATGATGGTTAAAGCTAAAAAAAAATCTATTGGGACAAGTATATCTAAATTATTTGGTTTTGGAAATACCACAACGAAACAACAGCCGGAACAAGCGCATGTTCCGGAGCTGGAACAAGCGTCAGAACAAACGCCTCAGTCAGAACAAGTTCAAAACGATGTTCTCGTTGATTATGAAAAAACTATAAAATTATTTAGATTAACTAATCGTCTAGTTTCTGTAATAGATGCATGTTTAAGATATTTTAGCACAATTGTATTACCATGTATGGCTTTTTATTTAAATAATGCTATGTACAATAAAGAACAACTCGAACCGTTAAGTAAAAAAGGATATCTCAATAATTATTATAGAAATTTTGTTGAATACGATTCAAAATCAAGCCGCTATTATATAATCGACACAGACATGTTTTTTAGCCAAGATGATTCCTTCAACGAAGGCAAGACTTTTATATCAGGTCGTCCAGGTGGGTCTATTAATAAAAAAACAAAAAGGAGACGTTATGTTAATAAAAAATCAAGGCATCGATTATTATTATAACAATAATATAGTTATGTCACCGGTATTCCAAAAAATATTTACACCATTGCATATTTCGCACGTTAGAAAATCTCCCACATTTTGGAAATTTATCGGTTACGATAATCTTGGAACTATCGATTTTATATCTCAATTATAAATGGATCGGGATAAATGTAGCGATCTCCTTGACCAAATGATGAGATGCATGCATCCGAAAGATAAGAAACCCTTGATTTTACGATCGGGCGTCATAAGGGAACCGGGCGTCATAAGGGAACCGGGCGTCATAAGGGAACCGGGCGTCATAAGGGAACCGGGCGTCATAAGGGAACCGGGCGTCATAAG
>Ga0114979_10003330_pt1 | contig 10782 bp, 5 predicted proteins | sample S_140625_EF_Meta_FD_87315 | JGI IMG/M metagenome (GOLD analysis project Ga0114979, IMG submission 87315) | Freshwater microbial communities from Lake Simoncouche, Canada to study carbon cycling - S_140625_EF_MetaG | ecosystem: Environmental > Aquatic > Freshwater > Lake | place: Lake... | reverse complement strand
TGGAAGGGGAACGTAGAAATCCGTAGCCATTGGGGTGCATTTCCAACAGTCCCAAAAACTCTTGTCCCGGTTCTTCGGTCGCAGGCTCGCCCGCTTCGGTTGGAATCGGATCACCGTTTTCGTCAAGGGCGACTTCGCCCGGCTCACCTTCCGGCTCGGCAAAAGCTTGTTGGTAATTCGAACCGTAGCGTCGTCTCGATTTCTTAACGCGTGGTCTTGATGCCGCTCCGCCTGAGCCACCTTGATCATCACCTTGAAAACGAGATCGAAAACGCTTCTTCTTGGGCATAAACGCTAGTCCAAACAAACAGGGGACAAAATTCTAACCGTTCGTCGTACCCAAATAAACCAGGTAAAACAGTCGAAGAACGGAAGACAAAACTGCGCCAAATCGTGCGCGAGGAAAACAATTGAAAAAGACCTTGCTGAACTCAGGTGTTGTGATGATCAGCATTTTTCGCCAGCAGATGGCTGCTTTCTGACATCCGCTCTCTGAAGGAAGTGACTCGATCAAAAAGTTCTTCGACAAAAGATCGAGCCAGCGAGCTGAATCAGTTGCATGCCGAGGACGCCAGTGGCGAGAGCGATTCAAACGAAGCCCACCTCCAGTGAGATAGCAAATTCACTGACCCGCCGGGTCACAGGGTCAGGCGTTTAAATGTGATGGATAAGTGTCACACATGCCTGTCATTGTGTCAAGAGAAAATTCGCTCCAGGTAGCACAATCCAAAAATTTTATCGAATCTGTCGACTTAAGGTCGATTTGGTTCGTCATCGCAACCGATTCGACGGACACAGACTTTCGTTCCCCGCATGGGTGCTGGGTGCGAAACGCAACAAAAGGATGATCCAATGCCAGCTATCCAATTCAAAACGTTTTTCGATAGATCGCGTTTCCCCGTATGGTTTGCGGTGTGCCTTGGCATTTTTTTATGCGTGGTTCTAACCACGGCATCCGTAGTCGCAACTGAGCGGGAGATAGCTTGGACGGAAGACTACGACGGCGCGGTTCATCGAGCGGCAGCCTCCAACAGCATCTTGCTTTTGCATTTCTACGGCGACTATTGCCCACCCTGCAAACTGCTAGACAAAAAAACGTTCAAGGATCCTATGCTCGTGTCCGCAATCAATTCCACAGTCATCCCGGTGAAGATCAACGCCGATCAACGCCGCGACTTGGTCGAAAAGTACAAGGTGAACCGATGGCCTACCGATGTCTACTTATTCCCCAATGGGGACGAATTGTACCGAGGCGTTAGCGACCAAGATCCGACGGTCTATACCCAAAAGATCCAGAGGCTAGCGCTGCGGCACAGGGACTGGACCCTCGAACGCGAAGCGATTGCGAAAACAACTCAACGTCGCCAAGACAAAGAATTGGCAGCACACGCCCCTCAGATCCAATCCGAGAAACCGGTCTACGCTGGCTCATCGGGAGCCCCGGTCAAGAGCCAAGCAGCCTCCTGGCAAAACCCTACTGGCCAGAACACTCAAGTGGCTCCCTATTCAGATCCAGCTCGTCCAGGCGTGCCAGCATGGAGCCCACCAGCACAAAATGTCGCTGGAGCCCCAAAAACCGGATCGGCAACCATCGCAACGGCCTCACGAGCTGCTCCGATTGTGCACTCCCAAGCTCCGTCCCCATCGGAATTGCCAGTAGCCCAACCTGTGACCAAACCGCAGCGGGTGATCGACAATCCCTTCGTAGCCAAGCAGCCCTTGGTTGTTCCCGCACATCCAGCTTCCGCACCGCAAGCCAGACCAGACGAACAGGCCAGACCAGAACAACTTGCTCAGGAGCCAATCGTCCCATCGGTTGCTCCCGAAACATCTGCAGCCATGAATGCAAATCGATCCGTTCCTGCTAGGCCTATCAGCGGTTCGCTCACACTTTCGAATTTGACAGAAATGCAAATGAATCGAGACAGCGCACGACAAACACCACCATCTCTCAATGCATCCACCGCCCGAGCGACGGAACCGACTCATATCGTTGCCGATTCGATCGGTCTAGAGGGGCACTGCCCTGTCGAGTTGATCGAATCATTGGCTGTTGGCTCTAGCCCCTCTTGGGTAAGCGGATCGCCAGCTTATGCCGTACGCCATCGAGGTCGCATCTACCATTGCTCGAGCGAACGAGCGAGGCAAAAGCTTCTTAGCGCTCCAGATCGATTTACGCCATGTTTGAGTTGCTTTGACTTGGTTTGCTTCTTCGAGACGGGGGATCTTGTGGATGGGAAGTGCGAATTTGGATGTATCCAGCCCAGCACAAACCGAGTCTTTCTTTTCGCAACCAAAGAAAATCTCCAAGCTTTCGATCGAGACAATCAACGATACGGCCAGCTTATCGATGACATGTCGCCAGAACGCGTCGCGAGCCGCACCGACGAAACTCGATTCCGATAACTGAACTATGACCAGATTCGTTGCACTCCGAAGAAATCGCGAATGGCTTGGATGTTCTTTCTGCACCAAAGCATCCGTTTGCACTCCACTGCTGGGGACCCTCTGGATTTCCATCAAACCGATCCTTGTGGGAGTGTTGCTGCTTGGTACGAACTCCATCCAAGCCCAAGGGCCGCAAACACCGAACCAAGCCGAAGACTCCCGCGTCTATTGGCCTCGCTCTGATTTCGTCATTCCATACAACATCGAACAAACAGGCCAAACACCGCGCGAGATTCTTCTGGAAACGTCGAGCGACGGCGGCCGAACCTGGACCGTTTACTCTCGTAGCGATGTTCGAACCAAACAATTTCAATTCTTGGCGATTGCAGATGGCGAATATCTATTTCGGTTGAAAACGCTCGATTCCCAAGGTAGGTCCTTTGATAATCCAGGCGAACCCTTGGCAGTCGTAGTTGACACGAACAAACCGGAAGCGAATCTTGTCATCGAAATTGACCCTAAAGGCATCATGCTTGCGGAGTTTGCGATATCAGACCTAGCTCTCGATGCATCGACAGTCCAATTAACATACCAAACCGAGTCGATGAATGAGCCAGCGGAAATTGTCTTCGATCTCCAACAAGACCAAGAAACTTTAGAGTGGCTTGGAACCGGCTCATGGGAACTGCCTGTTGGTGTTGTGCAACTGTCCGTGCGACTTACGGCAAAAGACCGAGCAGGAAATCAAGTCGAAATCAACCGTTTGCCTAAGCTTTATCGATCTGCAAACGTTTCTACGGGGCTTCAATTTGCCAGCGGCAAAAGCCAAGAGCCCCGCTTCGCAAACAACGCGGGACGTTCCGAGACTTCCACCAAACCAATTGGCTCCGGAATCGCGTTGCCCTCGCCGGACAAGCTAAGGCAAGACTTGCCCAAAATTGAGGTGCTCGGCGGACCGGGAAAGAGGCAATCATCCAACACCACAGACTCTCACTTTACTACCGCTGTGGTCGAACGTCAGCAACAGCTGATCGAACAATTAGTTCAGCAGAACCAAAACACCCAAGAACAAATCCTTAAGTCTGGAATTCTCAACGCCAATTCCGTGAACAAAGCAAGTTCCCAAAACGGCTTGACTCCGAGAGGCTTGACTACCCAGGCTCCTGCTTCGACGAACCCCAAGACCAAGGCCATGTCGGACGAAGAATTTCAGCGCGCGCTCGATCGCAGGCAAATGAGCCTGACATCCAGTCGCGCCGACCAACCCAATCAATCCCTTTTGATCGGGGACCAAGATCCGAATTACTTTCCGTTGGCACCTGCGGGTTTGCCAAGCGGTCCAACGTCGGTTCGCGAGGATCGACCGGTCGAACGAATTCCGGGGCAAACATCCTTCCGCAACAACATCAAACCAATATTCAGTCGAGCGAAATCATTTAGCCTGGACTACACGATAGAGAACGATCCTGATTCACCAGTTGCGTCTGTCGAGTTATGGGGAACCACAGATGAAGGGCTTACCTGGCAAGTCTGGGGCGAAGATCCAGATCGAGCTAGCCCTTTCGATATCCAAGTGGAGACGGAAGGTTTGTTTGGATTCCGCATGATCATCGTTGGCGCCAACGGACTAGCCTCCAATCGCCCTCGCAATGGCGACAACGCTGATGCTTGGATTCACGTGGATACAGAATTGCCTCAAGCAAGAATCACTAGCGCGCTCTACGGCAAGGGCAAAGAATCGGGCTCGCTGGTCATCGAGTACCGAGCCGCGGACGAATACTTGCCAGAGCGGCCAATCGTTCTGTCCTATTCAGAAACACCAGAAGGGCCCTGGAACATAGTTGCCTCGGGCGTTCGAAACCAAGGCCGCTACGTTTGGCCTGCCGACCCAAGCTTGCCACCAACCATTTATCTAAAACTTGAAGCCTACGATCTAGCGGGCAACGTTGCCGTTCACCGTCTAGAATCGCCTATCGAAGTTCAGGGACTTGCTCCGCGTGGTCGAATCCAAGGCCTACGACCCATACCGTAACGAAAGTCTTCGCGACTTTCGTTACGGTTTATTGCTCGCGTTGAAGCTTGATGACTCAGGGCTTATCGATTCGGTCCAGCTTACTTGACCGAAGTCTTGGACTTGGTCGCACCGGTCTTGCTCTTCGTATCCTTGATCACCTTTGCAGCCACTGGTTTAGCAGGGTGACGAATCGCAGCTTGAGCGGCTGCAAGTCGAGCGATCGGCACTCGGAATGGACTGCAGCTGACGTAGTTCAAACCGATGATGTGACAGAACTCGACCGACGATGGATCGCCACCATGCTCACCGCAAATGCCGATCTTCAAATCGGGCTTAGTGGATCGACCTTTGTCCACACCAATCTTCATCAATTGACCAACGCCAGTTCGGTCGATCGACGCAAATGGGTTAGCCTTGATGATTTCTAGGTTTTGGTACGCTGGCAAGAACGATCCGGAGTCATCGCGGCTCATCCCCATACAGGTCTGGGTCAAGTCGTTCGTTCCGAACGAGAAGAACTCGGCCGATTCAGCGATTTCATCCGCCGTCAATGCTCCGCGAGGAACTTCGATCATGGTACCAACCGTGTATGCAAACTTCTTGCCGGTTGCCTTCATGACTTCGGCCGCAACGCGATGCACGATTTCAACTTGCAAATCAAGCTCTTTCTTGAAGCCAACCAACGGAACCATCACTTCTGGCTTCACTTTGATGCCTTCTTTCAGGACAACGGCTGCCGCTTGGAAGATCGCTCGAGCTTGCATCTCGGTAATTTCAGGACGCAAGATACCTAGCCGGCAACCGCGGAAGCCGAGCATTGGATTGAACTCGTGCAACTCGCTAACCATCTTGGCAACTTCGGCAACAGTGGTTTTGAGTTGTTTCGCGACTTCTTCTTGCCCCTTCTTGTTGTCATGCTGAGGCAGGAATTCATGCAACGGTGGATCTAGCAAACGAATGCAAGCTGGCAATCCATCCAATGCACGGAAGATACCTTCGAAGTCCTTTTGCTGATAAGGTAGCAAGGTTGCAAGTGCCTTCTTGCGATCGTCTTCCTCCTTGGCCAAAATCATTTGGCGGACCGCAATGATTCGATCCCCTTCAAAGAACATATGCTCTGTACGGCACAGCCCGATTCCTTCAGCACCAAACGCAATCGCGTTCACAACCTGATCAGGTTGATCTGCGTTGGTTCGTAGGCCAAGAGTACGATACTTATCCGCAAGCTTCATCAAGAAGTCGTAGTATTGGAATACTTTGCTGTCTTTGGGCTTCATGGTCTTGTTGACTAAGACCTGCTTGAGTTCACTATCGGCGGTAGCGATCGCGCCGTGGAACACCTCGCCGGTTGTGCCGTTGATGCTGATGTGATCCCCTTCTTTCAGAGTCACACCCTTGCACTTCAGAGTCCCCTTGTGGTAATCGATTTCGATATCACCAGCTCCAGCGACACAAACCTTACCCATTTGACGAGCGACCAACGCAGCGTGGCTGGAAACACCACCGCGAGCGGTAAGAATTCCGTCCGATGCAATCATGCCTCGAAGATCTTCTGGGCTGGTTTCGATCCGTGCAAGTACGACGCTCTTGCCCTTGGCTGCCAGCTCTTCTGCTTTACCAGCAGTGAAAACAACGGAGCCTGAAGCGGCACCTGGTCCAGCTGGCAAGCCAACCGCCATCAAACGACCTTCCTTGCGGGCCTTTTCATAGGCAACCACATCGAAAATTGGCTGAAGGAGTTGGTTCAACGCTTCCGGATCGCCCGACTTGATGGCGTGCTCCGGAGTCATCAGCTTTTCCTTGACCATGTCGTGAGCAATCTTAACATAGGCCAATGCTGTTCGCTTACCATTTCGAGTTTGAAGCATAAACAGCTTCTTCTTCTCGATGGTGAACTCGAAGTCTTGAACATCGCCGAAGTTCTTTTCCAGCGTCTTACGAATTTCGTTCAGCTCTTTGTGGGCAGCCGAAATGATCTTGTCCTTTGCCATCTCAGCGATTGTCAAAGGTGTGCGAACGCCCGCAACAACGTCTTCACCTTGTGCATTCACAAGATACTCGCCGTAGAAAACGTTTTCGCCGTTGGCTGGATCGCGGGTGAACGCAACACCGGTTGCACAGTCATCGCCCATGTTGCCGAATACCATGGCCTGAACATTCACTGCAGTACCCCATTCGTCAGGGATACGATACTTTTGGCGATACAAGATCGCTCGTTCGTTCATCCAGGAGCTAAACACGGCGAACACAGCACCTTCCAATTGCTTGATTGGATCGGTTGGGAAAGCCTTACCCGTAAAGTCCTTGATCAACTTCTTGAATCGCTTGACCAGTTCTTGCAAGTGTTCCGCAGAAAGTTCCGTGTCGTCTTTGACCTTGGCTTCTTTCTTGAGCTGATCCATGACTTCTTCGAACGGCTCGTGATCGTTTTCGTGCTTCTTTTGCACGCCCATCACAACGTCACCGTACATCTGCAGGAAACGACGATACGAATCCCAAGCAAACCGAGGATTGTTGGTCGCTGCCGCAAGACCTTCACAGGTCGCATCGTTCAGGCCAAGATTTAGAATCGTATCCATCATGCCTGGCATCGAATCCCGAGCACCGGATCGTACCGAAACCAACAATGGGTTTTTGACGTCTCCGAATTTCTTGCCCGTTTCTTTCTCGAGCCACTTCACGGCCTTTTCCATCTCGCCCGCAAGCTCAGCAGGTGCCTTTCGGCCATTCTTATAATAAGAAACGCAAACTTCCGTTGTGATCGTGAATCCAGATGGAACTGGAAGGCCGATTTTGGTCATTTGTGCGAGGTTGGCACCTTTACCGCCCAGCAGAGCCTTCATGTCTCCGTTACCGTCGGTTTTCGATTTGCCAAAGAAATAAATCAACTTGTTAGCCATGGCCGAATGCAATGCTCCCGTGTTTCTGCAAAAATCTAAGGGTCCGACGACGTCGGGTGTCTAGGTGACTTGTCCCAATTTAATGGGCGAAAAGTGTACTTTCGTGCCTACAAACCGTCAATTGGCATTACCCTCGCATGCACCCTCCAAAGTAAGCACGAATTCATGGAATCTACTTCAATACTCGCATTACTGACCCGATTGACCAATGAACACGCCAAAACATGCTTCGAGCTCAATCACGAAAATCTCCAATGCTTGATCGAAGCCAACGTGGAACTCTATTTGCTGGAAACCAACGCAAATCAGAGCAAGCCATCGCCTGAAACAGCCGCATGGTGCATGCTGCTCAAGTGCTCAGAACAAGCATCCGCCGGGCAATCATGGCATCTGCAGTGCTTTCATTACCCCGTACCGAATCCTTCCGAATCCACAGAAAACTTACAGAAGAACAGCCCAAACTGGGACAACAATGCGGACCTGACACAAGACCTGCGCGCCCATGTTGCAAACGCCCTGGCGACAGAATCCATCGATCAGGACTTGAGCCGGCTCGTCTGCCGTAGTCTTCTTGTTTTCCAACGAACGCGAAGAAATATTCATGAAGTTGCAGTCGCTTGCCTCATGGAGGGCTTTGACTTGGTCGCTTCGTTGCTCGCCAAAGCCGGCCCCCCACCCGCAGTCGTCATCCAGGACTGGCAGGACCAACTAAGAGCATTTTCGTACAGCTTGAAAGACAAGCAGGCACCAACCGCATGCACGTTTGTCGATGCGGACGGAGTTTTGATACCGCTTTTTTACGCGATGCAGATTTGGGCCGAAAGGCACTTGATGGTTCCATCCGTTTGGAAACCCACGGAAGGTTCGCCATCGCAACTGATCGCATGGCCCTGGATGGATCGACTCTCCCAAACCGCAATGCCACTTGTTTCCATCAACAGCTTCAAGCGAAAACCGTCCAAGCCTTCGCGGCCTCCCCGCGTTGTATTACTTGCGTTGAGCGTTATCGCCATTTTGGGTATCGGAGCGATGGTCGCTATCCTTAACTCGTTAGGGGCCAAGTCGCCGCAACCGCGGGAGCTCGCAGCATCCCCGGAGAAAGCGAATCACGTTCAAACTCAAAATCGCCCCGCAGAGCCATCCACCCAAACCGAGCTTGCGACCAACCCCGCTACGGAATCAATCGAACTGACAACCATCGAAGGGATCGAGGCTTTCACCTCCCCAAATCAAGAACTGCCCAGCACCGAAGCCGCTGATTCGTTACTTGCTCAATTGCAACCCAACCAAAGTAGTGAATTCTCGCTTGCAACGCTCGATTCGAAAGCGGTGATCTCAGACGCTCTCGGGCTCTCGAATAAGAAGTCGTTCGAAACCCCAGGGTCGGAGGCTGGTGAAACGTCGCTTGCCGATTCCCCAACAGACTCTTTGCCATTACTTTCCGACGACAAGCAAAGCCTTGCTGAAGAACCTTTGGAAGTAACACCTGCAGAAAAGGATTTTTCCACCTCTCTGGATGGCACTCTTTCTATTGAGCAAACCTTTGTGGTTGATACGTCCCGCAAGAAAATGGCAACCGTGGTTGGAAAGGCCGTCTTGCCAAAACAATGCCGAACAGAAATCGAAATCAAACTTGCAAAAGATTTTGTCGTTGAACCAAGTCAAAGCGTCACGATCGAGGGGGAAGGGGAAGCGACTTGGCGAATTGCCTTAGAGGACGAATCGCCTGAGCTGTTACTGGTGATTTCATCGAAGCCCGGCGGCAAGTGGCAAACCGCATTCACGTTGGGTTTGCGAATAGAAGCTCAGTCCCCACCGATGCTTTTTGCACCGCGAGACGCGCAAACGGTTGGCAATCGACTGGTGCAATTCATCCACTGGATTGATACCACGATCGTGCAACTGGAGGCTGCGAAAGCTGCCTCGCGAGGCCGTTCGCCTATCGATTACTACGGCGAGATCAAGAAGCTCAACAAAGAACGGCGAGTTGCAGAAAAAGCCATCGAACAATGGAAAGTCATTGAGCGACTAAGCCATTTGTTTTATGACGACAACCAAGTCGCCATGAAGCTGCATGCGGTCTTGAAATAATGCACCCATGACATCCGGGTAATCAGAGGCGAAAGCCGCGGAAAATGCCTGCGACTTCCATGGAACCCAGCGAGCGATTCCGATCAGAACGGTGCATCGGCTCCATCATCAGCAGCTGCTTGGGAAAATGCATCATTGAGATCGTCTTCTCCCATACCACCATTGCCTTCACCGACTCGATGGAATCCCATCGCTTCAGCGCTCAAAAAATATTTGACTTCACTGTTCGGGTCTTTCTGCCATTTGCGACCGCTGAGCCGATACGTAACATCCACCTCATCGCCTAGCTTCATACCATCGACGGCATCGCACGCATCGTTGGTAAATTCGACGGGAATATAATTGGCAAACCGACCATTTTGTTGCTCAAGAACGACGAGCCGCTTGCGAAAGCCCTTTTGCCCAAAGGACTTGGTTTCTTCAATGACGTGTACCGTGCCGCGAATCTTTGAGTTAGACATAATGAAGCGAAAAGTTGAAGTGATGAAATAGCCGTGCCGGGCTAAACCGAGATTACCTTGTGAATCCCAGATTGTATCGAACTCGAGATCAATCGGGAAACGAAACCTCAAGAAATTTCTATCGTGATTCCACCTTCGGAAACTCGCGAAAATACGGGAATCCTGGAACTTCAAGCAAACTTCAAACGAAGTCACCCACCTTTCAGACCAACTATAGCCGCAAAGCGGTGGCTTGATGTAGCCATCAGGCTTAAGCCCATGGCTCAAGGAGCAATCGCTCACCATCGAACGCTCGACGCAATAAAGAAGTTGTCCATCCTGACTTTATCGAAAAGTCAGTCCAATCTCGGTGCCCAAAAGAACCCTGTCCTAAGCACCGAGTTCAATGAGTCGGGTTCTAACGTAAAGCATATCCAAAGGTCTTTCGGCACGGATCGCATCCCAGATTTCTCTGCTGATGGTTTTGATGATTTCCTCAGCGACTCCAGACTCTACTAGACGTTCCAATAACGACACGGCAACCGGTTCGGTGACCATCAAAGCAATGGTGATAGGCGGTTCGGGGAGTCCCGGTTGGTCAGGGCGTCTTAGTTCATCGGAGTGACCCGGTTGAGTAGGATTGGATGGAAGAGGAGTCACAGGAGAAGAGGAATCCGGAGTTGCGCTTGGTACAGGCATGATCGCGTCGACATCCACACCTAGCTCGCTGAGTCGGCTACGGACTTCAGCCAGACCCAAAGGAGAGCCAACGCTATCGGCTTGACGAATCTCCAAGGAGATCTTTTGAATTACAAACGGGGAAACGTTAAAGGCTTCCAGACGCTGCGAAACGGCGTAAATCAATGAATTGAATTCCTGAGTCTCACTGTCGGGAACTGACATTCTATCGTCGGAAATGGGGCTGTCTTCTTGGCCCCAACGAAGCGCT
>Ga0114979_10003328_pt1 | contig 10784 bp, 22 predicted proteins | sample S_140625_EF_Meta_FD_87315 | JGI IMG/M metagenome (GOLD analysis project Ga0114979, IMG submission 87315) | Freshwater microbial communities from Lake Simoncouche, Canada to study carbon cycling - S_140625_EF_MetaG | ecosystem: Environmental > Aquatic > Freshwater > Lake | place: Lake... | reverse complement strand
AACCTCTTTAATCTTACCGACCATCTTTTCTAATCCGGAAAACATTGTTTTTCTTTTTTCCTCATACATCTGTCTCATTTCTTCCTGTCTACCATCACCGATAAAAGTTTTACTAACTAAATTTTCAATAGTATTGTGTAGTTTTTCTTTAATACTCATTGGTGAAGATTCGATTGGTATGAATATAATTTTCTCAACTTCGTATCTATCAAATTTCAAACTAAACTTAACCGACCGGGTATATTTTTCAATAACTTCCAACTCAACATTCATATAAACTGTCGGGCCTAATTTAGTCCAAAACAATTTTCCGTCTTCTTGGGGATTCGGTAACTGAACCCTGATGTTGGAACCAATAACGTTCTCCAACATAAAATCTATATATTTTTTTGTTAATTCCATTTTAATTTTCTTTTTGGTGTTGGTTCATAATAATCATTTTCAAAATCAGGAATAATCTCCGGATTATATTCTATACCAGTTTCATAGTTATTTCCAATCCATATATTGTATCTCTCAGTATATGTTAATTCCTCACAACAATCTTCACCCCACTCTTGGTAGAAATCATCATCAGTTAATAACATATCAACGAATTGTTCTTTATTCCAAATTAAATCGGGGTCACCTTCAGAGGTGTTCATAAACTTTTCAAATAATTTATCTATCATCTTATTTATATTTTATTCATCCACAAAAAATATTCTGTTGTGTTTGACGACCCTGTTGATATATCCACAAATCTTGACCCAACAATCTGACCTGACGTAATGTTGTAATCGTTTATGTTTCCACTTAAATTACCCCAAGGTGTGTAGTTCAAAGTTAAGTTATACCCTGACCCTGTAAGATACAAACTATATGTGGTGGTATAGTTATTATACTTGTAGGTTGTTGGTGTCAGAAAACGAAGGGTGTCGTTTTTTGGGAGTATTTGTCCCATCTGTCCAATCCTATAATTCGTAATAACCCACGTTTGTCCAACCAAATTTTGACTTGTTATTCCATTCCCGTTTGGTGGGGGAACAATAATAACATTACCGTTACTATTCTCATTTGGCCCATTTGGGATTTCCTGAACATAACACGATGACAACACTAAACACAATAATAATACTAACTTTTTCATAATTTAATGTTACAGTTTTAATTTTTTTTCAAGTCCACTTATTACTAAAGATGCTGTGGAATAATTTGTTGCTAATGGTATATTATAAACATTACAAATTCGTAATAACATATTCACATCTACCTGATGGGGATGAAGACCTAGCGGGTCAATAAAAAATACAACAGCGTCTATTTCACCATCAGATATTAACGAAGCGATTTGAGCATCACCACCTAAAGGACCTGATTTAAGACAATTCACATCAAGACCTGCGTGTTCAATATGTTTTCCAGTTGTGCCTGTCGCCATAACATCAACCTTTCTAAAGAAATCTAATCTCTTCATAATAAAGGCAACCATATCTGCTTTTTTTCCGTCGTGAGCAATTACCGCTATTTGTAGATTTTTTTTCATCTTACCCTAATTTTTTTTCTAATTTTTGCCAATAACCTTCTTCATTTTGATATCTATGAACCACATCAACTTCATTAGGAAATCCTAATGATAATTTTCTCATATTTTCCAAATCAGCACTCATAATGGTTTTAAATAAGTTTGTCATAAATGACCCTGATGTTCCCCTCATAAAGAAAACAAATTCTAATTCAGCTTGTTCCATACCTTAATTAATTAACTCATCAATATCTATGCTGTTATCACCCAATATTTCGTAAATCCCGTCGAAAACTTCTTGAATCCCGTCAAACACATCGTTATTTGTGTTATCAGTATTTTCAAATCTATGCTCAATTCGTTTTTTTAGGTTTCTACTTATTTCAAATAATGCGGATGCCATATCCATAGATTTAACTGCTCTCAAGTGAGCCATTCTGTCATCAGGGTCGTTTAAGTTATACGATAATGTTGCTTTCATATTCTTGTTGTTTTTCAAATTGTTTTCTACCAATACATTTAGTTTCTTCTTTTGTTTCCCACAGACCACCTCTTTTCTCCGGAGGTATCATATGACAATTGTGGGGCTTGTCGTGTTTCATTGAATGTCCGATAATCATATCATTAAAATGATTCCTAACTACCCATGGACATTCTTTGCAAGATTTTTTGTTATCCATTTGTTATCTGAGTTTAAAATATATTCACCAACAAAATCATTTCCACGTCCCCATTCATTGGGCGCAATTAACGATAATGTTAATTCTCCGGCAAAGTTATATAAAAAATATGACTTTCCAACTATTGGCTCAAAAGAAATTTTAGATTCCCAAACCATAATGGAAGTATTATACTCATCATACATTTTTTCAATTCGTTCTCTAATCTCTTGTTGTTCTCTATTAAAGACATCCATCATCTTTTTTGATGCCAAACTTCTAAACAAAGGAACATTTGGTAAATCAAAACCTTGACCACCAGCACTTGTTGGATACTCCTTTAATTTTGCGTCGTAACCATTCTTTTCACTCCAAACTACCAAATCTGGTTTTTTTTCCATTTAATTTAAATAATTTAAATTTGAATTATTTTCAATCATAATCTCATGACCTAATAAATCTGATAATTGTTGAGATAACCCATTACACTTTGAATTGGATTCAGTTGTATCAAAACTTATCACAACAAATAATGCCGGAGAATCTTTAATCCATTTATTATTTTCATCCAATCTACTTCTATCCCAAGTATTATATTCTTCAATTTTAGCTTTGGAACAAAAACACTTCAAAGCCTTTTCAAATACCTCACGTCTCATGTAACAAGTATAATAAAAATATTTTTAATAAAAAGTTGTTGCAATAACATTTTTTGTATATCTTTGTCCAATATTAATAATCTAAAACATTTAAAAATGGGAAAACCAAGTTCAAAAGGGAAGTATGTAGTTAAAGTGGGTCTTAATGACATTTATGTGTTGGCAACAAAAAAACCGGACACAACAAAAAAACACGGATATTCAATGACGTTTGATTACCGAATATTTAAAAACGGAAAACTTGTAGAAAAAGGATTAAAATCCAAAGATATTGCAGTTGCAAAAGCATTAACATTAGTTCCATCTAAACAAAAAGCGTAATGAGTGAAATAGAAACAAAAACCGGGTTCGACGTATTAGTTGATTTGAATTTAAGTAAAGTTAAATCAAAACTAAAACGCAAAATTGTAAAACAACTTAAAAAAGAAAACATTAAAGTTATTGTTAATGTTGACGTATATGGGGCGGAAGAAGGTACAATTGATATCTTAACAGATGCCGTGGCGACCCTAAAACCTAAAAAAAGAAAGAAAACCAAAAAATCATAATATGAATTACGGAAAAGAGTTTCAAAAGTTCGCAATAGGTGACAGAGGTATCTCAGGTCTTAATTTGGATTACTACCAAAAACACATTGAGAGTGTAACCCCATATATTTTGGAAGAAAGAGAGATGAGAGCAACTCAACTTGATATTTTCTCCCGACTTATGATGGACAGAATTATTTGGGTTTCCGGACCGGTTGAGAGTCAGATGGCGTCTATCATCCAAGCTCAACTTATCTTCTTGGAAACAACAGATAAAAAGGATATTAGTATGTATCTTGACACTCCGGGAGGTTCAGTTTTAAGTGGACTTGGAATTAGAGACACAATGAACTACATCAAACCGGATGTTGCAACATTAAATGTTGGGATGTGTGCGTCAATGGGTTCGGTGTTAGTATCGTCAGGAACCAAAGGGAAAAGAAGTTCATTAATCTTCTCAAAAATTATGACACATATGGTGTCTCACGGAACACAAGGAAATGTTCAAGATACTCGTATCAATCAATTGGAAGCTGAGAAGTATAACTATATGTTATTTAAAATCTTGGCAGAGAATTGTGGGAAAACATTTGACGAGATGTATGAATCATCAAGAAATGACAAATGGTTCAACTCGGATGAGTCGAAAGAGTTTGGTTTAATTGATAACATCGTTGGGTTAGAAACAAACAAATCTATGACTGAAATGATGGTTGGGTTCGACGAGTTCTACTCTAAAGAAATATTAAAACGATAAATATAAAAAAATCTTTAATTTTAATTTAATAATTTTATGAAAAAAATACTTATAATAATTGTATTGTTGTTATCAACACAAATTTATTCACAATCAACTCAAGTAGATAAACTTCCTGAACCAATGGAATATGGTCAAAAAATTTACTACACAAAAGAGGGTCACCTGATTGTTGAAACAAAAAAGAATCTTAATCAAGAAGATATTGAAACCGTAAAACAATATGTTAAAACATATTACGTAAAATATGATTGGGCAGCACCTGAAGTATTTGATAAGTCATTGTTTTCAAGAAAAGAAATTTTACGTTTCTACAGAATTAAAAAATAAAAAGAAACCCTCCGGACAGGAGGGTTTTTTTATTTAAACTTTTTCTATAGGGTCAACATAGTGTATCACCTTTCTTCCATTTTCTTGAGTGCTATATTGTTTGTTTGGAAATAATATTAAATCATTTCTGTCTGCGTATCCAATATAATCAACGGTTTTTTGATTGTATGTTTTATACGAATCCTTCATACCTCTTGTACTCACATCATATCTATCATTAACTTTATTTATGGACGACAATGGTTTTATTTGAATATAATAATCTCTACCATTTACGGTGAATTTAATGTCTCTAGAAAGTTTTCTATCATCTTCTGACCCACTACAATATTGAACAATCTTTTCGGGTGACACACCAAATTTATTAACCAAATGATTTATGGCTTGTTCTTCAGTTTTAAGCCCTGATTCTAAACTTTTTTTATTCACCGACACCATCTGTTTTAACACATCACTATTTTCTCCAAACAATTTTTTTGATTCTCTTTGAATCCAATTTTTAAAATCATTTATTGTAAAATTATTATGGTCATTTAAAAATTCATTAGTTAAAATATAAATCACTTTAGGATTGGTATCAAAATAATTCATAATCGACCATCTCTGTCCAACACCAACGGTTTCGATATCTAATAATCCTTCACCTGTTTTACAACCCTCCTCATCAATCTTACCCCAATTAGAAGGATAAACACTTTTAATAGAATCTAATATTGTTTGTGGGACACCACTTATATTTTTCTTAAAATATGCCTGATTAATATCGGATAATGGATTGTCAATAATTTCATTAGTATCAACCGAATTAACTTTGGTTTCATTATTTTTCTTTTCTAATTCAATCATTCCACGAATTTTATCACCTTCTTCAGGGTATTCAATTTCAAAATCCGATAATTTAATAAAAGGTGTTCCATTAGATGCTATAGATATATCACGGCTATCGAACTGATATTCTTCACCATCTTTACGAGTGAATTTATAAATTTCAGTTTCAGAATCTTTATTACCATCAACTTTAACGGAATTATTGAAGAAAATTTTAGGTGGTCCGTATTTTGGGTCAAAAGTTGGTTTAAATCTATCAAATGTGTAATCAACATTAAATGTCTCTTTAATGATGTATTTTAATTGAGATTCTGTAATAATAATATCCATAGTTATAAATACTTGTAAAAATAAAAAACCCTCTGAATTAGAGGGAATTTGGGTCTTGATAATTTTAATATCTTATATAATAAAAAATTCTAGAAATAAAAAGCTAGAAATATATTGCTCTAGTTTTTATAAATATCTCAAAAAAATAAAAATCCAAATTGATTAAAAAAAAATTAACGTCTTCTTCCTCCCTGATGTTGTTGTTCAAAGTTGTTCCCTCTAACATTAAAATATGGGGCTCTAAATCTTGGTGAGTAAACATAAACCGGAGTCGCAACCGGATAATAAGTGTATGGGGTATAGTAATGATACACACGTCTTGGTCTTGGTTGAGGTCTTTGACGAATACCATAAGAATACACAACAGCTTGATAACCCTCACAAGAAGTTAACAAAACTAACATTAAAAGTAATAAAATTTTTTTCATAGTTTTTTATTTATAAATTGTTTTTACCGGAAAATGAAAATTATCTTCAAACCATCTTTTGAAAGGTTCTTCCCATCGGTCTCCAAAAATACCATCTAATTGACTTGATAAATGAGAATTTTCAAATTCAACTATTGGTGATTCTTTTATACTCTTATTCAATATTCTACGGTCGTATTCGTGCCCGTCTCTAGGTAAATTCGATTCTTCATCATACCAATAATCTTTATTATACCATCTAAACAAAGTGTTCTCACCCCAACCATCTTCATAGTCACCTTCATAGAACTCGGCAGCATAATCAACCTCATTACCCATATCATCTGAACCATATGTCCAACCAATATTTGCAACATCAAACACACTATCAAGATGTTTAACAACCAAATCATCAATTCTATTTTCAGATATAATAAACTTCATATTAATAAATACTAATTTTTCCATTATAAAACAAAAAATCACCAATGAAGGTGATTATTTTCCACTAAAAGTGGTGTATTGTTAAAAATTTTCCATTATGGGTTGTGTAATATATACGTCTTATCTTTTGTCAAATACTTAAAAATACAATTATCTTCGTTCACAAAAGGATAAAATCCGGTGATATCATTAATAAAATTATCAATTATTACTTCCTTACCACTTTTTAATACTAAAATTCTGTGAAACGTTAATTGATTGTATTCAGTATACTTCACATTTTTAACAATTATTTCGTAATTTTTCTTTTTAGTGATACGAACAACAAATTTAACATCCGGATATAATACTTTCATAAGTTTTCTTAAACCGTATAACTTATCCATTACAATTTAAAAGGATTTTTATGTTTTATTTTTTCAGATAAAAATATATTATCAGCCATAAGTCCACAATTAAGAATTGGTGTTATGTCAACACCGATTGACCAAGACACAAACATTTGAGATAATTGGTCTCGACCACTATTTTTTGAAATTTCTTTCCACCATGTTTCATTAAACATTTTTGATTTAAGATTATTTCTTCTAACAATAAATCCATTTTCAAATAAACCATAATTTCTTGGAAATGACATGGAATGATACCTATTCATTTGTGTGTTAACAATCTCTGGTGTGTCTAATTTTAATTTCAACACAACCTGACCCTCATCATATAAACAATCTCTTTCAGGATGTGGAAAACACATAATTGATGAATTCCCAAAATTAAGATATTTTAACAATTCACTAACATCCTCAAATCTTGGTTCTAAACAATGGTCAATCCAAATACTTATATCGTGAGGGGGTAAGACCAAATGAGGGTTCAGTTTAATATATCGGGCTTTCTTACGATTGTCTAATGTATCCGTTAAAAAATCAACTGATTTAACTTCCCAAACATCAGATTTAAATTCAGTGTCATCAGTGAATAATATATACTCAACATTAGGGTCATAGTTCTTTAGGTCAATGAAATTATCATAACCCCCAATATTTGCACTATAAACTATAACTTTGATGTCAGACATAAACATAAATATAGGCAATAAAAAACCCCCAATCAAGGGGGTTATTATTTTATAAATATAAATGTTAAATTAACGAATCGTATGTTTGTTGACCAACAATACCATCAACCGCCAAACCATTATCTTTTTGATATTCTTTAACCATTTGTTTAGTCGTAGGTCCATACATACCATCACATTTTTCAACATCGTCTTTACATCCTTGTACATCTGTTGTTACAGAACCCGAAGTTGTACCACTATACCCATATTCAATTAATTTTTGTTGAACTTGTTTAACTAAAGGGCCTTTAGCGTTTAATCCAATTACTTTATTATCTTCAGTTACCGCACTCCAATCAGTATCAGTTGGTTGAACATATCCTGAAGCGTTTTTTGAAATATCTTTAAATTTTATAACAGGTTTTGTTCCGTCCCATTCCCAAGTACCTTTACTTTTACCAGTCCCTTGACCTTTATTCCAAAAATATACCTCACCATCATCATAAAGGTTCATGTATGAATCACTATCACTTTGATTCGTAGATTTTACCTTAATAGTGTCATAGTTTATCCCATCATATGTTTCCACAACATTTTCAACAAACTCCCAATTTTGGTCTTTATTATTTGTATAGTAATTAACAACATCGTCCCAATGTTCTTTATTTTCCTGCTCTGGTACTGCAGGTGCCGCAGGTGCCGCAGGTGGAGCATCCGTCAATGGTTTTGTCATTGGTGTGAATTTCAAAAATGGAAACTTATCACCGTCAATATTTGGTTTAATAGTATATTTGAACTTAATTAATCTTGCAATAATTTTATTTAAATCATCACCTTTACTAAATTCTCCTCTAATCATATCCGTAAAACTAGAATATCCTGTTTTTTTATCAGCAAATAATGTGAATAATCGGTTCAATTCCCGAAGACTATGAACCTTATTAAGACCATCTATTATTTTTTGTTCATCAGTACCAAAAGTTGCTTTTGCCCCATCAATCATTAGTTGATAACCCTCTTGTGCATTTTTTTCTTTTTGACTAACAGGTGGATTTGCAGGAGCTTCACCAATTTCTTGTTCTGAAATAACAACACCACGTTGATACCCCAAAAGGTATTTCATATACCCAAGTTCTTCTGTAATTATATTTTTCATAATTTAAAATTCTTTATTATAAATATATGGATAAATAAAAAACCCCACTTTATAGGTGGGGATTTATTTAATCTTCTGATGAAGCCATTAAGTAATAATTAATTCCTTGATATTTGAAAAAGATATTTCTCAAATTTGTGATGGGAGGAGCAGATGACCACAATTCTGTTTTACCTGTTTGACCTTCCATAGGTTTTATAATACATTTCTTGTCTACGAATTTAATTGTTCTAGTAATTTCTGATTCTTCCATATAGTCGTTTTTAAAAAAATAGTCAATATGTTTGAAACAGTAAATGTATTTTTATAATTCGGACTTCAATCTTGAGAGGATTTCGTTGTTTTTATTAATTATTTTTAATCTCTTAACAACATTTACTCTGTTTTTTTTAGGTTTACCCTCTTTCTTTTATTTTGACATAATATAAGTTTAATTATAAATATGATTTATTAAATTTTATTAATTGTTTTAACCTCAAAACCATATGTTTTTTCAAACCAATCTTTTAATAATTCATCAAAATATTGGTTAAACATTGTTTCTATATTTGGAAATGAATAACCTTGACCATATGTTAAGGTTGGCAAATCTTCAGGTCGTCCTTCATCACCATGTTCGGTTTGATATTGCATAACCCAATCATCATCTTCGTAATCTTCTTCAATATCGTTATAAAAATTCAAAACATCCCAATCAACATAACCTCCTTTTTCTTGAACCCAATAATCATAAGATTTTTCGGTGTGGTCCAAATTGGAATAGGGTTCCATCAATTTTTCAAATGCTGAAAATAATTTATCGTATTTAATTTTTACATCCATATTACCAAGTTCTGCACGCCCAATATCTTGCTTTCCATCTTGGTCCCGGATTATCACAATTCATTCTTGCTCTAAAAGATTTCCTTCTAGCAGGATTATTTTTCTTAATGGTCATTCTTTTTCCGTGAGCAGATTTTCCACCAAACCCAAAGTTAACCTTAACAACATTTCCTTTGTCGTTCTTAACGTATACTTTAGATTTTTTAACATCCCCTTGCATAATTTTACCAAGTTGAACTTTACGTCCTTGATATTCCGCTTCATTTATTAAGTCACCAACAACAAAGTTGGTCTCCTCAACTGAACCGTAAAAACTATCATCTAATTCGTTGAATATTCTATTGTACTGTGATTCTGTAATTATTATTTTCATTTCTTTTCGTAATGTGTCATTGTTGGTTTATTCCCTGTCCCTATCTTTGGGTCTTTCTTTTCCGCTCTTCTTTTTTGTTGAGTCATTTTCTTTTTATCTTCCTTATCGTATGATGACGCAATCTTTGGAGTTTCCTTTGAAACTTTTTTTGATGGACGACATTTCGGATATGACTTTCCATCCGCATCCTTTCTTCCACAAGGGGGGTGTTTCCCTTTAACTTTTTTGCTCACATCAACCCACTTCTCTTTAAACCATCTCCCTAAATCTTCATTCATTTCTTCATCAGAACATCTTTCCAAAAAGTAGTTGTAAATTTCATCTTCAAAATGAGTTTCTAATGTTTCTAAAAAATCACTTTTATCCATTCCTTGAAAATCATCGACATCGTCAAAATAGGTTCTGGCCTCCGAGATTACTCCACTCATAAAAGAATATTCATCATCGTAATCACACGGATACATAGTTTCCATCAATTTATCTAAAAATATTTGGACACCTTTTAATCTTCTTTTAATTGAATCATTCATTTCCAATATTTTATACTGACTTTCAGTTATAATTATTTTCATATTAGTCTTGTTATTTTGTTTTTTACTCCTCAATTGGTTTTCTATAATATCGTGTTTACGTTTTAATTTGACTCTCATTATTCCAATAACAATTTCAAATTTTTTAAATTCTTCCGACCTTGAGGTAATAGAATATTCTTTATTAAATTCATTAATTTCTTTAATAGTGTCAGATAATTGCTCACGACTTTCGCAAGAAATTAATTTTTTAATAAGGGATGAGTATTCTAATTTTTTATTCATGTTAATCTAAATTAAATAATGGAAGAATCCATCTTCAATAATTTGTATTGTCGGTCTGTTATAATAAGTTTTATGTATATAAATATTTGAAACTATTAAAATAATTCATTATATTT
>Ga0114979_10003327_pt1 | contig 10786 bp, 24 predicted proteins | sample S_140625_EF_Meta_FD_87315 | JGI IMG/M metagenome (GOLD analysis project Ga0114979, IMG submission 87315) | Freshwater microbial communities from Lake Simoncouche, Canada to study carbon cycling - S_140625_EF_MetaG | ecosystem: Environmental > Aquatic > Freshwater > Lake | place: Lake... | reverse complement strand
GTGGCGAGGTTAATGGGTGGCGGTTGCGACGCCTCTGACTATCTCGTCCAGGGATCGTCCTTCAATGCGGAGCTATTCGAGGTAGCTCTGTGGAATGTGGATGATTCGTCCAGCGCTGATTCTGCTGAAGCCCACAAGCGTTTCAGTCGGATGATCAAGCGTGGCGTGGCTAACACAAAGCACACGTACCATCGTAAATTCCACGATGCCGAAACAGTCAACTGGAACGGACGAATCATTGATACCCTTAATGACGATCCGGAATCAATCCAGGCTGTTCCCCATACGGACGGATCGATCCTAGATAAGATAAGTCTCTTTAAATTCCAGGGGCATAAACTTTTCGAGAACATTGGGTACCTCGAGCTGGAAGCTACTTTAGAGAACGAGCTTCCTCACTTTGCAGCGTGGCTTCGGGATTGGGAAGTCCCAGAGGAGTTCCTGGGATCCAAGAGATACGGAGTTAAATCATACCATCATCCAATGCTCCTAGCGGAATCCCGTGCGTCTTCGAGCGTCAACGGTTTCAGCGAATTCTTGGAGCTGTTTCTTCGAAACTATCGTTCAGACAATCCGACGTATGCGGAGTGGAAAGGGACGTCGACTGACTTGCTCTTGGCCTTGCAGAACGATGCCTCACTTCAGAGTTCCGTGAAGATGTTTGTGAGCAACAGCCGATCATTAGGCCGGATGTTGGCGAGCCTTGCGGCCACTGGCGACAAGGTGGAACGAAGAACTCACGACGGACTAACCATCTGGAAGATCAAACTATGAAGAGGAAAGAGATTGTTGGTATCCCGTTGTATTTTTTCAACTCTGGTGAAAGGTTGGCAAAAGAAGCTCTGGATGTTGTTAAAACGGAGATTTTTATAGATAACACATCAAACACAATGACGGAGACAACTTCTCTCCATAAGAACGAGAAATTGATTGAGTTGCATAGGTGGTTTACAGAATGTCTCCAAGAAGTTTGTCGCGAAGAATTGCTCCCTTACCCAGAGCTAAAGGTAAAACTCTCCTGGGCAAATTGCGCGGTAAAGGGTCAGCACCACCAAAGGCACGCACACAATAACTCCGTAGTAAGCGGAATCTATTACCTGACCGAGGGGGGATTTGGGGAAACGATCTTCATGGAAAACACGAATCTATGGAGGAGAAATCTTTTCCATCTTCCAGGGGATGATTTGGAGTTCCACAACGAGGCGCCAGAAATCGGAAAATTGATCCTTTTCCCGTCAAGTCTGAGACATCAGGTGGATCCTCATCAGGACGACGTTCCTAGGTACACGATTGCATTTAACAGCTTTCCAGTTGGCGATATTGGGGACGAGCGTCTCCGCAACTTTCTGGAGATAAGATAAGGAGAATATATGAGCGTAAAAAGATTAACTTGGCTTGAAGAAATTCTGGAACGAGCGGGAAAAAGTTTGAAAGAAGAAAGAGTATCGATGGCGAAAACCCGCGTCGCTATGGCCCTGGCCATCACCAAGGAGCTTCTTAAGCGGGCTAAAGAACACCAAAAACGGGATTTGGAAAAGAAAGCCAACCACTAGGGTTGACGTTTTCTTTTTTAGATTACATTCAATTTATGGCCGCAAAAAAGCAAAAACCAGTTTGCGTTCACTGTTTGGCGGCAATTTACAACGGCATGGATCAGTGCAACCAGTGCTTCATCCGCTCCACTAGCAAAAGAATCAAAGCCCCGGTCCCGGAGCAAAAAAGCAAATTTGGAAAATGGAAGACGGCGAAGTATGGTCGAAGAGACTGATGATTCTGGTTTAGGGGGTGTGGATCTCGCGGATCTTGAGCCGAGTATCGCTTACCTTACTGCTGAAGGCTTCATCGAGTGGTACTTTGATAAAGACGGTGAGCTGTGCCTTCGCTTGAGCGAAGCTGCATTAAAAATGGATTTCTAGGCTCGTATTGACAGACCAGAAAATCAATTAGAGTTAATCAATGGCACAAGAAATCTCGCAGATTACTGATTCGGAAAACGCTTCGCTTCGGAAGATCGAAAAAGATACCAGCTTCTCCCTAGGCCAATACGGCGCGGTATACGAAACTGGCTCAACCTTGGTGGAGGGAGCTTTTGGGTGCATCACGGCGTTAGAAGATTCTGTGTTTACCACGCTGACTGCAGCTAACTGGTCTGGCGACAACCAGCCCTCTTTCGTAGGACTTCCCCTGAAAGCTGGAGTCTCGATTTTCGGAAGTTTTAGCCAGTTTCAGCTCCTAAGCGGAAAAGTTATCGCTTATAAGGATCAGTAGTAGCTGTGCCTAGCCTAGGTCTGCCAGCCTCGCTTAGGGCAAGCTCCGGGAGGGTCGGGAGTGGTGGGTTTGCGACCCGGCAAGTTAGGTATTTGGGGAGGGAAAACAGTAATGGCCCAAATTATTCGGTTCAAAACTGGTCTACCCCGGTAGTACCAAAAACTATAAATATAGCTACAAACAGATACGGCAAAGACGGGTTCTACCAGATTCGACCAGGAGCAGGCACAATTAATGAAGCTGCCGGAAATGGGAACGATCTTGGAATTTCTGCTGCGACGCAACCTACTATTTTCTCGCACCCCTCTTTTGCAACGGTGTTTGGGTATGGCGGGACTTTTGTTAGCTATCCTGGTTTCGTAGGCTCTCCAGGTTCCCCGGTTTCACCAGGAGCCCCGGGCTCTTCAGGCTATCCTAGCTTTTTGCAGGGTAACGCTACTGTGCTTACGCCGATCAGCCAGGGGGCGCTGTCCATACCCATCAATGAAGGGCCGTACGATTCCCCATCAGGCGCAAACGCAAGTAAGGTGGGGGCCGCTTTTAGCGTTATTATGACTCAAACAGCAACCTTCTTGCTTGGGATTGCTGTGGGCGCAGTCAATGACAAACAATACGCGCCCGATTTCGTAAGTGTTTTTAACTCAAACACTGGAAGCGTATTTTCAGCACGTATACCTAGGGGCCCGGATGATGAAACAATCCCAAGGCTTCCGGTATTTCTGATAACAGGTATAACCGGTGACCAATTTATTATTGGCCTTTGGCAAGATACTGCAGTAAGCAGCGTTGCCCCTGTCAGCCTAATTACGTTCGATCGCGCAGTGTAGCTAACCCTGGCTTTCTGGCTTAAATACCTAATAAAAAACAGTTTACAGTTAAGGCAAAACACCCCTTTTTAAGTAAATAGCTGATCAAGAACACTTTACGGGCAAGTGGGTTATTTTTCGAAAAAACATAGCGCACCAACCAAAAATATAATTACAAAATAAAAACTGCAAACCAACGATATAAAAATAACCCACTTTAATCCACTTTAACTGTTAATATATAATAATAAGGTATTTACCCAGTGGATTAGCAAAATTTGGTCAAAAATAACCCACTTGTTAACTGTTACCCACTACCCTCCAACCATTTACCTATATTGAACTAAGTTTATTTTGCCCTTCGTCGCCTGCGTACGCGCTTATAGTATATCCCTTTTAGGATAAAATCGTAGATAGTGGCTAGTACAGCCCAGGTTACCATGAGCGCTAGGGTGACTACCGATATACCTACCACCCATGCAGTAAGCATGAGTAAGTTGTAGAGGAGGCCGTCTATCATATACTTTATCTGGATAAAGTTCCCGATAGGGTTATTTTAACGGGACATCCGTAAGAACGTGTCGCAAATTTACCGATCTGTAAACACGTCCAAGAAGACGTAACAAGCAATCTGCGTTTTACTATATACGTATCAGGGGCTTTTGCTTTATTTTGCAAATTAGAAGACGGCTTCTTCATTTAACCCCTCCCGATTCCAGCTGGTCGTTGCCAGAATACCCACCACCCTCCAACCGATCATCGATCCGGTCTTTATCCTTATCCTTGAAGTCCATTGGGTCCCTTGAGAACACCCCCTTAGCGTGCAGAAATTCGAGCATAATGGCCTCTTCTCGGGCCTTTTGTTCGTCTGAAGTATCCACCCTAGGTGGCAGGGTCTTCCACCGATAGGGGGACAGGTGGATCAATCTGAACAGTTTTCATAAAAGGATTGTCGCCAGTAGTTAGCGTAATTGTGGGAGTATTGACAACTTCTCGTGCCGGAAATTGCAAAACAATGTTTTCAGGTACAACTAACGGAACATTTCCAACAGTCGGGTTAGGCCCTATAACAATTTCTTGGGTATTGCCAGTAGTTTGGTCAGACATATTTTGATTGTAGTTTATTTTTCGATTTGTCTAGTCATCTTCTAGCGGCAGCAGCGTTGTCTACCAAATTAGGATACCTGCGACCTGCTGCCTTTGCCCGAGCTTTTGCCCAAGCGCGATCCCGCGGGGAAAGCTTTTTGCTTTTGCCGGGCGGATTTGGTTTGTCCCAGAATTTTTTCATTAGCAGCTCCAGAGTACTTTTCGCGACCAGTAGTTGGCCGACAGCTTCCCATCCCCTCCCTTGATCCCACCCGATCTTGCGCAATAGCTCTTCCGGCGCTTTTGACTGTGGTGCTGCCGAAAGTCTTTCATTGAGCTGTCGCCAAAGTGAACGAGGCGCTCCTTGCCGTTCGCACATGCTTTGACCATCTTCTTTTTACCGGGCCTCGTACTTTTGCGGGGCACGTTGCATTTCATGTTTGCTTTACCGAGTGGCATATTATTTTCTCCAAGAGTTGTTGTTGCGGCCACGATTTAACCCGCGACCCATCACCCGCAAGTTACTGGGGCGATTGTTCATTGGGTTTCCGTCCTTGTGGTCGACGTCCTTACCGTCTCCCTTACGGACTTTTCCCGCGGCCATTGCTTTTCTTCTGGCTGCATTCCTATGTGCACGCTCCTTTTTCGCTTTTGTTGAGCTTCCGTATTTTTTGTACTCCATCTCATAATTGCGGCCAAGGGGCATTCACCGATTGTAATCTTCCCTGCGGTTTGTCTAGACCTGTGGAAAAATTAAATTTTTTATTATTCCCTATATAAAACGTTGAAAAGGCCAGAGGGGGGGTGGGGGGTGGGGGGGTGGTGCGTAGCGTCTTTACGGCGGGGACGAACCGCCTGTGCGTTTTGCAAAAACCAAAACACGATTGTGGTCGGCCCGATAGGGCACGATTGGTTTGAGCAAAGCCCACCCCAGTTCTTTTTAGTGTTAGTGCTCCGCTTCCTCTTTGGGGTTGCGGGGTGCCTGCTGAATCTCTTTACGACCCGATTGGGTCTGGGGGTTCAGCAATTCACCCTGTAATCATAAGGAGTCACCATATGAAGCACACAAACCAACAGGTCGCATTGTTCGACCTCGGCACAGCAACCAAAACCTCACACACCAGCGGCAAGTCAGTTCGCTTGTTCAGTTCTTCCAAGAGCGAAGATCTGGCGAGCCTCGGCCTAAAGTCGATGTCTGACATCCGTGCGGAGTTGAAAGCTCAAGGTCTCAAAGGCAATGAGCTGTCCAACCAAGTTCGCTCGACCTTCTTCGAGAATCTCGGAGTTGCGAGCGTCAAGGCTAAAGGCGTGGAAGCTGCTTTCGAGGAAGCAGGTGCGAAGGTCACTGGTCAGCGTGTGTCAGTTTCCAAGACTGGCACTGTTCGCTTGATGAGTGTCCGTTCCAAGTGGGTCCCGCAAACCCTAACAGCGGAAGTTGATGCGTTGGCTGCTCGCGTTCGCCGCGATCAAGCCCGCATCGAGGAGCTCAAAGCTAACGGCACCGCAATTAACGTCTAAGGCACTAGACGAAACTGGAGGTCAGGGTTCAATCCCCTGGCCTCCTTTTTTTGTGCACTTTTGAGGCCTCAACCCAGTTGGTTCTTGTGTAGACTTAGATGTCTTGACAATTCTTGACAACTTCAGGTTCTGTAAACTGTTGTAAAACCGCAATATTGATCAAACTGCCCTTTGTCCCATTTCCTTGGTCGGTTAGACCAAGTGCAGGTCGGGCAATTCGATCAATCTTGCCCAATGCTTCGAAGTGTTGATCGACTTCGCGCACTGTGGCCGGCGTCGACGCCTCAAGTGCGTTCATCCCCACATCGACTTGTTTGACTACCCTTTCAAGATATGAGGACGCGCGATTGGAGAGCGTTTGCACAGTCTTTGACGTCTCTTTGGTAACCAATGCCTCCCTTATTGCAGCCCTCTTTGTAGCCCACCCACCGCGCCGAATCTTAGCGTCTAGAGTAGATTTCTTCAGTTTGTAGAAGGTTGCAATGTCCACGACTCTAGTGCCACGCAAGTAGTCGGCTTCAATCAATTTCCAGTCTATGCCCAAGTCCTTCGGCATGGACTACTTATAACAGAAGGACAGAAAGCAGTCAAGATGCCTACACTATATGATGCAACAGCAGCAATCGGAGAAGCGAAAGCTACAAAGTATGCAGTCGACGCAGTGCTCAAGCTGCTCGACACGCCACCTGCCACCCACAACCCACGGTCCTACGACGATCGTGTGTATGACCTAGAGAGAAACATTGCTAGTTCGTACTGGGTACGGAAAGCGGTTCAAGACTTGGACAGACGCGACCCTACTGATGCGTTGAGAGACGCTAAGATCTTGGTCGAGCTGTTCGATCTGAAATGCCAGGAAGTATACAACGAATCACGCGTCAACGCGTGGTGCAAGTAATCGGTTAGTAAAAACAATCAAGGGGGACTGAGCTTTAACAGGCTTGGTCCCCCTTTTTTTGTGGACGGACAGCTTATTAAGCACAACCCCGTCCCAGAAAGGCACACAACATGAATAACAACGGAGTAACACACGTACTATACGGCCAGAACGGTCAGATGCTGAAGTTCAGCACGTCCGAAGGCTGCAACCACCACAACGAGGCAGGTGCGCCCAAGCGCTACCGCTTCGAGCTTGAAGACGGCGTCGAGCTGTCCGAGGTATGGACCCCGGGCCAACGCAACGTCGTGCTGGAGGCTGTACTCTAATGAACTTCATCTGGAGCAGCAACCGCAAGCCAACCACCATCCAAGCCAAAACCCTCCACCGTTATCTGCCAAAGGAATGGCGGCAGACCCACGAGGAGCGCCAGAACTGGCATAGCTTCCGTGTTGAGCAAGCCAAGCGGCGTGACGAATTCACGCCACTTGTTCGTCTTGACTCTGTCTTGACAAGTATTGGTCAGACAGCCTAAACCAGTACAGACAAGCTGGCCCCGTAGTTTCCGTATATCGGGAATTGCGGGGTCAGAAGCCTGCACTGCAGGAGAAAGAGGTACAACAAACCATGAATAAAATATCCAAATTAGTTTTGGAGAATATTCTGAAGAACATCCAGCTCAGAGCAGAAGAAGCGTACACCAATCGTTACAAGTCCAGATACTTAACCCTAAGAGAAGCAACAAATCAGAGCGACTTGAAGGACATCTGCAGTTCCGTCAGGCAAGCCCTTGAGTTTATTGCCCTAGTAAAGGAGTAACCACAATGATTGCAATATACAGACAGAACAACAAAGACTGGGTTCTCTCCACTGTGTTTGCCGACAATGTCGCAGGCATGATGTGGCGGGAATGGTTTGAGAAAGGCGGCTATCAAACCATGACCAAGACCGTCAACTCCGTAAGCGAGCTAACTGACGTCCTTTCCCCTGAGGAAGAGCTGATGTCGGAGATTTTGGCCGGGGAAAGATCCGGTGGGTTCAAAGGAGTCGATGATGAATAAACCCATTCACAAGATGACCACGCGTGAGCTTAACAAGGAGTATAACTCCCTGCAGTTCCGCATGAAGGAATTGAGCTGGAACGCGAGTGAGGTCCTGCGTTTGTGCCAGATCGAGCGCGAGATGGAAGACCGTGGGCTAATTGCCGTTCCAGACTTCAAGTTCGAGGCCGTTTCTTGACAACTTGTTGACAATATGAATCTTATCAGCAATTACGTCGAAGAGACAGTGTTCGACCCGGACAATGTGGTGCTAGCCGATGGCTTAGACGACGCCTTTGTGGGTGTTGGCAATGCTTTCGGTGGCACCCCTTGTGCCATTTACGACAAAGACAAAGTCATTGGAATCCTTATGACGCGGGACGTTATGACCTACGAAGAAGCGTGGGAGTTCTTCGAGTTCAACATCGCCGGCGCCTACGTCGGTGAAGCTACGCCCATCTTCATGAGCGTAATGGAACGACCAACTGGTCAGTTCAAAGAGACACAGACCAGCAGCAGCTCGGCTGTGCTTACCCAAACAAAACCCAAACCCAAAACAAAACGGAGGAAAGTTAAATCACAATGAAGATTCATAAAATAGATGGAGAGCTGTACGTGGATTGGACATCCCCAACAGCTGTAGTGAAAGAAGTTCTCAAGATAGCCGGTGTTGCAATCTTTGGGATTGTCAGCTTCTACGCCCTGTGGGTGTTGCTGGACCTAATCGCATGACCATCTCCAAGCAGAAAGGAAGTAATACACATGACAGATGAAAGAGAGCAAGAGATTCGCGAAGAATGTAAGTGGGACGAGATAAGATGTCGTCAGCTTGACCGTGAAGATCGAGAGAACGGGACTGGCGACTACGCTCCTAGGGAGGACTGGCAATGAAAAGTTCGATTCCGAGCAAAACACTTTGTGCCCGTTACTTCTTAGAAGGCAACGCTCCCAAGTGCAAAGGCAAGTATCAAAAAGTTAAACAAAGTTACCTGATTGCAGGCAAACGGATTCCCAATCTCTTGTTGTACATATGTGACAAGTGCGGGCACACGACTCTCCCTTGGGCATCCGCATTACGAGTCGACAAAGCAACCGCTAAACACAGAGCAAAAATCAAAGAAAGGAAACAACATGGAAACAAACCTAAAAGATAAGAAGACAAAAGAGCTAGAGGCCAAATGGCTAAAGCGATGCGAAGAATGGGATTGGAATTCTAGTATTGCTGACATTGCAAGGGATTTGAAAGACGAAGGTATCGAGTACAGGACAGCAGAGTTCAGCATTGTTGAACGAGTCTTCAATAAATACTTCGGTGGCAAGAATCATATGACGGGAGTGAACAGCGAAGGCATACCCGTCGTCCCCACAATGGAAGCCATCGGGGAAATCCTCGAGCAAATCTAATCGCAACATGAAACCCCCGCCAGCAGAGATGTGCGTTGACTGCCGAACTGGAATTTACCAGTGGGTCACAAAAGATGACTTTATTGCAGGCATCACCATTAAAGATTTGCGGCATCAAGTATGCGACAACTGCGGCGAAGCCGTCTATGGAGCGCCAGCGCTAGAACGGATTAGCCGCGAAGTAAAAGAACATAAAGAAAGGAAAACGAAATGCCTAAAAAGACAAAGACAAAAGAACTAATGATGACGATAGACACAAGCAACAACGCCCTCAATGGCATCCCAGTTATACAATTCCTGGTAGCCATGCAAGGGCTGGAAGCTCTGGGTCGCGGCATGATGTTAACTCGGACTGCCACTCCTCAGCGTCTCATGGAGATTATATCGGCCATCAGCGGTGTTAAGTACAAACGAACCGACAGAAAATTGGCGCTCGAGCATGCGTATGTAATTGAGCATGCAATGAAAGAAAACAGAAGACAGCTGCAAGAGGACGCAGCACTTCGATGAGCAACAACCTACGGGCTTGGTTTGGCGAAGTGAAGAAAGGCGAAGTCCTTGTTGAGACTGAAACTGGTAAACAGTTTGTTGTCGTTGGCAAGGGTGCCAGTACAGCGCATCTAAAAGTGAAAGACATAAACAAACGTGTTTATGAGTTTCACAATTGTTTCTTACACCCCTACTGCGAAGGAGAAACACCATGAGCTACACCCTGCGCGAGTGTGACTGTGGTTCAGGAAAGAGTTCCGATTGGGAATATGACGGTTACGGCCTACCGCTGTGCCGTACCTGCCCTGACTGCCGAGACACAAAGATTGGCAAGTTCCGGTCAGACATCTTCTCGCGGTACCAGTGCGATGAACCAATTGAAAATGATTACTAGGTGACCAGACCCCGATGGCAGCTCACCCCTGCCATTCGGTCTGTTCACGATGAACAGACATTAACCAATAAAAAGGAGGATACTATGAGTCACATCATCACCCCGACAGTTGAACAAGTCGACACGTTCGGCGAAGCAACAGATCGGAAAAACAAAGCGGACAAGTTACGTAACGCTGTGTACCCGCTATTCAAACTAAGTTACGAGCAAAACAACATCGGAACCTTTGTCGGCACACGCTGGCAAGTCAAAGCAGCAGAGACCACACGGTCTTCGTTAGACGTGTACCTGCTGATTGAAGCCCTTGCGAAGCTTGGCATTGAAGCCCCTGCCCAGTTGGTAGACGGCTGCTACACCAAGAACACTTACCCTTCGTTTCGGGCAAGCCCTATCCCGGTGTTAATCTAATGGTTATTACACAAGATAGACCGTCGCCCGCGTCAACGGGCGTCAAATCAGAAGTTGGTTTCACCATTGACCCACGCAACCTGGCACACGTTGTCGGATTGTTGCGCGATGCTTACTCAGACCCAATCGCTGCGGTCTTGCGTGAGTATTCCGTCAACGCCTACGACGCACACGTCGAAGCCGGCATACCCGATAAGCAAGTGCATATCACCCTGCCCGGCCGGTTTGACCCAACACTCAAGATTCGCGACTTCGGTCGTGGCTTGAGCGAAGATCAGATCGAAGGCTTGTTTTGTAGCTACGGTGCTTCCAGCAAGCGAGAAAGTAACGATTACACCGGTTGCCTCGGCATCGGCTGTAAGTCAGCGTTTGCAATAACGGACTCGTTCTCCGTAACTACATACCACGGAGGTCGAGCACGTACTTACTCCTGCTACCTTGATGAGTCGGAGGTTGGCAAAGCGGCATTACTCAGCGACGTCGCTTCCAAAGAGAC
>Ga0114979_10003326_pt1 | contig 10786 bp, 9 predicted proteins | sample S_140625_EF_Meta_FD_87315 | JGI IMG/M metagenome (GOLD analysis project Ga0114979, IMG submission 87315) | Freshwater microbial communities from Lake Simoncouche, Canada to study carbon cycling - S_140625_EF_MetaG | ecosystem: Environmental > Aquatic > Freshwater > Lake | place: Lake... | reverse complement strand
AGCGAACATGAGTATTCAGGTGGGCGTAGCTCCGGCTGAACCTTTCGCGGCGATGCCGCAAGACGGCTTCGTTGGTAAGCAGTTCAGCATGCCATCGACGATTGTTGCTTTCCCAATCCCCGTTTACACCTTGGAGTCAGGACAGCTTCCTCCTGGCTTGTCATTGAACAGTAGCGATGGTTCAATCTCTGGTGTGGCCACCAATGAGGGTGAATTCTCGTTCACGATTAGAGCCACCAACTGGGTTGGTGCAGCGGTCACCAAGGCTTACAACCTGTCCATCTGGGATGCGCCGCACCTAGCAAACAGTGCAGAACTCAATGGCGACATAAACGAGGGGCAACCTTATTCACGCACCCTCAACGTCACCGGTCCAAACCCAGTGTTCCAAGTGGCCAGCGGTGAACTTCCTGATGGGCTCAGCCTCGATGCATCAACCGGGTTGCTATCGGGCACTGTCACTAAGTACGGCGAGTACAAGTTTGTAATCCGTGTCACCAACCTCTCCGGCTACACCGATACCAGCGAGATTCGCATCCTGGTTAGAAGTGTTCCAACCTTCAGCGACACTCAAATCAATCCGGTTGTTTTCAACTCGCGCAGATTTAGCTCGCAAGTACAGGCCTTTGCGTTCCCAGCGCCAACATACCAAGTTGTCAACGGTGCTCTGCCTGCCGGTATTAGCCTCGATGCAACGACTGGTGAACTATCTGGTTCATCCAACGATGTGGGAACATATAAATTCGCCATCGCGGCTGTTGCTGAAGGTGGAACCACCGTCACCGATCAACTTTCTATTCTTGTTACCAGCACTCCTTACGCCGCGGACCAGATCGTTGTGCCTCAGGTGTTGCTTGGTGCGTCCTACAGCGATTCGGTGCGCTTCGACTCATACCCTGCACCGAGTTACGAAATTGCGTCGGGATCTCTCCCTGCTGGATTAACTCTGGACGCAGTCTCCGGCGCGATTACGGGAACAGCAACCGCAACCGGAACTTACAAATTCGTGGTCAGGGGTTCAACAGAGTTTGCTCAAACCTCGACGCAAGAAATCACCATCGACGTAAACCAGTTGCCAGAAGTTGATGACTCAACCATCCTTGGAGCAACAAAGCTAGGCGCAGCGTTCAGCGATGCGGTGAGCGTGAAGGTTTACCCGGCTGCAACGTTCACTATTTCTGATGGGGAACTTCCGCCCGGCCTGATCCTCGATCCAAACACCGGCGCAATCACTGGTGCGAGCGAACAGATGGGCCGCTACACATTCACCATCCGCGCCACCAACCCTCTCGGTTTTATCGATTTTGCGCCTTCGACGCTTGACGTGAACTCCCCACCGATCGCTGCCGATCTTGACGTGGCACCTAAGGGTCTAGTTGGGGCAAGTTTCAAGGATGGCGTTGCCTACAACGCTTGGGAGCTTGCCACCTACAAGGTGTCTAAGGGCGCCCTCCCTGATGGCCTCGAACTGAACACCAAGACTGGTGCAATCACCGGCACACCATCCACTCCAGGAGTTTTCCCTTTCACCGTCACAGCCAGCAACACCTTTGGTAAAGCAAGCGTCTCAAAGAGCCTCACCATCGAGGAGTCGACAAACATCGCTGAGAGGAGCTTCCCGAGCGGATTGATGGGCGTGAGCTACAGCACGAAGGTTGAAGCCAGTGGCTATCCGAAGCCAACTTTTGCGATTGTTGATGGGTCGCTGCCAGACGGTATCAACCTGAATGCAAAAACTGGTGAGATTGCAGGAAAAGCTATCGAAATCGGCACCTTCAACGTGACCATTGCGGCGATCAACGGCACGCCTAATGCCGATAGAACCTCGCAGGTGATCATCATCGGTGAACCGGCAGTGAAGATTGTGCTCAAGGCCGAGGTTGGAAAGACCATTGACGGTGCGGGCGTTCAGGTTGAAAGCCAAGGAGCTAAACCAGACGCCGACTACGAGGTGAATCTATACTCCAAGGTTCGACAGCTGGCCAAGGGTAAGGTGCCCAACGACGGTGTTATTGAGGCGAATCTTTCAATTCCTAAAGACCTCGAGCCTGGCTGGCACCACATCGAGTTGCTATCTACGCTGCCTAACGGAAAGACCTTGACCAAGAAGACCTACTTCGAAATCACCGCTTCCAACTTGCTTGAAACGCCTCCTCAGGAAGACGCACCAACTCCAACCGAGGAGATTGCTGCCCTCACAGATGACAACACCTTCTACGAAGAGATGGGAATCGACCCTTCTACTTTTGTCAGCCAAGAAGTAGCGGCAGCAAAGAGTCAAGAAGTCGCAACAGTTGTGACGTCATTGGCGCTTGTTTCCACAGCCGCGGCGGCCGCGGCGAGCATCGCCTCGGCTAGCAGCGCAGTAACCGCATCATCAATGCTTGGAGGAGCGACCACGATTCCTTCTGCACCAACCGCCCCAGCTGCTCCCGCAACCGGAGGTGCCGCCGCAGGTGGAAGCACTGGTGGAGGTTCGGCTGGTGGTGCTCGCACAGGTGGGGCGCCTAGCGGTGGATCATCTGGAGGCTCGGGTGGCGGTTCTGGCGGCGGTTCTGGCGGCGGTTCTGGCGGCGGTTCTGGCGGTGGCTCTCGCGGAGGCTCAGCCGACTCAAACGCCAAGTCATCCAGCTCAGACTCCTCTGGATCTGGTGGCGACGACGACTCGGGCTACGGAAGCCTCGAAGGGTTCTTAGACGACTACACCGACGATGCCGTCGCATGGGGCGACAAGCTTGCCATCTGGAAACTGAAACTAATGACCTTCGCGGACATGCTCGGATTCAACCTAGCCGTGAAGCTGAGCCCGTTCTCGCCTGTTGCCGCGAAGATCGTCAACGATGGTGCCTACCTGCGAGCAGTTGCCGGAAGCCTCTCAATCGTTCCAGTGCTGCTTGCGATGTTCTTCGGTGCCATGGCTGTCGACGGCTCTGCACTCGACATGTACAACGCTCTCAACATTGGCATTTTCACCATTGTGATTGCTCTGGGAGCACTCGACGCTCTTGCTGGTGTTGCAGGCGTGGCCGTCATCGTAGCAATGTCGTTGATCAACTTCGGATGGCAGGATGCTGGAGTCGGTCGTTATCTTCTAACCTTGGCCATGCTCGGATTTGCACCGATCATTCTTTCAACCACCTTCCGCAAGATTCGCAGACCGCGAATGTCTTCGGTGATGCATGTCTGGGAGCGCGTGGCCGACCTTGCGATTCTTGGTTTCATCTCTGCGCTTACCACAATCACCCTGGTCAAGACCGTAGGAAGCCTAGCCCAGGTGACTCTGACGCTCACCGATCACGCTGTTGCAATCGCATCCATGGTGGCACTACTGGCCATGATTCGTGTTGCTCTCGAAGAAGTGGCGGCCGGACTCTTCACCGCCCGCATGGAGAAGATCAACCCAACATCAATCGTCGAGGGATCGGTTACCCAGGAATGGGTTTCGCTGTTCTTCAAGTACGCAGTGCTTTGCTACATGATTGCGCCTCTGGTTGGTCTTGGCTGGCATCTTTGGGTTGGTTCTGCCGTGATCTTCCTTCCAGGTCTAATCAGCCTTCTGCGACTAAAGTTGCCAACCAGCAAGTTGATTCATCAGTTGCTGCCGGGCGGTATCGCCTCGCTTCTGGCCGCTACCGTTCTGTCTGGCTGGTCTGCAGGTTTGATTGGGATGTTGTTCCAAGCGCTGCCAAACTTCAAGGAACTTGCCTACGTCTTGACTCCACTACCAGTTATCGCGATGGCTCTGGCTGGTCTCTTTGCGGAGCCTGGCGAGAAGTGGTACCAGAAGCTCAAGTTCTCAAGAACGCTCTACCTCGTTGGAGGTGTGGCCGTGTTTGTGATGACCATTCTTGCCACTGGCTTCTTGAGCCAGATAAACGCCTAGGCGTTAAATGCAAAATGGGAACCCATTGGGTTCCCATTTTTGTTTGTGGACCTGAGGGGATTTGAACCCCTGACCCCCTGCATGCCATGCAGGTGCGCTACCAGCTGCGCCACAGGCCCGTGTGCTTTAGCAACCTGTCTAGATTACTACAAACTAGGAGTCTTAGTTGCCTCAAGTTTGACCACTGGGCAGTCGTTCCATAGGCGCTCAAGCGAGTAGAACATTCGATCTTCCTCGTGCATTACATGGACAACTAGATCTCCAAAATCCAGCAGAATCCAGCGAGCTAATGCCTTACCTTCGCGCTTTAGCGACTTTACGCCTGACGCCAGAAGCTTGTCTTCGATCTCATCTGCAATTGCTGCAACTTGGCGTTCAGAACGTCCAGAGATTAGAAGAAAGATGTCGGTAAGCGGCATCGGTTCGGATACATCCAGCGCAACGAGATTTTCACCTAGTTTGTCGAGTCCAGCCTGAGCGGCTAAGTTTGCGACATCGATGGCTTTTTGGGTTGCGGTCACTGTTTCCTTTGTTTATTTGATGACGCCGAGAATGCTGGCCATTGCGTAAAGCGTGCCCACGGTGACGATGAGTAAGCCTAAAGTCAGCATCGCCATAAGTTGTCCCTGAGATCGGCGTCGCTTGCTTGGCAGCACGCCAAGTTGTGCTTTTGAGTTGATAACAGAAGGGGCGCGAACCGGAGCAACCGTGGAAATAGTCACGGACGCACTGTCGAGAGCATCTGCGCTATCGGCCTCCGGCGACTCGTTGGCCAGTGAAATCTCGCCAGTGATAGTCGGCAGCTCGATGGAGCCGGTCACGAGAATTTCGCCTGCATCGCTGAAGGTTTCGCTCGAGGTCAGAACATCAGGGATGGTTTCAAGAACGATTGAGTTGGTTTGCGGCTCGTGGGTGAGGCTAGGCGAGATCTCGAAGAGATTCTCAGCTTCTGAGACCTGCTCTTCGGGCTGGTCCAGCTCGATTTGATCTGCAATCTGATCAAAGGGAGCCCAGGCTTCTGCCTCAGTCGCAGGCAAGACTTCGGGCTGCATGGCAGCGGCAACATCCTCGGTGACAAACTTTGAGGTTTTAGTTGGAACCAAAGGGAAGAATTTTGGAGGAGCGTTCTCGATTGTTGCTTGCTGCACGGATGCTTGCTGCGGCTCGACAACCGCTGGGGTCTCAATGGCTTCAGCAACTTCAGTCACTTCGGCAGGTTTGAACGCTGGAACTGGAGGCGCAACAGGATAACTGGTGTTGCCGACGGGATAGGCTGCGCCGAAGCTTGGGTAGGCAACCGGCTGAGTATCAGTCATTCTTCACATCCTGATACAAACCGTGCTTGGCAATGTGTTGAACCACGCCATCTGGAACCAAATACCAAACCGGCTTGCCGGCCTTAGCTCGTTGACGAATGTCTGTGCTAGAAATCGCAAGAGCTGGGATTACCAACGTCTCTATTGCACCTTCTGGATGAGGCGGAAGGGTCAGCTGATGACCTGGTCGACTAACGGCAACGAATTTTGCTTTGTCCCAAATCTGATCCACGTCGCGCCAGGTGAGAATCTGAGCGATTGCATCGGCTCCGGTAATGAAGAACAACTCCGCATCTGGATAGGCTGCCTGAATGTCGTTCAACGTGTCGATTGTGTAGGTGACACCACCGCGATCGATGTCCACGCGGCTCACCTTGAATCTTGGGTTAGATGCCGTAGCCACTACCGACATCAGGTAGCGGTGCTCTCCCGGAGTTACCTGCTCTTTTTGCCAAGGTTCGCCGGTTGGCACAAACAGAACTTCATCGAGTTTGAATGCAGCGGCAACTTCACTTGCCGCCACCAAGTGCCCATGGTGAATAGGGTCGAACGTGCCACCCATTACACCTAGACGAAGCTTGGCCATAAATAAAACCCTTAGGGCTTAGTGGTGACCCTGCGATTTGTCGCTCTTGTGGTCGTGACGGTTGGCTACGTCGCGGTAAGACCAAGTCACAAATGCAAGTAGCGAGAAGATGCCAATGGCTACCAGCGCGTAAGGGTAGGTGTCCCACAGTGTGATTGCCGCGTGTTCCTCGGCGTGAGAAAGAATGTGCATTGTTCTCCTTGGTTTACAGGTTCAAGAATAGCCTAGACGCGCGTCTGACCGGCTCCGCGAACCAGCCATTTGGTGCTGGTTAGTTCTGGAAGCCCCATCGGGCCGCGTGCGTGAAGCTTTTGGGTTGAAATACCCACCTCAGCGCCGAAACCGAATTCGCCACCATCGGTGAACCTTGTGGCCGCATTTACCATCACCACTGCAGAATCAACTTCTTGCAAGAAGCGCTCGGCGTTGGCAACATCCTCGGTAATAATCGACTCGGTGTGGTGCGTGGAGTACTTTGCAATGTGCTCTAAGGCTTCATCCAACGAAGTGACCATCTTCACAGCCAAATCTAGAGAGTAGTACTCTGCGTGCCAGTCATCTTCGGTGGCTTCAACAGAATCGGCAAACAGCCCGCGAATTGCGTCGTCGGCGTGAATGGTCACTCCCGAATCGCGCAAGCGACGAAGAACCGGCTCAACTAGGTGGGTTGCCTTCTCGTGAAAGATAAGGGTCTCCAGTGCGTTGCAAACCGACGGGCGCTGCACCTTTGAGTTGTGCACGATTTCGATGGCCCAGTCTTCGCGAGCTGACTCATCTACGAAGATGTGCACCACGCCGTCTCCGGTTTCTAGCACTGGCACCTTGGATTGCTCAACCACAGCGTGAATCAGAGACGCAGAGCCACGAGGAATTAGCACGTCGATTAGGCCTCGTGCTTGCATCATCTCAACGGCACCCTCGCGACCGAAGTCATCAACAGTCTGAACTAGATCGGCTGGTAGTCCAGCAGAAGCGATAGCCTTTTGCAGCAGAGAAACCAAAAGCAAGTTGGTGTTCTCCGAGGCGGTTCCGCCACGCAGCACCACAGCGTTTCCAGCCTTTAGCGCTAGTGCGGCGATGTCGATGGTTACGTTTGGACGAGCTTCGTAAATGGCTCCCACTACGCCGAATGGAACAGAAACCTGGGTTAGGCGAAGCCCATTTGGCAAAGTCATACCGCGCTGCACATCGCCAATCGGATCCGGCAGCGAAACAACCTGAAGCACAACATCGGCAAGGCCTCGGATGCGCTTTTCGTCAAGACGAAGCCTGTCGACGAGCCCCGCTGCCATCGACTCTTCTGCCGCACGTTTTTGGTCGAGTGCGTTGGCATCAACGATGGCGTCCACGTTTTCGAGCAGGGCGTGCGCGATTGCAGTGAGTGCCGCGTTCTTCTGCAGCGTGTTAGCCGAGGCCAGTGTCGTCGAGGCCGCTTTGGCCAGGATGATTTTGTCGGTTGCGCTCATGATTTAAGCCTACTTTGCCGCTTCAAAAAGCGTTCCAACGTTTTGACCGTTTAGCGCTGCTGCAACGTTTGGAGTGCTGGTAAAAATCACTGGGATGCCGGCGGCGTTCGCCAACTTTGCCGCGCTAACCTTGGTTACCGCTCCCCCGGTGCCAACCACGCTCGAAGATCCGCCGATCTCGATGCCGCTTAGGTCGTCTGCAAAGGCAACCGTCTCGATTCGCTTGGCTTCTGGAAGGCTCGGTGGCGCTGTGTATAGAGCGTCTACGTCGCTCAAGAGAACCAAAACGTCGGCGTCAACCAACACCGCTACCAAGGCTGCCAGTTTGTCGTTGTCGCCGAAGCGAATTTCGGCGGTTGCCACCGTGTCGTTCTCGTTGACAATCGGCATCACGTGCAGCTCAACCAGGCGATCCATGGCTCGCTTTGCGTTTACACGGGTTTCTTCGCCCTCTAGGTCTTCGGAGGTGAGCAAAACCTGCCCGGCTACGATGCCAAACTTCTCCAGTTGAGCTTGGTAGCGAGCGATTAGTCGAGATTGACCAACGGCCGCAAGCGCCTGAGAGGTAGCAAGGTCTTCTGGCTTCGAATCGATTTCTAGCAGCGGCATGCCGGTTGCGATGGCACCCGAGGTCACCAGGATTACCTGCTTGCCATCGGAGTGGCTGCTGGCAAGCGCTTCAACGAGCGCGTCTAACTGATGAGCGTTGGCTCCAGTGATTGAACTTGACCCAACCTTCACAACCAAACGCTTGGCGTTGGCCATCAGTTCTGAAAGATTCGACATTTACTCTTCTCCGTCGAGTTCGTCGCTCGCGGTCCAGATGCCGGCTTCCCCTTCGCGTCTTAGTTCTTCGCGGGCGGCGGCCTTGGCATCCATGCGTGCTTTGTATTCTTCGCGTCGTTGCCCGGTGGTGCGGCGATCGTTTAGGTCGAAGCGAGCGTCGGTGCCTCGTGGTCCAACCATAAGTTCAGCAGCGCTGGTAATCGTTGGCTCCCAGTCGAAGACCACGCCAGCACCCTCACCGATCACCACGGTAGAGCCAGCAACTGCACCGTGCTTGAAAAGTTCGTCTTCGATGCCAAGCTTGGCAAGGCGATCGGCAAGGTAACCAACCGCTTCTTCGTTACCGAACTGAGTTTGAGCCACCCAACGCTCGGGCTTTGCTCCAAGAATTCTGAAAATCTCGTCGTCACCGTGCATTTCTTTGCGAATCTCAAACTTGCCCTCGTCGCGCTTGGACTGCATCAGCGTGATTCTCGGACGCGCAGGCTCAGCTGCCTTGGCCTCACGGGCCTCGCGAACCACTTCGGCAAGCGCAAAGTTGAGCTCGCGCAAGCCGGTGTGTGCCACGGCAGAAATCTCAAACACCTTGTAACCGCGTGCCTCGAGGTCAGCTCGAACGAAGTCGGCCAACTCTTTGCCGTCTGGCACGTCGATCTTGTTCAGAGCGATCATCTGTGGACGCTCAAGTAGCGGCGTTTGACCCTCAGGCACCTCGTAGGCGGCCAATTCGGCGCGAATCTTGTCTAGGTCGCTAATCGGGTCGCGATTTGGCTCGAGGGTTGCACAGTCGATCACGTGCAATAGCGCAGCGCAGCGCTCAACGTGACGCAAAAACTCTAGACCAAGGCCTTTACCCTCGGATGCTCCCTCGATTAGTCCAGGAACGTCGGCGATCGTGTAGCGCACATCGCCAGCCTGAACCACGCCGAGGTTTGGGTGAAGGGTGGTGAATGGGTAATCGGCGATCTTTGGTCGGGCGGCCGACATTGCCGCGATAAGGCTCGACTTTCCTGCGCTCGGGTAGCCAACCAGTGCAATATCGGCAACCGTCTTGAGTTCGAGCACGATGTCGCCGCGCCATCCTGGCACACCGAGCAGAGCAAAACCTGGCGCTTTGCGCTTGGTTGAAGCTAGTGCAGCGTTTCCGAGACCGCCAACGCCACCCTCAGCGATAACCAGCTCCATGCCAGGTTCGTCGAGGTCGGCGATGGTTACTCCGCGGGCAGTTTTTACAACTGTGCCAACCGGCACAGGTAGCATCTGGCTAGAGCCGTGCGCGCCATTGCGGTAATCGCCAGCGCCATCTCCGCCGTCGCCACCAGCGCGGTGAGGTTGAAAGTGGTAGTCGAGAAGTGTGGTTACCGATGGGTCGGCAATCAGGCTGATAGATCCGCCTTTGCCGCCGTCGGCGCCATCTGGGCCACCGAGTGGCTTGAACTTTTCGCGGTGAACAGAAACACAGCCATCGCCGCCGTCTCCGGCGCGAACGTGAAGAACGACGCGGTCTACGAATGTAACCATGTGTATCTCCTGTTCTGGTCTCTAAACAACGAAAGGCGAGCCCTAGGCTCGCCTCCCGTTAGAAGTTTTTTGGTACTTAGGCTGCTGCCACGATGTTTACAACGCGACGGCCACCCTTGGTGCCGAACTCAACGGTTCCGGCGGCAAGAGCAAACAGAGTGTCGTCTTTGCCACGGCCCACGTTGGCGCCGGGGTGGAAGTGAGTTCCACGCTGACGAACGATGATTTCGCCCGAGTTGACTACTTGACCTGCGTAGCGCTTGACACCAAGACGCTGAGCGTTGGAGTCGCGGCCGTTGCGGGTGGAGCTAACACCTTTTTTGGATGCCATTTTGGTTCAGTCCTTACTTGATCTCGGTGACCTGAACGCGGGTCAAGTCCTGACGGTGACCCTGACGCTTCTTGTAACCGGTCTTGTTCTTGTACTTCTGGATGACAATCTTTGGGCCACGGAGGTCGCCAAGGATCTCGGCGGTGACCGAAACCTTCGCTAGCACCTTGGCGTCGGTGGTGACCTTGTCACCGTCAACTAGCAGCAATGCTGCGAGCTGAATCTTGCCGTTGGCGTCGCCTTTAATACGGTCAAGCGTAACGATGGTGCCTACTGACACCTTCTCTTGACGGCCGCCTGCGCGGACTACTGCGTAAACCACAGATCTACCCTTTGTTCTGAAGACTTTGAGTTTGGTTGCTAGAGCCGAACAACGGCGGGCAACAAGGGTCAAGTCTACCTTGCGTTTTCGCCGTGGTCAAACCCTTATTCGATGTTTTCTTGGCTTTCTGCAGTTGGAATTACTTCTGCAGTCACTCGACGCGACTTTTTGCGGCCCTGTCCAGGAGCGGTTGGCTCCGGCAGAGCTCCCAAAACTGCATCGAGAACTTGTTCTGGCGCACCTTGACGTGTCGAAGGCATCGAGATGATCGACTCTTCGCCAGCAGCTTCGTGTGCAGCAATGGTTGAGGCGGCAATTTGTGCCACAACGTTGTTGATTTCAACGGCGCGCTCAGGCGTTACCACCTTGGCAACTTCTTGCTTCTGCCCGCGGTTGCGCTTGTTGTTCGAGTTGTTTCCGCCGTTTTTGTCGTTCTTTGGGCGCTGCTCGCTCTGTCCGAAAACGTCGTTGCCGCTCTTTGCACGCATGTGAGGTTCGTTGTGAACCACGATGCCGCGACCGGCACAAACTTCGCACGCTTCGCTGAAGGTTTCCAGCAGGCCGAGACCAAGCTT
>Ga0114979_10003324_pt1 | contig 10789 bp, 7 predicted proteins | sample S_140625_EF_Meta_FD_87315 | JGI IMG/M metagenome (GOLD analysis project Ga0114979, IMG submission 87315) | Freshwater microbial communities from Lake Simoncouche, Canada to study carbon cycling - S_140625_EF_MetaG | ecosystem: Environmental > Aquatic > Freshwater > Lake | place: Lake... | reverse complement strand
TTGCCATGCATTGGCTCTGTAGGGCTCTAATCCACTGTAATCAATCACACCATCATTGAAGGATGCGAGAATTTCGCACCAGGTATTTGTTCTTTCTTCGATGGTGTGTTGCGGATGCTGATAAATCCAATGTTGAAATTTATCAATGATAGCGATCCATGGAAAAATGGTGATTACTCTTTCAAGTTGATGAATTTTTGCACGTTTCAAATCATCGGCATTGTCAAAAAAACTATCCCAATAATCCATAGAAAACAATTCCATTGCCATGCTTGCCACCTCTGCAATTTCCATTGGATATTCTTTGAAGCCACTGAGCAGCAACTCATGAGATAAGAAAGAATGCACCGCATGTCCTCCTTCATGAACCATTGTAGTGACATCGTGCATTTGACCAGCAGCGTTCATAAAAATAAATGGCGCACCGCTTTCTGCTAACGGACAATTGTAGCCGCCCGGAGCTTTCCCTTTTCTGCTCTCTAAATCAAGGTGTTTTAGTTCCTGCATTTTTGCCAAACAATCTCCAAAAAACGGATTCATTTTTTGGAAACAATCTATCGTCTTGGCTAATAATTCATTCCCGGTTTTAAAGGGCATCAGCGGCTTGGCATCGCCAACTTCCACCTCCAAATCCCATGGTCTCAAATGATCTACGCCGAGCGCTTTTAATTTCTTTTCGTGAATTGTTTTCACCAATGGAAGCACATGTAATTTAACCGCTTCATGGAATTGAAAACAATCCTTTGCTTCATAATCGAATCTGCCCAATTCCTTAAATCGATATCCAACATAAGAATCAAAGCCAGCATTGATGGCTTGTTGGTGTCTGTTTGCAATGAGCTTGTCAAACAATTCATTCAATGGTTGCTTATCTTCTAATCTTCTGCTTTGTATTTTATGGTAGATGGCTTCTCTTACATTTCTGTCTTTGCTTTCAAGAAATTTTCCGGCTTGTTGAAGCGTGTATTGCTCTCCGTTATATTCGATGCTCATGGCTCCGGTGATTTGGCCATATTGCTGTTGCAACACTGCAGATTCTGCTTGTAATGGGATGTTCTCCTCTTTAAACAGCTCAATGCTTTTTTTTACATTTCTCAAATAGGTAAAATACATCTCCTGATCGAGCTCGTGTAAATGTGGCGCTTGTAGCAATTTTTTATTCAACGCATCTGCATATGGTTGGATGTGTGGCTGAATGTGTAAACAAAAATAATTGAACGACTCTTCCAGGTTTTTATCTTGTGTATCGCAGGTCATTTTGATTTGTCGCCAGCAAGCATCTTCACTTACCACTGCTTCCAACTCGCTTTGATCTTTCAACCATTGTTCTAAGTTTTCTTTGGTAGAAATATCTCGGTTTTGCAGTTCAATAAAAAATGGTTCTAATGTTGACCATTCGGTTATGATAAAATCTATGGGTAAATAGTTTCTTGCTGCTTTTTGTATGTTGGCGGAGTATGTCATAGAAAAAATCCGCCGAAGCGGAGTAATGTTTAAGGAAAAGAAATGCGTAAAATAAATTAAGCCATTTTACGAGGCGTGTTGATTTTTTTTGCCGGAGCGTTTTTCACAGCTGCAGCTTTAGGCGCAGCTGGTTTTGATGCAGCCGATTTTTTTTCTGTTGGTTGTTCTGTCATCGTTTCTTCTGCTGGCGACTCAGACAGTTTGATTTCAATGTCATTTTTTTTCAAGATCTCAAACCATTTGATCATCTTCTTCATATCGCTACCATAAACCCTGTCAAAATCCATATTGGGGTATACTACTCCAAAATAAGCTTTGATGGCTTTCGCATCATTTGCATCAGGTAAAGCTTGGCTATTTGATTGCATCGCTAAAAAAACTTCTGTAAGATTTACATTGTCTGCAGTAGTAAATACTTCAATACTTTCCAAATGAGAGAAAGCATGAACGCGATTGCTTACAAATTTGGTACTTTTGTCGTCAAGAGAGCGAACTAAACCTCCGTCGGCTTTGGATGAAACCAATTCAAACAAACCGCTTAATCCGGTAACAGCTACTAATTTATTATATTCCATATTCAATTTTTGAATGTGCAATATAATTACTAATAATTAAAACGCTTGGGTTATCCTCTTAAAATAAAATGCTAAAAGTGGTTATCTACTTTTTTACATGAATTCTAATTTAAAAATAAAAACGATGAATCGCAGTATATGGATGTTGGGTTTTGCATGTTTGATTTGTTCTGTTGCGATGGCACAAAAATTTGAAGTGACTGGTAATATTGCTGATCGATTGGATCAGCGCAGCATCAAAGGTGCAACGCTACTTGTGTTTAACAAAATCGACAGTATGCAAATAGCTGCTGTAACCTCCAATACCAATGGAAACTTTTCATTCAACTTGATTTCGGGAAACTTTTTTTTGAAAGCAACTGCTGTTGGATACCTGCCCTATTTTAAAGATTTCAGTGTAGCTGCCGAATCGGTTTCTTTAGGTAGTTTGCTGGCAGACCGAGCAGTAAAATCTATGGATGCCGTTGTAATCAACGCTACTGGACCTGGTGTAGTTCAAAAAGATGATACGGCTCAATACAACGCCAATCAATATAAAGTGAATCCGGATGCAACTTCTGAGGATTTGGTTAAAAAAATGCCTGGCATTACCGTAGATAAAAATGGCAGCATCACCGCACAAGGTGAGCAAGTGAAAAAAGTGACCGTTGATGGCAAAGACTTTTTTGGTGACGATGCATCGGCTGCATTAAAAAATATTCCTGCTGCTGCTGTAGATAAAATTCAAGTTTTTGACAAAATGAGTGATCAATCGCAAATGACTGGTATTGATGACGGCAATTCACAGAAAGCAATCAACATCATCACAAAAGCTGGTATCAACAATGCACAATTTGGTCGGATATACGCCGGCGTTGGTCCAGATAAAAAATACAGTGCAGGCGGTAATGTGAGTTTTTTTAAAGAAGATCGCAGGGTAAGTTTGGTGGGAAATTTCAATAACATCAATCAACAAAATTTTGGTTCACAGGATTTGCTTGGTATCACGGGCAACGCCAGCAGCGCTCGCCCCGGCCCACCCGGAAGTGGCAATTTCAGAGGCCCCGGCGCTCCGGCAGAAAGTTTTACCACAGACCAGGTGAGTGGCATCAATACTACCAACGCCATCGGCATTAATTACAGCGACAAATGGGGTAAAAACACCAACATCTCCGGAAGTTATTTTTTCAACAACAGCGAAAACGAAAACCTTTCCACCACCAACAATACAATTTTTGAACAAGATCAATCCATATTTAAAAACAGCAACGCAACAGCAAACAACAACAATCACCGCATCAATGCAAGAATTGAACATAAGTTGGATTCCAACAACATGCTATTTATCATTCCCAACTTAAACTTTCAAAACAACAACAGCAGCACATTCAGCGATATCAAGAGCTATGTAAACACAAGCGACTCTCTGTACAACTCAAACTCTAAGTCGCAGCGATTAAAAGATGGGTACAACCTAAAAAACACCATCATGTTTCGCCATTCTTTCAAAAAGAAAAACCGCATTTTTTCTACTTCGCTCAATACCACATTTGTGAAAAACGATGGGCAATCGGATATCAATGGTCGTTACCGCTTTTTTGATTACTTGGGTTTCCCTGTTTTTCCAGATTCAATTCAACAACAATTTAGTGACAATACTTCCAATGGCAACACCATTGGTGGAAGCATCACCTACAATGAACCGGTAGGAAAAAAAGGAAGAGGCCAAATTCAGTTGGAGTATAATCCTTCCATACAAACCAGCAAAGCCAACCAAGAAACATTTGGCTTCGATGGACAACAATATGCAGTATTTGATTCTTTGTTATCCAATAAATTCACCAACACCATCATCACTAACAATGGCGGTGTCACCTACCGTTTCACGCCCAGCAAAGACGAGCAAATGTCGGCAACAGTTAGTTATCAAGAAACTCAACTCAATAGCGACAGGGTTTTGCCTGGAAAAACCATAGTTCGCCAAACATTTAGAAATATCCTTCCTTACGGATATTGGAGAAAAAAGATATCAAAAAGCAGCAACATCAGAATGTTTTATAGAGCTACCACCAATTTCCCAAGTATAAGCCAATTGCAGGACGTGGTAAATTTATCAAACCCTTTAAGTGTGAGCAGTGGAAACAAAGATTTGAAACAATCTTATACGCAGTATATGGGTAGCCGTTATACATACACCAACACCAAAACCAACCGCAGTTTGTTTGCAGGGATATTTATACAAACTGCAGAAGATTATATTTCGAACGCAACATATATCGCATCAGCAGATTCTACCATTCAAGAAGGTGTAATCTTGAGAAAGGGATCACAATTTACCAAGCCCGTAAATTTGAATGGCTATCGTTTTTTGAGGAGTTATATTTCTATGGGATTGCCGATTAAAAAATTAAAAACTACGGTTAACCTCAACAGTTATATTATTTATTCGAAAATGCCCGGTGTGGTGAATAATATTGCAACCACTACAAAGACGATTCAACTCAACATGGGCGTTTCGTTGGTCAGCAACGTAAGCGAGTACATTGATTACAATATTTCTTACAACACCAATATCAATAAAGCCAATACCAAAGGAACAAGCATCGTCAACAACAATTACATCAACCACAATATTGGCGTTAATTTTAATTTGCTCAGCAAAAAAGGATGGTTTGTTCAAAATGAATTGAGCAGTCAGATTTTCAAAGGATTGTCTGGCGGATTTGATAGAACTTTTACACTTTGGAATGCATCTATTGGGAAGAAGTTTTTCAAAGACAAAACGGGCGAGTTAAAAATCAGTGTGTTTGACATCTTGAAACAAAATCAAAGCATCAGCAGAAACGTAACCAACACCTATCTTGAAGATTCGAGAAGCAATGTATTGCAACAATATTTTTTAATGACATTCAGTTACAATCTGAAAAACTTTGGTGCACCAAAAAAAGCTGCAGCAACAGAAGAGTTCATTCCAAAGGTGGCATATCCAAATTAATTTGAATTTTCCATTATCTTCGGAAAAATAATGTCTATGCAATCTGCTGCAACAACTGTTAATGAGTATCTTTCTGAGCTTCCAGATGACCGGAAAGCTGCAATGACCAAGCTACACAAGGCATTCAAAAAACATTTGCCAAAAGGGTTTGTAGAAACCATGAGCTATGGCATGATTACGTATTGTGTGCCTCATAAATTATATCCCAATGGGTATCATTGCAATCCCAAGCAGCCATTGCCTTTCATCAGTATCGCATCTCAAAAACAATTCATCGCCGTTTACCACATGGGCATCTATGCGAATCCTGTTTTGTTGCAATGGTTTACCGATGCTTATGCAAAACACAGCACCTCAAAATTAGACATGGGCAAGAGTTGTATGCGGTTTAAAAAAATGGAACAAATCCCTTTTGATTTGCTTAGCGAACTCGCATCCAAGATGACGGTGGAAGATTGGATTACTTGTTATGAAAATGCGTTTGTAAAAAATAAGAAATAGAATGACCAAGGATTTTTCTAAGTAAAAAATCAAGCATCTATTTCCCAATTACCAATTTAATTCTTTCTGTTAAATCTGTTTCGGAGGTGTAGCCCTTAGCCACCATATGAAAGGTGTTGTCGTTGATTTGTATAAATACACAAGGATAACCGTCTACTTTCAATTGTTGCACCAACGCAAATTCATAGTGTGCCATTTCTTTGTATGTTTCGCTCGCTAATTTCTCGTAAAATATTTCTGGGTTGATGCTGTACTTTTCAAGCAGATGGCGATAGGCCTCGTTGTCTGTCAAATCTCTTCCTTCAAAATGCAAGGCGTATTGCAAATCTGATGCAATTTCAATGGCTCTTTCGGGGAAATATTCTTTGAATATACACAAGGCAATCGCAGGCTTTTCGGAGTGTGGATACCAATCGCTGTCATCCGGATTTTTTATGTGCCATAGAAAATCATTTCCAAACGTTACACCCGTAGTTGCTTCTACATGTGGAATGGCTTTCAAAATATAATCGGCACTAACGCGAATGTGTACAGGCTTTTCTGGCATTATCATTCCGCCACTCAATACTTCTGCATTCAAATCATTTTTAAACGTTTCCGCCACAGCAGTTATTACCTTGCTAAAGCCATAACACCAACCACAATAAGCGTCGTAACAATAAATTAAAAGTTTCTTTTCCATAAAATAATTAATGTGCTGCCAACCAATTTGCGCCGCTTCCCAATTCGGCATCTGTAGGAACACTATGCGGAAGCACCAAGGCGTGCTGCATCGACGATAAAATAATTGGTTTAACCAACTCCAATTCCTCTTTTAATACATCAAACACCAATTCATCATGAACCTGTAAAATCATTTTTGATTTGAATTGATGCTGTTTGAAAGCTTCATGGACTTTTATCATCGCGAGCTTTATCATGTCCGCTGCAGTTCCTTGTATAGGCGAATTGATTGCATTTCTTTCTGCAAAACCTCTTACCGTAAAATTAGCGGATGTGATGTCTTTCAACCAGCGTTTTCTGCCCATCAGCGTTTGTACATACCCGTTTGTTTTGGCAAACTGTATGGTATCGTCCATGTATTGCTGAATATTGGGGAATTGTTTTTTATAGTTGTCAATGATTTCTTTCGCTTCTGTGCGGGATATGCCCAAGTTTTCTGCCAATCCAAAAGCACCTTGTCCATAAATAATTCCGAAGTTCACGCTCTTGGCCTTGTATCTCATTTCTTTTGTTACTTCGGCTTCCTCCACATTAAACACTTTTGCTGCTGTTGCAGTATGAATATCTTTTCCGGATTTAAAGGCTGCACACATGTTCTCATCACCACTGATAGCAGCTACAATGCGCAATTCTATTTGTGAGTAATCTGCAGAAACCAACACATGGTTTTCATCTCTTGGAATAAATGCTTTTCTGATTTCTTTTCCTTTGTCTGTTCTGATTGGGATGTTTTGCAAATTGGGATTATTGCTGCTAAGCCTTCCCGTTACTGCCACCGCTTGAGCATAACTTGTATGCACTCTACCAGTTTTTGGATTGATCAACAACGGCAAAGCATCGACATAAGTAGATTTCAATTTTGTAAGCTCGCGGAAGATTAAAATGTCGTCGCAAATCTTATGTTGTACAGCAAGTTTCAATAAAATATCTTCTCCAGTTGCATATTGTCCTGTTTTGGTTTTTTTTGCTTTCGGATCAAGTTTTAATTTTTCAAACAACACTTCGCCCAACTGCTTTGGTGAAGCAAGATTGAATCGAACGCCGGCTTGTTCGTAAACGGATTCCTCAGCTTTTTTTGCATCCAGTTCCAGCTCTTTCGAATAGGAATCCAAGAATTTTTCATCTATTCGAATTCCTTCAAACTCCATGTCGGTGAGTACTTGCACCAACGGCATCTCCACTTCGTTGAATAGTTTTTCAACATCCGCTGATTTTAATTGTGGCGCAAAAACATTTTTCAACTGCAAGGTGATGTCAGCATCTTCGCCGGCATATTCTTTTATTTTTTCCAATTCCACATCCCTCATATTGCCCTGGTTCTTTCCCTTCTTGCCAATCAATGCATCAATGTGAACGGGTTCATATCCCAAATACTTTGCACTTAGTACATCCATGCTTCTTTTCCCATCGGGCTCTATCACATAATGCGCCAGCATGGTATCAAATTTTTTACCGCAGATTTCCAAACCATACCACTTCAACACCAGCAAATCGTATTTTATATTTTGCCCAACCCAAACAATTTCTTTCTGTTCGAAAAGCGGTTTGAATGGTTGCAACATTTCTATACATGCAGTAAGCTCAGTCGGACAAGGCACATAATAAGCTTCGCCAATTGAAATGGAGAAACTCAAACCCACGAGCTCTGCCAAGTTCGCATCGATGTTGGTTGTTTCGGTATCAAAGCAGATTTCTGTGCTCGCCTGTAATTTTTCAATGAGTGCTTTTATTTCGGAGGTAGTTTGCACCAAGTGATATGTATGAATGGTGTTGTTTATGTTTTTATCGACAACCGTATATGACAATTCTGTTGTTGTTTCATCCGATTCAGCTGTCGAATTATTCGATGGAACTGGGACAGCATTTCCAAACAAATCCATTTGACTATTGGATGATGTCGCCGGCTTCGATTTTTCTTGAGGTACTACAATCTCTTCGCCCAGTATTCGCTTTGCCATCGTTTTAAATTCCAGTGCCGTAAATACTTCCGTAAGCGCTTCTTTATTCCACTCCTTCAATCTAAAATCTTCTTCATGAAACTCAACCGGTACGTTGGTAATGATGGTTGCCAGTTTTTTACTCATCACAGCCTTTTCTTTTCCATTGCGAATTTTCTCTCCCAATGCACCTTTGATATTGTCGGCATGTAACAACACATTTTCCAATGAGCCATATTCTTTCAACAGCTTTGCAGCGGTCTTCTCTCCCACGCCAGGTATTCCTGGAATATTGTCTACCGCATCTCCCATCATCCCCAACATGTCTATCACTTGGTCTACATTAGCGATGTCCCATTTTGTGCAAATTTCCGCTGGACCTAAAATTTCGTGTACGCCTCCCTGATAGGGTGGTTTGTAAATTTTGATGTGCTCAGATACCAGCTGGCCATAATCTTTATCTGGCGTAACCATGTACACTTCATAACCCATTTTTTCGGCTTGTTTTGCCAGCGTGCCAATAACATCATCTGCTTCAAATCCATCCATCTCCACAACGGGAATATTCAAACCTCTGATGATGTTTTTTATGTCTGGAACCGCGGCTAAGATATCTTCTGGAGTTTCTTGTCTGTTGGCTTTATAATCTGCAAAATCGGTATGGCGCTCGGTGAGTGCGTGTGTATCAAAACATACGGCCATGTGCGTAGGATGCTGATTGTTGATGAGCTCCATGATGGCGTTGGTAAATCCAAATTGTGCGTTGGTATTTCTGCCTTTGCTGGTTATTCTGGGACTGCGAATTAAGGCGTAATACGCCCTGAACACCAATGCAAATGCATCTAAAAGATAGAGTTTTTTTGACATGGCATAAAAGTAAATCAATTCAATGAAAGATGGCTGCAATATGCCCTTTCAATCGTTGAATTTAAAATTGCTTTTCCAGCAATTGTGGCAACATCGCTCTCCAGGTTGACCAATCGTGTTTCCATTCTCTGCCCCAAATGCTTAATTCATAGGTTATGCCTTTTCGGTATAAAATATTTGCAAATTTTCTTGCAGCATCCGGGTCTTCGTAGTCACCTTCTCCGCTTAAGATATGGATATGCTTGCTTTGTTTGATGTGTTCTAAATACCAAGGCGCTTCGAGGTAGGGCATATAATGCATAGGCGAATTATAATACACTTGCTCATCGTAGAAACCTTTGCTGTATTCTGTAAGATCATAGACCCCACTCATGGCAATTACCCCGTTAATCAAATCCGGTCTTTTTAAAAATAGATTCATGCTATGCAAAGCACCAAAAGATGCGCCACAGGTATATATAGGCGTTTCGCGCGAGGTCTTTGTTTTGATAAAAGGAATCACTTCGTCAAATACATACTTGTTGAATTGGTTGTGTCGGATGGCTTTGTGTTCACCAAGCATATGGTCATTCATCCAGCTTTCATTGTTGATGCTGTTGATAGAAAAAACCCGAAGTTTTCCTTGCTCAATCAATGGAGCGAGCACATCCAACAATTGAAATCTTTCGTATTCCAAAAAGTCTGCCGCTGCCGTAGGAATCAGCAACAATGCAAAACCGTAATGGCCATAACTGGCAATTCCCATTTCTTTTTGCAATGCCGGACTATGCCAACTTTCGATTTCTCTTCTCATGAGTAAACCATTTAATTCTATTAAAGATAATTAATCCTTCATCAAATTTTTATTGTTCTGCTGCAACATTCATATAAACGCAAGCAATTTCAACTTATTTTTGATGTATGAAACGATTGAAAACCAATCCCGTTTTATTGATTTGCTTTTTTCTTTTTTCAAGTATACTTGTTTCTTGTGATAAAGATTACAGTTTGGAAAATGGCATACCCATTGATTATGGCGACACCAACCAATTGTGCAAAGCCTGTATTTACTTGCCCTGGTGCGATAGTTCGGTATACCAATACATAGATTCGAGCAATGCCGGCGCTGCAAACAAAACCATCACTTTGCGCATTTTATCCGACACCATCATCAATGGCATTCCATATAATTCCACTACTTTAAATACAGACCGCGTCTATCATAACTGCACCAATGGAACCTCAACCACGCTGAGCTACAACAACGCTGGGGTGGGTTTAATCTCCATTCCATTGCAAGCCAATCAACCCGCAGGCTACAGCTGGCAATGCATTCAACCCGGAAGCGGCACCAACAATATTTACGATTACAACATCATCGCAAAATCAATCAATCGCAATGTGCTTGGTCGCGATTTCACTGATGTTATTTTGGTTCATCAAAAACTATCAGCAAATTTTCCATTGTTTGGAAATGTAGTTGTTTCTGAAACAGATTTGTATTATGCAAAAGCCATTGGATTGATTGAATCCATTACCATTGACAACAGCACCGGTAATGTTGCATTGCATCGGGTGTTGCAACAATATTATATTCCTTAGAAAAAACTTTCTTTTGTCGTTAAGAGGCTTGCATTTTTTCTAACTGGTTTTTCAATTCAAACATATGATCGCGAAGTCTTGCAGCTTCCATGAAATCCATATCCTTTGCTGCTTTTTCCATTTCCTTTTTGGCTTTGGCCACTGCTTTTTCTAATTGTGGTATGGTT
>Ga0114979_10003322_pt1 | contig 10792 bp, 10 predicted proteins | sample S_140625_EF_Meta_FD_87315 | JGI IMG/M metagenome (GOLD analysis project Ga0114979, IMG submission 87315) | Freshwater microbial communities from Lake Simoncouche, Canada to study carbon cycling - S_140625_EF_MetaG | ecosystem: Environmental > Aquatic > Freshwater > Lake | place: Lake... | reverse complement strand
GGGCAAGATCAGGGAATGCGGAAATGAGGTTATCTGTGCCAGCTGAGATAGACACCGCAACAGTCATCACGTAGTCAAGCAACAGAGCTGCCGCAACAATCAAAGAAGCACCGCGACCAAGGTTCACCTTGGCTACCTCGTAGTCTCCACCCCCAGAAGGATACGCCTGAATAACTTTGCGATAAGAAAGAACAATTGTAATTAGAAGCAGAGCAACCAGCGCTGCAATTCCAGGAGCGAAGGCGAGGAAAGAAAGCCCACCAAGGCCAAGAATCATTACAAGTTCTTGTGGACCATAAGCAACTGATGACAATGGGTCGCTGGCAAAGATAGGAAGAGCAATTTTCTTTGGAAGCAGCTCGCCTTCCAACTTTTCATTTCTGAGAGCTCGACCCAAGAAGATTCTTCTGAATGGATGAGTCTTCATGGCTGCGATTCTGTCTTGCTCGTGCTTACTCTCAGGCATTTGTTTGTCCTTACTTCTTGAGAGATTCTCCATGTTGGCGACTAGAAAGTCTGAAAGTTGCAATAAATCCTAGTAATAAGAAGATACCAGCCGCTAGGGCAGACCACTTGGTGCCATCGGTAAAGGCGTCTTTAGATGCCTGAATGAAGCTCTCTGGAACCCCGGCTGATGCCATGCCTGGGATATTTCCACCAGCAGATTCAACCACTGACTTGGCAAAGCCATCGGCAATTCCAGTCGGAGTGCCAAGATCAGCTAGCTTAGCTAGCAAGCTTGACTGCATCTGCGTAAACAAAACTGTTCCAAGTACAGCAATACCTAAAGCAGAACCAATTTGACGAACAGTGCTTTGTGATCCTGAGCCCTGACCGATCTTGTCCATAGGAACATCGACCATGATCACGCCAGTAAGTTGAGCCGTGGCTAGCCCAATACCAATTCCGTATATGAATAGGCATGGTGCAAGAGGCAACCAACCAGTCTGGTCGTTAGCAAAAACTGCAACACCAATAACACCTAAGAGTTCGAGGCCAACACCGATACGAACAGCTAGCGCAGGCGCTAGTTTGCCGCTCATAGCTCCCCCCACAGCAGATGCTAGGAATGCACCACCGGCAAGCCAAAGCAGAACAAGGCCTGAATCAATGGGTGATAAACCAATTACGTTCTGCAGCCATAGTGGGATAGCAAAAAGAATTCCGAATTCGCCCATAGAAATAATCAGTGCAGCGAGGGAACCATTTCTGAAAGAGGTCACTCTAAACAGATTTAGGTCAAGAAGAACTGGCTTGTGAGCAGCTTCACGCTTGTTTTCCCAAATGACGAATGCGATACCAAACAAAACAGACAGGGCAAGTGCTACCGGAATAGGAGAAATACCTGGGTTTCCCCATGACCATGAACCAATAATGAATTCCTTGTTGACGTTCCACCAACCGTAGTTACGTCATTCAATAAGGCCAAAGACGAGGGTAAGGAATAATCCAACAGACAGGAAAGCACCTAAAAGATCAGGTGCACCCGCTCGTTTTTCAACCTTTGATTCATTCACAAACAACAGAAGTCCAGCAACAATTAGTAAACCAATAGGTAGGTTGATGCTGAAAGCTAAGCGCCAGCCGTCAGTTCCAAAGCTTGTAGCGAACCAACCACCTAGAACAGGACCTAGAGCTACCATTCCACCAATGGTTGAACCCCAAACAGCAAAAGCGATTCCACGCTCTTTGCCTTGGAAGTTTGCATTCACTAGAGACAGGGTTGTCGGTAGCACCATAGAGCCACCAATACCTTGCGCAATACGGGCAAGAATCAATTGGCTTGCATCGTTTGAATACCCAGCCCAAACTGATGCGCCGATGAATATCAAGATACCGATAACTAATAGACGTCTTCGTCCAATGCTGTCTGCCAGAGAACCCCAAATGAGAAGAAGAGCTGCAAAGACTAGAACATAGCTCTCATTGACCCACTGCACCTCATTGCTGGATAAGCTCAAAGCCTTGATTAGGGCGGGGAAGATTGTGTTTACGATGGTGCCATCAATAATGACGATGGAAATAGCTAGAGAGATAAAAAGGAGGCCAATCCAACGGTAACGGGCTAAAACTGCCATGAGGTAACGCTTTCTGTCCAGCCAATGAGTTGGGCGAACTAAATAATCCTAGTCCTGTGCCCTTGATACCCTTTACTAATGAACAAGGGTAAGTCGTGATCAAGTATCTAGGGTCGAAACGCACACTTGTCGGAGTCCTTGGCGCTATTGCCCAAGCCGCAGAGGCTAAAACAGCAGTGGACCTTTTCACTGGAACCACCAGGGTCGCTCAAGAATTCAAAAGGCAAGGACTAGCTGTCATCGCTAGCGATAGTGCAACCTACAGCGACATTCTTGCCAAGTGTTATCTGGAAGCAGATGCCGAGAAAGTTGACCTCGTTTCACTTTCTCAAAAGATTGCTTACCTAAATGCTCTACCAGGCAGGAGCGGATATGTAACCAAGAACTTCTGTGAACAAGCAAGGTTCTTCCAACCCAAAAACGGTCAACGCATAGATGCTATTCGTGAGGAACTTGAGGCTAACTTCAAAACAGATATCGATTACCCAATTCTGCTTACCGCTTTGATGCTGGCAGCTGATCATGTGGACAGCACTACCGGCCAACACATGGCTTACCTAAAGAACTGGTCACACAGATCAGGTAACGATCTAGAGCTACTTGTCCCAGACCTGATTACAGGAACGGGCAAAAGCGTTCTAGGCCTAGCCGAAGATGTGGTTGCTGACCTACCGGAGGTAGATCTTCTGTATATGGATCCACCGTATAACCAACATCGATACTTCACTAACTATCACATCTGGGAAACACTTGTGCGTTGGGACAACCCAGAACCATACGGCATAGCCATGAAAAGAATAGATAGCCGAGAAGCACACACGCACTCTGTGTTTAATAAGAGAAAGAAAATGCCACCGGCATTCAAGGATGTCATCACCAAAGCAAAAGCTAAGACAGTGGTTGTTTCGTATAACAATGAGTCATGGGTTGAACCAATAGATATCGCTGAAGCACTGCTAAAGAATCACGAGAGCGTTGCTTTACTCGAATTTGATTACAAGAGATACATCGGATCTCAAATAGGTATCTATAACAAGTCCGGTGCCAAGGTGGGTTCTGTTGGTGAGCGCAAGAATAAAGAATTGATTTTCATTGCGGGAGAAACTTCGAGAGTCGAATCGATCGAAGATCTTGTGGCTGGACGCGGGATTGAACCGCGGACCTAACGATTTTCAGTCGTTCGCTCTACCAACTGAGCTACCCAGCCTCAACCAAAGACAAGCCTTAGGCTGAGCGATTTTCATCGCAGCGATCCTGACGGGACTTGAACCCGCGACCTCCGCCGTGACAGGGCGGCGCGCTAACCAACTGCGCTACAGGACCAGAAGTACTTCTAAAACCTCACCGCTGGTGACCCCAACGGGATTCGAACCCGTGCTACTGCCGTGAAAGGGCAGCGTCCTAGGCCACTAAACGATGGGGCCGTCAAAGCGATGGAGCTTTAAAGCACCAAGGGCAAGGCTACTTGCTAATGGTAGGTTTTTGCAACCTCAAAAAGGGGTAAATCGGTGTTAGTTTAGAAACAATTGAAAAACTTGGGAGGTAACGGTCGATGAAACGCCTTAGATCACGTTATCTAGCCCTGGCTGTCCTATCTGGGCTCCTGCTAAGTGGCTTTACCATCCAGCAGTCCCTGGCTGTGCCAAACTACCCTTCAGAGCAAGAGGTCAAGGATGCTCGAAAGACTGTAGCCAAGAAAAAGGCCATGATTGAGCGTATCGAGGGCATCATCGCCGATCTCACAATTGAACAGCTTGACCTAGAACGAACTGCCATGATCAAGGCGGAAGCCTATAACCAGGCCAAAGACGAGCAGGATGCCGTTGCCGCAAAGGTAGAGCTTTTACAATCCAAGGTTGACTCTGCCAGAGCTGAGGCCGAGTTAGCCCAGCAGCAGCTGGCTCAAATCGCAAGTCAAATGTGGCGAGATGGTGCTGCCGGCACCTCACTAAACCTTTTCCTAAATTCCAATAGCGCTGGCAACCTTCTATATCAACTGGGAGCTCAAGAGAAGATAGCCCAATCCAGCGATCAGATATATCAAGCAGCCATCCAAAGACAACAGTACGCAAAATCTTTGGCAGATCAACTGGCGGAAGCTGAAAAAGAATTAGCAGCCAAATCTGCAGTTGCTAAAGCAGCTCTTATCGAAGCGCAAAATGCTGCCAAGGAACTACAAAAAAAGGTAGATGAGCAAACAGCTATCAATAGAACTTTCAGAGCGCAGCTTGTCTCTCTGGAGAGAATTTCTGACACCCTGATGCAACAACGTATTGATGGCATTATCTGGGAGAACAGGCAGAAATATGGCACAGGTCCAATCGACGCACCTAGCCTTTACGAAGTTGGAGCTCCAAATACCGGTGCGGTTGAAACTGCATTCAATTTTGCAAGGCAACAGCTGGGTGAAAGATATGTCCTAGGCGGCATGGGTCCTAACGTTTGGGACTGCAGTGGAATTACTAAAAAGAGTTATGAAGTTGCCGGCTATTACATTGGCACCCACTCCGCTACTAACCAGTTCTATAACATGGCCGCTAAGCGCAGACTTATTCCAATCAAGGAAGCTGTTCGTGGTGATCTCATGTGGTACTCATACACCGATGACTTCAATGGCGATAAATATCACGTGGTGATGTATCTAGGTGATGGCATGATGCTTGAAGCGCCTAACCCGAGTAAGCCAGTAAGAATTACGGAACTGCGTTACGGAGATTTATTCCGATATGCCGGTCGCCCTACCCCATAACTTAGACTTGTTATTCAACCTAAGGAGGTAGCAATGACTGAAGTGCGTCAAGTAAAACCTGCTACCGAAGGTTGGCAACAGAAAAAGGATGCCTCAGGCAGACCTGTATTGGAGTTTGAAGCAAAGCCTCGTAAAGAGAAACCTCCAGTTCATTTAGTTGACATGAGCAAAGAGGAATTAGCTTCCAAAGCAAAGGAACTTGGAGTTCCTGGTTTTAGAGTCAAGCAAATTGCCAAACACTATTACTCTCATTACAGTTCTGATCCAGACCAGATGACTGACCTTCCTCAAGAAGGTAGAGCTGAACTAGTAGCAGCCTTTCTTCCTAAAATGCTTACCGAAGTAAAACGCTTGCAAACCGATAACGGTGACACCATTAAGTTTCTCTGGAGGCTATTTGATGGTGCTTTAGTTGAATCAGTGTTGATGCGTTACCCAGGCAGAATTACGCTCTGTGTTTCATCTCAAGCTGGTTGCGGTATGGCTTGTCCGTTTTGTGCAACTGGTCAAGCAGGGCTTACTCGAAACATGACTGCTGCCGAGATAGTAGATCAGATTGTCCAAGCTAATGCTGTTATTGCAGCTGGCGGTTTAGGGGGCAAGAAAGCTACTGAACATGAGGAACGGGTAGGCAATATTGTTTTCATGGGGATGGGTGAACCTCTTGCTAACTACGCCAGAGTGATGAGCGCAGTTAGAACTATGGTGAAGGCTCAACCAGAAGGCTTGGGAATGTCGGCCCGAAACATAACTGTTTCGACTGTTGGGCTAGTGCCAGCTATTGAGAAACTGACCTTGGAAGACATCCCAGTCACCTTCGCTCTTTCACTTCACGCACCAGATGATGAACTCAGAGATGAACTGATTCCAGTGAATTCAAGATGGAAGGTCGACGAAGCTCTTGATGCAGCGCGTGCTTACTTCGAGGCAACGGGACGCCGAGTCTCCATCGAATATGCACTAATCAAGGACATGAATGATCATCAGTGGCGAGCGGAGCTATTAGCTCAAAAGCTAAACGCTCGGGGTAAAGGCTGGGTTCACGTTAATCCGATTCCACTCAACCCAACACCTGGTTCTATTTGGACGGCCTCAACTGCAGAGGCAACCAGAGTATTTGTGAACACTCTAGAAAAGTCAGGCATACCAACCACCCTCAGAGACACCAGAGGTAAAGAAATAGATGGTGCCTGCGGTCAATTAGCGGCGGCAGAATGAGTGACATCCAAGAGCTTCCCGATGGCACAAGAATCATTTGGGCTCCAATTGTTCGTCCTAAAAGATATGTATTTGTAACCCAAGTTCTTGGGGAAATATTGCTTACCGCAGGTGTTGTTCTGATGTTGTTCGTCGGCTACAAAACTCTGTTCCAGGACAACCTGGTGGGAAATCAACAATCTGATTTTGCTAAAACATTTACTGAACGTGATGGCTTTGTGGAGTTGTCTGAGGTTAGTAAAGAGGCAGATATCTTTGCACGAATGTATGTGCCAAGGTTTGGTGAGAGCTGGACAAGATTAATCGCTGAGGGAACTAGATGGCACCCTGTGCTAAATGAGATTGGTATTGGACACTACACAACCACCGTAATGCCTGGTGAGGTTGGCAACTTTGCCATAGCTGCTCACAGAGGAGGCTTCGGTGGAGCTTTCAGAGATATCGACAAGCTGACCGATGGTGACAGAGTTTATATTGAAACCAAAAACACTTGGTTCATATATAAGTTCTTAGAAACTGAAGTTGTACTTCCAACAGATGTTGGAGTTATTGCTCCAGTACCTGTAAAACTTGATGGCGCTACACCTGGCAGTAGATACCTGACTATGACTAGTTGCACTCCTATTTTTGTCAACACGGAAAGAATTATTTCTTGGTTTGAACTAGAGCGAACTCAAAGCACAGCTGTGGGGATGCCTAGGGATCTAAAAATCGTAGTAGGGAGCCAATAATGTATTCCTGGCTTTGGAGAAAACTACCTGGAAACTTAGTCCAGAAAGTGCTGCAGGTTATTTTGTTGTCTGCTGTGGCCTTGGCTGCCATGTATTTCTTTGTATTTCCTTGGCTAGATACAGTGATATTCCCAGAGTCTGAAACTCAAATCTAGCTTCGCCGTAATTTCTCAGCATGTCTGTCTAGAGTGGAGACATGACTGAAAAACTTCCCCTTGAATTTGGCTTAGACACATTTGGCGACGTTGGTTCCGACGACGCAGGTAACCCAATCTCCGCAGCCCAATCAATCAGAGACATTGTTGACCAAGCCATCCTTGCCGACGAACTGGGCATCGATCACTTCAACATAGGTGAGCACCATAGAGATGACTTCGCCGTCTCTGCTCCAGATACCGTACTGGCTGGGATTGCAACTGTCACACATAACATCACCTTAGGGTCGGGCGTTACAGTGCTCTCTAGTGAAGACCCGGTCAGGGTGTATCAGAGATTTGCTACCCTGGATGCTCTATCAAACGGTAGAGCTGAGATAACTGCAGGTAGAGGATCATTCACAGAGAGCTTCCCGCTATTTGGCTTTGCGCTGTCTGACTACGAGCAACTCTTTGAAGAGAGACTAGATCTTCTGGTTGAACTTCTCAAAGAGAAATCTGTCACTTGGTCTGGTGAGACAAGGGCAGCCCTGACTAACCAAGAGGTTTACCCAAAGACTGAAAGTGGTTCAATACCTCTTCGGGTTGGAGTGGGTGGTTCCCCGCACAGCGTCATTAGGGCAGCTAAACATGGGGCCACCCTAGCGCTGGCTATCATCGGCGGCAGTCCAGACAGATTCGCACCTTTTGTAGGGCTATATAGAGAATCACTAATGAGGTTCGACAAGCCACAGCTCTCAGTCGGCATTCACTCTCCCGGGCATATTGCGGAAACTGATGAGCAGGCGGCTAAGGAGATGTGGCCGCAATACAACGCCTCTTTCGGCCGTATCGGTCAAGAAAGAGGTTGGGGCCCGATGACCTATGACCACTTCGATAATGAAGTTCAGCACGGTTCCCTATACGTAGGCTCCCCTGAGACCGTGGCGAAGAAGATCATCTTCGCTCTCGAGTCAACTGGCGCTAACCGATTTGAACTCAAGTACTCAACCGGTGCTATGCCTCAGTCTCAGATGCTGAAGTCCATAAAGCTCTATGCCACCGAGGTTATTCCGATGGTAAAAACTGCTCTAGGCACAGAGATCACAATCTCCTACTAACCCCTATTTTCTGTTAAAACAAAAGGAGCCACCCTTTCGGGTGGCTCCTAAAGTTTTAGGAACTAGTAAGAACTAGTGACCTTCAGCAGCTGCGTGCTCTTTGCTTTCTTCAGCTGACTTGATACGAGCAATCGTAAAGATAATCAGACCGAATAGACACTTAGCTAGGATGTCAGCAATGCTGTATCCGATTTCGCGAGCAACAACTTCAGAAGCTGTTGGTGCGCCAGTGCTGTTCATCGCAAGGATGAAGGTGATTGGGTAGACACCCCAGGTAGCTAGAAGAAGAACGCGTAGTGTCTGGAATAGACCACGTACCTTCTCAGACTGTGAGTCTAGGCTCTTCTTCATTTCGAACCATAGTACATACATGATGTATAGGAACGGAATGGTTGAAAGTAGACCCCACATGCTTGGCTCTAGACCAAATAGGTCTAGCTTTGCGTCACCTGGGTAACCTAGAGCGATCATTGCAGCAGCAGCTGGAACTAGACGCTTTAGAAGTGATGACTGAATAGCCTTTGCAAGACCTAGAACAGCTACAAGCTCAACTAGTAGTAGTGGAACAGTTAGGAACCAGTCAATGTAACGGTAGCCAACGTTGTAGTTAGCTGCACCGAAATCAAGCATGTTTGTGCCTGCAGTTACTGCAGCTGTGCTTGACTCGTTGATTCCGTATCCGTGGCTGAATGACTCAAACATACGGAAGTAGTGGTAAGCAGCAATTGATGTAACTGTTGCTGAAACCATAACGGCCATACGGTACTTAGGTAGTACGCGGTCTCTTGCTACGAATAGGAACACTGAGGTGAAAAGCATGCTTGCGATACCAAGTGAAAGCATGTTGTACACTGCGCTAAATTCATAGCCAGTTAGTGAGAAGGAAAGTACTCCAACGTTCTCCATTTTGTTGCCTTTCGATAAGTTGATCGGGCAACAGAAAGAGCCCGACTTTTATTACGAATTAAGGTTACCTTTCGTTACGTCCCATTAATCCCGCGCTAATCTCGTGTTTATAAAGTTGTTATACAGGTAAAACACAGACTATTTAGGCCCAAAAACCGCTAGTTCTAGGCAACCAGGATGGTTTCATAGCCTCTAAGGACAAAAGTAGGCCTTCTTTTTGGAGCTTCAACGAGGTTTAAATCTGGGAAACGCTCCATCAGCATAGGCAAAGATGCGCTCATTTCAATTCGGGATAGCGGAGCTCCCAGACAGAAGTGAATACCAGCACCAAAACCGATGTGTGGGTTATGTTCCCTATTGAGGTCGAGCTCCTCGGCCCGATCAAAGACGTCTTCATCTCTATTCGCAGACCCCAAAAGTGCTGCAATCTTCTGGCCCTCACTAATGATCACCCCACCTATTTCGGTATCGGCTGTTGCGGTTCGTTCAAAAAGATGTAGTGGAGCATCAAATCGGAGAAACTCTTCGATAGCGGTATCAGTTATTCCTCTAGGGTTTGCCCTCAGAAGTTCCAGTTGTTCGGGATTTTCAAAGGTAGCGACCATGCCGTTACCAAAACCATTCACGCTAGCCTCGTGGCCTGCGTTTAGTAGTAGCACACAGGTAGCAATGAGTTCCTGGGCGTTAAGCTTTTCGCCAGCTTCTTCAACGATGGCTAGTTCACTGATTAGATCAGTGCCAGGCTGGGAACGCCTCTGCATCATCAGCGCCCTTACATATTCAGCAAACTCGTGAGCTGCTTGTTGAGCCTCTGTTTGAGCTTCGGTAGAAGGATTTACTTCATACATCTTTACTATCGATTGAGACCAAGGCCTCAGTAGATACTCGTCCTTATCCGGGAAACCTAGTAAGGCAGCAATCACCTTTACAGGCAGTGGTTCTGCATAATCGGCAATTAGGTCAAAGTTACCTTTTGAGGACAGTTTGTTTTCTGCTTCATCGAGCAGGTTATTGGCGATACGTTCAACCTCAGGCCGCAAAGCTTCTATTCTCGACCTTGAGAATGCCTTTCCCACAAGAGAACGAAGGCGAGTGTGCTTCGGAGGCTCAGAATCTAGCAGGCTATCTGAATGCAGCCAGTTGAATTCAGCCCAGGTGCTCTCCGGCTCTTTTGGGGCGAAGATTCGACCTAGGGTCTTGGTTCTAAGCACTGCATTGGCATCGCTATACCGAGCGGCTAGAAAGATACCTAGTTCTTCATGCCAAACCGGCTTGCCTGCTTGTCGAAGTTCTTTTAGTTCAGGATATGGGTTGGCCACAAAACTTGGATCTGAAAAGTTGATCATGTTCCAACGCTAAAGCAGTAAATGCTTTACTTACCTATTTTGGCGATAACTCTCTGGGCTGGCAGTAAACCAATAGCTAAGACGACGAAGAAAGCAGCGATGGTTAATATCCACTGAATCATGGTGCCATAGCCATACTGAGGGTCAATAAACCAGTAAGCCCACCAGCCGGTTATGTATCCTCTGACGATTGCAAAGGCTAGCCAGGTTAATGGATAAACCAATACCCAGAATGCAGATTTGAGATCCAGCTTGAAGGCTGTTCTGGTTAGTAGCCACTCTAGGAACACCAGGATTGGCATATAGGTATGCATGATTAGGTTTGGGATGACTGGCCAGTCATAGCCGATATCTCTCGGGTCAACAGCTGCATCTGCTAGTAGGGCGTTGTAAATCACACCGACAATCACCATGGAAGCTGCCATGGTTAGACGGAATAAAGTCAGGAACTTAGATTCCTCTTTGTTCTTCAGAGCGTTCAAGCCGCTAACTACCAGCACTACTCCAGT
>Ga0114979_10003321_pt1 | contig 10793 bp, 9 predicted proteins | sample S_140625_EF_Meta_FD_87315 | JGI IMG/M metagenome (GOLD analysis project Ga0114979, IMG submission 87315) | Freshwater microbial communities from Lake Simoncouche, Canada to study carbon cycling - S_140625_EF_MetaG | ecosystem: Environmental > Aquatic > Freshwater > Lake | place: Lake... | reverse complement strand
TCATGACAAATCCTCTCCAGAAGATATTTATGCATTTTTTGGTATCAGTAAGAAAGCATTTAAAATGAATGTGGGCATCTTGTATAAGGCCAAAAAAATTACAATAGAAGATGGAGGAATACGTTTGATTCCAGAAGTGCAAGAAAAACCAGCAACTATAGCATCTCCAGCGTCTCCAGAAGTTTAAAACACTATATTTAAACATCCTATTTTTTATAATTAATTATTTACTATGTCTAGAGAAGTATTTATCGTAGCCGCAGTTAGAACACCAATTGGATCCTTTGGTGGGTCTTTAAAATATTGTACTGCAACACAATTAGGCGGTATTGCCATTAAGGGCGCTTTGGATAAAATACAATTAGATGCCAATTTAGTAGACGAAGTGTATATGGGCTCTGTTATTCAGGCTGGTCTAGGTCAAGCACCTGCTAGACAAGCTGCTAAACTCGCTGGCTTGCCTGATAAAGTAATTTGCACAACCATTAATAAAGTATGTGCTAGTGGTATGAAATCCATAGCATTAGCTGCTCAAGATATTCTTTTAGGGGATGCAGATATTGTGGTAGCTGGCGGAATGGAAAGTATGAGCAATGTCCCATTTTATAATATGCATCAACGTTGGGGAAATAAATATGGTGATACCTCCTTATTAGATGGATTGGCAAAAGATGGTTTAGTTGATGTCTATGATCAAGTTGCCATGGGCAATTTTGCTGATCTATGTGCTTCTGAAAACCAAATTTCAAGAGCAGAACAAGACGAATTTGCCATAGGTAGCTATACTAAATCTCAGGCTGCTGTTGAAAATGGATTATTTGTGAATGAAATTGTTCCTGTTGTGATTCCTCAAAGAAAAGGAGATCCTATCACAATCGATAAAGATGAAGAACCATTCAATGTGAAATTTGATAAAATTGCAAGTTTAAATCCCGCTTTTACGAAGGAGGGTACTGTCACAGCAGCGAATGCTAGTTCCATGAATGATGGTGCTGCTGCACTTATTTTAATGAGTGGCGAAAAAATGAAAGCACTTGGATTAAAGCCATTAGCTAAAATCACGAGTTATGCAGATGCAGCACATGATCCTAAATACTTTACCACTGCGCCGTCTTTAGCTTTACCAAAGGCAATAAAAAAAGCCAATTTAACCTCAGCTGATATCGATTTTTTTGAATTCAATGAAGCTTTTTCTGTTGTAGGTATTGTCAATACCAAATTATTAAAGCTAGATGCTTCAAAAGTAAATACAAGGGGAGGTGCTGTAGCACTTGGTCATCCACTTGGATGTAGTGGTGCAAGAATCATTGTGACCCTAACGCATATTTTACAGGACAATCAAGCGAAATATGGGGCTGCTGCTATTTGTAATGGTGGTGGAGGCGCAAGTGCTATGATTATAGAAAGGATATAAGCTCGTCCATCATGATACCGTAATGGCTCTCATCATATATGCATTCCCCATTTTTTATTAAGATTACTTGAGGTGATTCATGGTGTACTTGAAAGAATGCGGCTATTTCATTAGAAATTGTCCTAAAATTCAAGAGATCTAGATAATGAAAATCAACGTTTTCAGGTGTTTCAGCGCGTTCAAATCGATCAAAAGCCATCCTACTAATACTGCAAGTTGTACTATGTTTAAAGATCACTTGTGGGGTGATAAAGGATGCCTCCTTAATTTGTTCTAATTGTTCTACCGTGGTGATTGGATGCCAATTCATTTGAGCTGATTTAAGTTATAAAATTACACATTTCTTTTGAAGTATTTTAGCCTGAATCTATTATTTAGTATGGCAGATTGATTAACTTTGTTCTATAATACAATTTATGCGATTACAACTTTCCCAACCTATCTGTTTTATTGATTTAGAAACCACTGGTGTCAATGTTAGCACAGATAAAATTGTGGAAATTGCCATTGTAAAAATTATGCCTGATGGATCTAAAATTGTCAAACGTAAATTAATCCATCCAGAAATGCCTATTCCGGCTGTGACGACTGCTGTTCATGGTATTACAGATGAAATGGTCAAAGATGCACCTACCTTTAAGCAAATCGCCAATGAAATTAAGCAATTTTTAGAAGGCGCTGATTTAGCTGGTTACAATAGCAATCGATTTGATATTCCCATGTTAAACGAAGAATTTTTAAGAGCAGGCATCTCAGTTGATATTGAAAATAGAAAATTATTGGATGTACAGAAAGTATTTCATATGATGGAGCAAAGAACTTTAACTGCTGCCTATAAATTTTATTGCAATAAAAATTTGGAAGATGCCCATACTGCCGAAGCAGATGCAACAGCTACTTGGGAGGTATTAGAAGCACAATTAGAACGCTATCCAGCGATTGGTAATACGGTAGAATCTGTTGTAAAATTTACTGGTGAGGATCAAATTGTAGATTTTGCGCGCCGATTTATAATGGAACAGGGTGTTGAAATTTTTAATTTTGGTAAGCACAAAGGCAAGCCTGTTACTCAGGTTTTAAAAGAGGAACCGCAGTATTATGATTGGATGATGAAGGGAGACTTTGCTTTACATACCAAACAAAAGCTGACAGAGATTTTAAATAGAACTATATTAAATAAATAATTTATATTTAACCAATCATAATAACTATTTTATTAATATCCCCCCAATAGAAAGTGAAGAAAATTGTTATCATACCAACTTACAATGAAAAGGAAAATATTGCAAAAATTATTCTTGCAGTAATAGTCTTAGGAAATCAATACCATGTTTTAGTGGTGGATGATGGTTCTCCAGATGGCACATCTTCAATTGTTAAAGAATTAATGCAAGCCCATCCTGATAAAATTTTCATCCAAGAAAGAAAAGGAAAACTTGGTTTAGGAACAGCCTATATTCATGGGTTCAAATGGGCATTAGCCAATCAATATGACTATATATTTGAAATGGATGCCGATTTTTCTCACAATCCTTTAGATTTAGATAGATTATTAGCTGCATGTGAAAATGGTGCAGATGTTGCTATTGGAAGTAGATATGTCAAGGGTGGCGCGACAGAAAATTGGCCCTTAGATAGAGTAATCTATTCAAAAGGTGGATCACTTTATACAAGAATGATAACAGGGATGCCTGTAAAAGACCCAACTGCAGGATTCATATGTTATAAAAACAAAGTATTAACAGCGATGCAATTAGATCATATTCGTTTCATAGGATACGCTTTCCAAATTGAAATGAAATTTGCTTCTTGGCGTTTAGGCTTTAAAATAAAAGAAGTACCTATTACTTTTATTGATAGAAAAATCGGTGTCAGTAAAATGTCAAAAGGGATCATCAAAGAGGCAGTACTTGGAGTTTTAAGTATGCAATGGCAATCTTTTACTGGTCGTTTTATCAAACATATCAAGCGTGAGCAGCTTTAAGCGATCTTTAATACAATTACATGTATTTGTCTTTTTAGCCGGATTGACAGCACCACTTGGAAATTTAATTCAATTGAATGGTTTATACCTGGTGTTTTACAGAATGTTATTAACTGTTCTAGCTTTGTTTCCAATCTACTTATTCCATCATCAGCCAACTAAAGTTCCATTAAAAGATAAAGGGAAGTTGATGTTGATTGGTGTTTTGATTGCTATCCACTGGGTTTGTTTTTATGGCAGCATTAAATTGGCAAATGTTTCTATTGCATTAGTATGTATCTCTAGTGTAGGTCTTTTTACAGCAGTACTTGAGCCATTTTTCTTTAAAACAAAATTCATTTGGAACGATATTTTTGTTGGTTTACTTAGCCTGATTGGTATTTTATGTATTTTTCAATTTGACATCCATTTTAGAACAGGTATTTTGGTTGGATTGGTTTCAGCATTTTTTGCTTCCATTTTTACAATTATAAATAAAAGATTAACGGATCAATATACAACGCAAACCATCCAAACCTTTGAAATGATTGGTGGTTTAGGCTTCCTTACAATTATTATACTAGGAATTGGTTTCTTTCAGCAGACAGCTTTTATCATGCCTTCTAAAAATGATTGGTTCTGGCTCATTATTTTGTCCTTGGTTTGTACAGTTTTAGCCAATCATTTGATGCTCAGTGCACTAAAAAAAATAAGTGCTTTTACACTGAATATTTCCCTAAATCTAGAACCAGTGTATGGGATTATCATCGCAATTGTGTTCTTTCAAGAACACAAACAAATGGGAATGGGTTTTTATATAGGCATGAGCTTAATTGCCATTTCTGTAATGCTTCAGATGATTCGAGTTTTGCGTCAGCAAAAGTCATAATAGTTGAGCATAAAACTAAACCTCAATTATTGTATTTTATTTAAAACTTATCGTAAATTGTTTATTCAATTTATCCCAATATGAAGCGTATTTTATGCAGCTGCTTGTTATTGTTATCTATTACAGTCCAAGCTCAAAAAAAACCATTAGATCATAGCGTTTATGACCAGTGGCAGTCAATCAAGGACGTATTATTATCTAATGATGGCAATTGGATGTCTTATACTGTTGCTCCACAAGAAGGCGACGCAACTTTGTATGTTAGACATCTTAAAACAAATCAAATATTTAAAATTGATCGTGGCACACAATCAAAATTTACTGAGAACAACGCCTTTTTAATTGCAAAGATTAAGCCAACTTTCGATGAAACAAGAAAAGCTAAGATTGGCAAGAAGAAGCCAGAAGAAATGCCAAAAGACAGTTTGGCAATTTTAACCTTAACCAATGGTTATATCAATCAAATTCCAGCAGTAAAAAGTTATCAAGTTCCTGAAAATGGAAATGATGTCATCGCCTATTTAAACGATCCAAAGACGGACATCAAAAAAGAGGGTGCGCAACTTTATTTTAGAGATTTAAATACAGGTCAAGAAAGGGTATTTAATCATATTGGCGAATATGCAATACATCCTAAAGGGGAAGGAGTCATGATGTACCAAGTCAAAACGAAATTAAATGAAGCGAAAATTCTTTTAGCCGCCATTGCAGATACAAATTTAAAAACCATCAATAGTCGCTTTTATACAGCAACTAATTTCACCTGGGACGAAGATGGTAAGCAGTTGGCCTATTTGATAGAAAAAGATAGCACTGATAAAGCTTTACAAAAAAATTATGTTCTTGCTTATTATAAACATGAAATGGATTCTGCACAATTTGTTTTTAACAAAACAGCGCTTATAATGCCGAATCAATATACCATTGGAGGTGATAAAAAGTTGAATTTTAGTAAGTCTGGTGCTTTATTGAGTTTTGGTGTTCAACCCATCTTGCCAGTGAAAGACACTAGTTTACCTGAATTTGATAGAGTCAGTGTAGATATATGGAATTACAATGATGCCAATCTTCAGTCTACTCAATTAAAAAGTCTTGAGACAAGTTTAAAAGGTACAGAGGGCATCGTCTATAGACCTGCAAGTAATCAATTTACTTATTTAGGAAAAATAAATGATCGTCAAATTCAACTGACAATGGAAGGCGATGGACAATTTGCGATTGCAAATATTGATTCTAATTTCACCATTGCTAGTCAATGGGAGGGGTATGGCAAAAGAGATTTATATACATTGAATACGATGACAGGTCAAAAGCAACTCATTCAAAAAGGATTAAAGAGTAGTTTAGTAACCCCTTCATACGATGGAAGTTTAATCGTTTTTTATGATGAAATATCAAAACAATTTAAGTCTTACAATACGACCACATTGCAGACAAAACAAATTGCAAAAGACATTCAATTCCCACTATATGACGAGGACAATGACGTGCCTGATGAGCCTAATGCATATGGTATAGCGATGTGGATGGAGAATCATAAAAGTTTCATATTGTATGATCGCTATGACCTTTGGTTGGTAGATGCAACTGGACAAACTGCTTCACAACTTTTAACCAAAGGCCGCGCTTCTAAAAAAGAATATCGATTCGTTAAATTAGATGATGATAAAAAATTCATTGGATTTAAAGACCAAATTTTACTAAGGGTTTACAATGAAGTAGATAAAAAAGAGGGTATTGCATTATTGGATATGGGTAATAGAAATTTATTTACCATTACAGAACAACCAATGCATTTCACAACGATTGTAGCTGCAAAAAAATCGAATCAATTGATTGTAATGCAAGAAGATGAAAAAAATGCAGCAAATATTTTTTCTTACACTATGATTCAAGAAAAGCAAACACCCATTGCATTAACTGCTATCAATCCACAACAAGCTAATTACAATTGGATGCAATCTCAATTGGTAAAATGGAAATCATATACAGGCAGAACTGCAGAAGGTATCCTATACTTGCCAGAAGATTTTGATGCCAAAAAGAAGTATCCAATGATTGTTTATTTTTATGAAAGAAACAACGAAACCCTTCATAATTATTTAGCGCCTTCTCCAACACCATCTAGATTAAATATTCCATTCTTTGTGAGTCGCGGCTATGTGGTATTTGTACCAGATATTTGGTATAAAAAAGGCTATCCAGGTCAGGGTGCATACGATTATATAGTGAGTGGCACTAGGGCAATGGTGCAAAAAGGTTTTATTGATAGTACTAGAATTGGACTACAAGGTCAAAGCTGGGGCGGTTATCAAATTGCCTATTTAATTACTAAAACCAATTTATATGCTGCGGCTTGGGCGGGTGCTCCAGTTGTGAATATGACGAGTGCTTATGGAGGCATTCGATGGGGTGCCGGAATTAACAGACAATTTCAATATGAAAAAACACAAAGTAGAATAGGTGCAAATTTATGGGAGCGTCCAGATTTATACATAAAGAATTCTCCTTTATTTGAATTGAATAAAGTTAAAACGCCCATCGTTATTATGAGCAATGATGCAGATGATGCTGTGCCTTGGTATCAAGGGATTGAAATGTTTACTGCTATGCGCAGATTATCAAAACCAATTTGGATGCTAGTCTACAATAACGAAGCACATAATTTAGTAGAAAGAAAAAATAGAAAAGATATACAAATTAGAGAACAACAGTTTTTTGATCATTATTTAAAAGGTGCTCCAATGCCAATATGGATGTCTAAAGGTGTTCCAGCTATCATGAAAGGAAGAGACTTAGGATTAGGATTATAATCACATGATTTTAATACCTACTAATTACAAAAAAAACAAAGCCCCAATTTGGGGCTTTGTTTTTTCTAAGAAATATGTTTAATTACACATACTGAAACCATTGTCTATTTTGATCCCATTGTTCAAATGCTTTTGCAACTGCTGATAAAAAACTTGAACCCATTGCGCCATCTACAATTCTATGATCATAGCTCATAGATAAGTACATCATATGACGAACAAGAATGGCATCACCCGAAGGGGTTTCTATCACTACTGGGCGTTTTTTAATAGCACCTAAAGCAAGTATAGCAACTTGTGGTTGAGGAATAATGGGTGTGCCCATAATGGATCCAAAAGTACCTACATTGGTTACTGTAAAAGTACCACCTTGTGTATCTTGAGGTTTTAGTTGATTGTTTCTAGCTGCATTTGCTAAATTATTAACGGCTTTACTCAATCCAACAATACTCAATTGATTTGCACCTTTAATTACTGGAACAATTAAGTTGCCTGAAGGTAGGGCAGTGGCCATACCAATATTGATGTCTTTCTTTAAAATAATATTGTCCCCTTGTAAACTACAATTGATGTATGGAAATTGCTCTAATACTTTAGCAATACATTCCATGAACATTGGCGTAAAGGTTAATTTAGTACCTTCTCTTTTTTCAAAGAGTTGTTTTACTTTTTCTCTCCATACAACCATATTGGTTACATCGGCTTCTACAAATGAAGTGACATGCGGACTTGTTTGAACACTTTCAACCATATGCTTTGCAATGAGCTTTCGCATACGATCCATTTCAATGATTTCTGTATTCCCAGTAATAATCACTTCATCTGGGTTAGTAAATTTAGCGGCACCATTTGATGCGCTAAATTCATGATCTGCGGGTGGAAAAGTATTGGAAATAATTGAATTGTTTGTATTAGCAGTAGCAGGTGTGGGTACATCAATCATAGCTAGCTGAGCAACTATTGTTGGCTGCACATGTCCTGCCTTCTTTTGAGCTACATAATTTAAAATATCTTTTTTAGAAACACGACCTTGACTTCCAGTACCAGGAATTTGTTGCAATTCATTTAAATTGATTCCTTCGTTTTGAGCAATATTTAAAACCAATGGAGAAAAGAAACGAACGTCATTGGAATTTTCTTGTTGTATTTCAATAGTTGAAGTAGCTGGTATAAAGGGTACTTCTTCTACAACAATTGGCTCTGGAATAGACGCAATAGTTGCAGGTTCCTTAATCTTATCAATGGTTGGTATAGGAGAGATATTACCACTTGTTTGTATTCTTGCAATAACTGTTCCAATAGGAACAACAGCATTCACTTCAAATAAAATTTCTATAATGGTGCCTGCAGTACTTGAGGGTATTTCGCTATCTACTTTATCTGTTGCGATATCAAGTAATGTTTCATCTAATTGGATGGTATCTCCTACAGCTTTATGCCATTTTAAGATGGTTGCTTCCATGATACTCTCTCCCAATTTTGGCAAAATCAAGTCAACTACAGACATAGGGAATAATTTTAGCAAAAATAAGACTAAATCTTATTGATTATGAGTAACCTAAGTAAATTTATAGCTTGAATGGCGGTGACTTCGATATTCTTTTGTCGATCAAATCTTAGGTAAAAGACTTTTGATACCACTTTTTCTTTATTAGCCACCCCAATCCATACCATTCCAAGGGGTTTTTCATCGGTTTGGCCTGATGGTCCCATGATACCACTCACAGAAATTCCATAATCAGTGTTCATTTTAGCCCTTATTGCTATCGCCATTTGTTCAACCGCTTCCTTACTAACAGCTCCTACAGTCTTTAAGATACTGGTTGGGACATCTAAAAATTCCGTTTTTATACGATTGTCATAACTTACGATACTACCTGTAAAGAAGGTCGATGAACCTGCATGCTTGGATAAAAGATGTCCAATATAGCCACCAGTGCAACTTTCCGCAGTTGAAACAGTCTGATTTTGGTCTTTTAAAAGACGACCAACTACCACTTCGATAGGTTCATCTTTATCTGTAACCATATGTGCTTTTACATATGTCTTTAATGCCTCAAATAAGGTATCTAATTGATGATTCAAACTAGTTGCATCATCACTGCTTCCTGTTAATCTTAATCTTACCATGCCATAAGAAGGGAGGTAGGCTAATTTGATCGTTTCTGGAAGATTTTTTTCAAATTCTAAGATGGATTCTGCTAAAAAGGACTCCCCAACACCAGCAGTTAATAAAGTCCTATGTGCAATGACGTCTAATTTGAATCTTTCTAGTATAATAGGCACTACTTTTTCAATTGTTAACCATTGCATTTCATAAGGTACGCCTGGTAATGAAAAAATCAAACTGTCATTTTTCTTAAAAAGCATACCAGGTGCAGTGCCAGATTGATTGAACAAAACTTCGCATACATCGGGCACTTCTGCTTGTTTACGATTGCGTTCAATCATTGGTTTCTTATGAATCTGCTCAAAGATATAAGTGATATGGTCTAATGTAGGTTGATCTACAATCATTTTGCCACCAAAAAAACGATTCAATAAGGGTTTAGTGATATCATCTGCAGTGGGGCCTAATCCTCCAGTGAGTATTACAATTTGGCTTTTTTCAATGGCTGTATCTAAAGCATTGGTAATAGATTCAGTATCATCCCCAACAGCAATTCTTTGTTGAACAGCAACTCCGATTGCATTTAACTTTTGAGCAATAAAAGCACTATTGGTATCTATTACTTGACCGATCAATAACTCGTCCCCAATCGTGATAATAGTTGCCTGAATTTGATCCCTCATAAAATGCTTCAATTAGGTTGCAAAGTAAACCAAAAAAAGGCGGTTTAACTAAAATAGACACTGAGTTTTTCCTTCATGGTAGCAGGCATTTCAACTCTATTGTTCATCGTTGTATCCATAAAATAGAGGTTAACCTGTCCAATGGTCAAAAGCTTACCGGCTTCATTATAGACTTCTTGGTCAAATACAATTTTATGGTCGGTTGGCAAGGTCTTAATTTGAGTCTTGATGGTTATTAGATTATCATATTTAGCGGGTCTTAAATACTTAATATTTAATTCAACAACAGGGAGTATAATACCCATATCTTCTATGTCTTTGTAGGATACACCAAGATGTCGGATGGCTTCTACACGACCAATCTCAAAATACATCGCATAATTACCATAATAAACCACATCCATTCTATCTGTTTCTGCATACCTAACCCTAACTGTTGTCGAATGTTCGTACATATTTATTGCATTTGTTGACAAATTTAAGGATTGTATCTGTTTTTCCACAATAAGCTTATTTAACGAAGCGTTTTATAATCATAGTGTAATTTTATAATACTATCCTAAATCCAGGCTCCTATGTTAAAAACCATCTCAAAAGCAAGTCCAATACCATTGCTTTTATGCTTTACACTGCTTTTCTGTACTCCAGTATCGAGTCAGTTAATGAAATTTGATGCACCAATTCATCAATTAGATCAAAATGGGCTAAAATCACTCTATCAAGGGGATAGTTTAGCTGCGTATCAAAAAATCCAATCAGCTCATATTTTTGAACCAACTAATGTAGATATTGCTTTTCATTTTCATTTATTGTCAGTTGCATTGGACAAAGTAAATGCCATTCCACTTGCCGAAGATTGGTTGAAAAAAAATACAAATAAGATTTATCATTCAAGATTAAATTTTGAATTGGCAAAATATT
>Ga0114979_10003318_pt1 | contig 10799 bp, 8 predicted proteins | sample S_140625_EF_Meta_FD_87315 | JGI IMG/M metagenome (GOLD analysis project Ga0114979, IMG submission 87315) | Freshwater microbial communities from Lake Simoncouche, Canada to study carbon cycling - S_140625_EF_MetaG | ecosystem: Environmental > Aquatic > Freshwater > Lake | place: Lake... | reverse complement strand
TATTTTACTGCTTCAACAAATGGCGTTAAATCATGTTCGCCATAAAACTCTACACCTTTAGTAATTTGAATTTCAAGGTGTTCTTTATTACGCTTAACTGTGTCTGCCCAATCTTCAGCAGTCATATCTTCAGGCTTGCCAGCGTTAAGTAGGTTTACGCTATCCATTGCGGCAGAATAGTCATTAGCTACTTTTTGTTCTTGGGTTAATTCAATCATTTTATTTTCCTTTTAATAAATCAATTTCAGCTTTAAGTTCTTTTACTGCGTTTACAAGATACCAAACAAGATTATCAGAATTAACAGTTAAAACACCTGTGCTTTCTTCTTTAATAAACTCAGGGGATATTTTTTGAATTTCTTGTGCAATTACACCAAGTTGTGTTCCTGTTTTTTCAATAGCTTGATTTTGTGGTAAATCTGTAATTTCTTCAGGCAAACGATATTCAAAATTGCGTACTTGAATTTTAGAAATAATGTCTAAACCAGTATTGTTATCAACAATATTCTTTTTAAGTCTTTGGTCCGAAAGAACTGCCCATGTTGCAGCATTATTGCCTTGATACACATTTCCAGCCGCAGGGCTAATAAATGCTGTATTTTGACCCTTACCTGCTGGTGCTTGTGTAGCGATATTAATTTCATTAGTTACAGAAAAAGATGAAGCAGTTAAGCCTTGTGAACCAATATAAATACAAGAATTTCCTGTGGTGTGGTTTGTTGCAGCAGCGTATCCAAGATAAAGATTTTGATAACCTGTTGTGCAACCAGCACCAGAGCTTTTCCCTAAAAATGTATTGTAGTCACCTGTTGTTACCGCATAAGCAGCTTGATAACCTACTGCTGTGTTATTAGATGCGGTGGTGTTTTTAGCTAATGAACCTGTGCCTACAGCAGTATTGTATGAACCAGTAGTGCTATTTTGCATTGCACCTTCAATGCCAGCGCTACTATCATAACTACCTAAAGCTGTATTTGCTTTACCTGTAGTGTTGCTATATAAAGCATTGCAACCAAAAGCGGTTACTGTTCCTGTTGTATTGGCAACAGCAGCATTTTGACCAAAAGCTGTATTGTATTCTGCTGTATTTGCGTATAGTGCTTTATAGCCTACTGCGGTACTGCCATAGCTAGTAGTATTAGAATACAAAGCCTGATAACCTACTGCAACATTATTATTTGCGGTAGTGCTTGAAAATAAAGATTGATAACCAATTGACGCATTGTTAGCACCAGTTGTTCTTGAAGTAAGAGCCTGATTGCCAACTGCAATATTGTAACTTCCTGACCCTGATGAGCCATTCAACGCATCAATACCAATTGCAATATTCTCAATACCTGTCACATTATTACGAGCAGCACCTTGACCCAAAAAAGTATTTAAGCCGCCAGTTGTTGTACCCCTACCAGCGTAGTCACCAATAAAAGTATTTTGGCTTGCGGTTGTGTTTGAATACCCAGCACCCCTACTTCCAACAAAAGTATTATAAGTTCCTGTAGTGTTGCTGTAACCAGTTTGGTAGCCTACGGCTGTGTTGTCAGATGCGGTGGTGTTGTTCTGTAGTGTGTTTGAACCAATAGCAGTGTTAGAACTTCCTGTGCTAATCGACTGTCCAGCTTGATAACCTAAAGAAGTATTGTAATTACCAGAAGTATTACTAAAACCAGCTTGATATCCAATGGCTGTTAATGCACCACCACCTGTGTTTGTATAACCAGCTTGGTGTCCAACTGCTGTATTATTACTAGCAGTTTGATTACTATAAAATGCTTGATAACCTACTGCTGTGTTATTAGATGCGGTGGTGTTGTTAATTAAAGCATTTGCACCAAAAGCAGTATTGTAATTTCCAGTTGTATTAAAACGAAGTGCGGCTCTACCAAATGCCGACCCATAACTTCCAGTTGTATTTGCTAATAAACTACCAACGCCAAAAGCATTGTTATCAGTTCCAGTATTGCTAGAACTTAAAGTGCTAGAACCAACAACAACGCTAGTAGCATCATTACCACCACCTTTACCAACTATTACTGTATTAATGGAAGCATCATTAGCTGTAGTAAATGTAGTGCCGTTAAAGGTCATATTGGCAGAACCAACGACTAATCCACTAGAGTTATAAAGGACTTGAGTAGTTGAGGAAGAACCTACGCCACCTTTAGTGCCAATAACTTGCACTACGCCAGCAGAATCTTTGTAAAACAACTTTCCATCAGCCGTGTTTATAGCTAATTCGCCAGCAACTAAGTTACCAGCCGTAGGGACATTGGTAGCTGTAGAAGAATAATAAATCGAAATTGGAGTGTAGCCCGTCTGTGCCATATTAGTATGTCCCGCCAAAGATGCCTGTTAAGGCTGTTAGTGTACCAACATTATTAATGTCGTTTGTTGCCATATTTAAAGCCCCTGACATCGGTGTTTGACCGTCTGAAGCTACTGATTGAGTTAGTCCGTCAGCAATGTTTTGCATAGTTGTATTAGCCCAACTACTTGTAATAGTTGTGCCTGTAACTACTGGATTACCAGCAGGTAAGTTATAAGTACCGCTACCGTTTCTACTCATTTTGTTTTCCTCAATGCTTCTGCCATAGGATTGTAATTAATTGATTCTTCAATTTGTTTCTTTAAAGCACTTTCTTTGCCTTTTTTGGCGGCAAATTCAGCTATATTGCTAACGCCAGGTATGCGAATACCCCCTATTTTATCTAATGCGCTGATAATTGCACTAGAAGTATTGGAATAGTTTGCAGCACCTTTTAATGGGGCATTTACTGTTTCTGTAACGGCAGCTAAATCACGAATTTCTTGTGCGCCTTTTTTACCAAATACATAATCTAATTTGCCATCTTGGTCTAATGTATCTATTGCAGTTTTTAACTGTTTAGGCATTACTACAGGATTGCCATAAATGTCTTTATCTGTTGTATTTGTGGCTTTTCTTTTAATGTATTCAACAGTTTGACCTTGCAGTTCTTTCCATGCTTGCTGACCTTCTGGGCCTGCTTTCTTTAAAGTCATGCCAATAGCACGAACATCGTCTAATGAACCATTCAAAATGCTATGGTCAAAGACATCTTCAAAAGCTACTGAACGGTCTGTAGTGCCAGGTTTAGTGCGTAGTAATTTGTCTACATAGCCAACATTTTCAAACTCACGACCAAATTTAGTGCGCAGCTTTCTAGCTTCTTGGTATAACTGACCACCTTGACCTTCAGTCATTTGGTTAATAATGTTTTTCATGGCTTTGGCATGACCTTCGCCAACCGTGCCAGGTTCATAGTTTTTATTAATAAACTGGTAAATATCTTCTAAATTATTAATAGAAATTTGACCTGTTTTCTTAGCATCGTTTTTGGCTATTTCTTCATCTACAGCGCTAATAATTGGGGCTAATTTACGCTTGACTGTAGGAGTCTGTTCGTCAATATAAGCCTTCAATGGGGCATAGCCTACTGGTTGCTGTGTTTCGCCAGCTTCTCTAGCGGCAGTATAAGCAGCGTTGATTTCTTGTTTAGCTTTATTTGCAGCGCCTACCAATGCTTTATCTACTACTCGACCAGTTTCACGCAAGCCATAAGTTTCTTTGCCTGTTGCGTCTACAAATGCGTCAAAGTTTTGCAAAATAGCATCATTACGCTTGGCTTGGGCTTCTATTAAAGGCTTGCCTAATTCTGGGAAATTCTTAGGAGTTTCAATTTCAAACTTTTGCTGACCTAAATCACGCATAGCTTGACCTTTGCTTAACTCTACAGGCACTCTTAACTGTTGTGCCATTTGCGCCCTTACAGCAGCTTCAGGCACTTCAGCAGCGCCAACACCAACCATAGGAGCTTCTTTGCGTAATGCTTGAGCCATTGTGTTTACTGCTGGTTTAGCAGTTTGAATAGCTTGATTGACGGCTGGTCTTGCAACATTACCAGCTTGAATAGCAGAAGGAATAGCGCCAATAGCACCCAAATAAGGAGGTAATTTAGACGCTTCTAAAGCGCTACCAATAGACTCTAAAGCACCTATAGAAGCAGGTGAAGTAGGTTGAAATTGTAGTTTTTGGGCTAATTGACCGCCTGCTTGCTGTGCTTCTTGCATAGCTTGTGGAGTTTTAGGCCCTAAAATGCCTTTAGCAACGCCATAAGCAGCGCCTACAGGTTGCGCAACCATACCACTACCAATGGTAGCAGGCACTTCATATAACGCCTTTAACTTGTCCATCATTGAAGTTTTAGGTTCTTCAATAGGAATTTGCTTTGGCATTTGACTAGCCACTAATGGCACATCAGGTTGCAAAGTAGTTGTTTTAGGCGCAACAGAGCCAGCTAATTTAGCTTCTAATTGTGCTTTGGTTGTTCCTTCTGGGACATCTTTAACAAGAGTGCCATCTGGCATTAAAACATCCATGTTCTGTCCTTATGGCAAATCGTTAAAATTAACCACTTTTTTAGCACCAGTTTCTTCAATAAAGCGTTTGCCTGGGCCAGCTTGAATTTCCATAGCTTTAATTGCAGTATCTCTAGCGTGGCGTTTTTGTGCAATAACCGCATCAGAGTCACCAGGTTGAGGAAAATACTTTTGTGACTCATTATAAAATTCTGAAGGGCTAATTGCTGCACCAGACTCTTTACGCAATACTGCGGTTACAAAGTTTCTTCTAGCCGCATCTACTTGTTGTTGTTCCGCACTTGGGCCGCCTAATGCGCTTGGCAACACATTCATACCAGCATGAACGCCTTGTTGCAGTTTTTCACCAATAAAAGGAGTCATGCCAGCAGTACCAGCAATGGTTGAGCGCACAATACCTGTATTAGTAATGCCTTTTTTCTCTAAATCATTTAATAACTGATTTGACTCTTTCATACGCACACCAAAAGCAGTAGCATTACCTTGGGTGTCTGTAAGTTTTCCGCCGCCCATTTCTAATGCAAGTTTTTCTTTTTCCAAACCAAGTCTTGCGCCTTCTAAGCCTAAACGCTGACGGTCAAGTTTTAATCTTTCTTCTTGTTCTGGCGTAATTTCTCTTGCCCAATCGCTAAAGGCTTTTTTACCACCTTCTGCTTTATAAGTGTCATATTCAATAAGTTTGTCAGTTTTCTTAGGTAATACGCTTTGCATTAAAGATTGTGCTAATGCACGACCTTGTGGTGTTTTAGCAGAAGAAGCTAAAGCTAATGCTGCTTTAGGGTCAGTTTGTGCTGCTTGCAAAATAGATTGAACTTCTTGCTGTCCTACAGTACGCAATGTTTCTGCCATTTTTGCTTGTTCTGTATCAGCACGACTACCAACAGCTTGCCCTGCCAATATATTAGCTAATGGGTTTAATTGTTGAGCAAAGCTAGGCGCAACATAGTGACCACTAATCATTTGACCTTGTGGTTGTTGCATACCTTGTGACATAAGCAAATCAGCCAATTTTCTTTGGCGGCTAACATCCTGTAATTCAGGATTAAAGTCTAATGCTTGTTGTTCTGCTGTAAGTGCCATGATAATTCCTATGCCAATAATTTAGCTAAATTATGTGATTGCAATGCTGTTCCGCCTGAACCTGAAACATCTAAACCTGAGCTACCACCTTTTAATGCAGCAGCCAATGGATTACTAAATGTAAATGGATTTTTGTTCATTTCATACAAACCGCCAAATTGTTCAGGGGTAGCTTGTGCAAAGTTTTGCGCTGCTTGCTGTGTCCATTGTTGCGCTGTAGGTATGTTTTTAACGCTAATATTACGACCAGCAGTTCCACCACCTTGATTTAACAATTTAGCAATATTTTTGGCACGATTAGCATTTGATAAAGCATCAGCAGCCGACATACCGCTTTGCGCTTGCAAAGACTCAATGCCTGTGCCAGCCAATTCTGCATTACTATAAGAATAAGCAAGGTTTTGCGCAATAGCTTCAGGGCTTAAACCATTAGCAGCCATATTAGCAATATCTTGCGCTAAAAAGTCATTTAACCCTGTGGCGGCAATATTTTGTTGAATAGCGCTTGCGTTTAATCCTTGATTTGCAAGGTTTGTAGCATCAAATACTTCTGAATATGGAAGCGCTTGAGTGGCGGCAGAAGCGGCAGCTTGACCACCAGCCGCAGCAGCAGTTGCCGCAGCAGCAGCTTGTTCTGCTGTCATTCCATAACTTGCAACTAAATTTTGTGCAATAGCTTCTTGACTTAAACCTTGACCTGCTAAATTAGCGGCATCAGCAGCAGCAAAAGCAGCTTCAGTTTCAGGTAATGTTGCACCATAACTTAATATGGCAGCAGTAATAGCTGCAACGCCACCCCAACCACCAGGCACAACTTGACCAACACCTTTGTCTAATTCAGCTAAACCTTGACCAATAGCAGGGCCTGGGTCAATCTTGGCTAATTCACCCAATATTCCACCGTCACCACCATCAGTTCCTACAAAACTAGAAATAGGGTCAGTAATTGGAGAAATAATATCAATAGGATTCCAACCGCCACCACCTCCACCAAAAGGTGTGCGCCTTAAATCCCAAGTCCAACCTGAATGTTTACTTTTAAACATTAGAATATTCCAAGATTACCGTATAGGTTTTCTAAATAACTACTGTCAGACAACGCTGGATTAAAAGCACCGCTACTTGTAGCGCCAATGTTATTCATGTAATCTGTGCTACTTACAAATGGGTTATTTAAACCATTATTGCCAAACATATTGTATGCAGAGCTACCAAGTCCTAATAGACCTGTGCCACCAGTACCGTTTGTGCCTAAACTTCCTATGCCACCGCCACCTAATAAAGCAGCGTTTCCTAATCCAAATAAACCACTTTGCATATTGGCGGCTTTTGCATTTGCAGCATTTTGGGCGGCAATTTGTGCAGCTTGGCTAGTTGTATAAGCACCAAGGTAATCAGGGCCTGCAACCGCAGCTTGAGTGTAAGGGTTGATGTAATTAGGCGCAGCCAAAGATTTAATATTGGCGGCAGTTTGGTTTTGCAGTTGTTGTGCAGACAAACCAGTTTGCATACCACCGACAATAGCGGAAGTAAGTTGGTCGTTTTGTTGTTGTGCAAGTTGAGTTTGCGCTCTGTTATAAGCCTCAGTACCAGGCACTACTCCTTGGTTAGCTAACTGTGCTGCAACTCTATCTTGTTGTTGTTGCTGAATAGGTTGCAAACGACTCAAAATAGCGCTGCTATATGTTTGTCCTGGGTTAATACCATACATAGGGTTTGCTTGGCTTTGTTGCAAACCTTGTAAAGATGACTGTGTTAAAGCCTGTAATTCAGGGCTTAATTGCTGGTTAGCAGTCCATGTAGGGTTGCCGTATTGGTCTACGCCTTGGGTGTAGTTCAATGAACCATAAGGGGTATTTTGGTTAATACGGTTAGCTTGCGTAGCTGCTTGTGCGCCATACAAATTACCCATAGTGGTAGCTTGTGCGGCTTGAATATAAGGGTTTCCACTACCTTGAAAAGGACTAGATGTTTGACCTGTTCCCAAAGTAGCTGTATTAGCATTTCCTACAGTTGGATTTGCTATTGGCATAGGTGTAGGCGCAGCAGAAGTATCATAAGTTGATGTTTGCATAGGCGCTGCGGTGCTAGTTGTGCCTAATGCAGAATTTAAACCGCCAATATTTGATGAAGGCATAGCACCTGAGTTTGGCCCAGCAGTTACCCATTGACCTTGAGTTTCACTCCAAACTTTAGATGGTGATGGTGTAGTTGTTCCATCTGCATTTACACCCATTGCAGGAAAATTAACACCAACATTTGAATAATTAGGTGTTTCTGTAATGCTTAATGGCCCTCCAAGAGGGACTGCTTGAATTGGACTACCTGCACCCATAACTATCTCCTATGCCCACTTACAATATTCTGGGCGCATTTCTAAAATGACCAAATCCCCATCATTATGTGCGTCAGGGATAAAGGCAACATCTTTGAAACCAAGGTGTCGGTCTAGTTTTAGGGCTTTTTCATTAGACCCTGCAACTGTGCCAATTATAACCTTTAATTTCAAGGTGTTAAACGGATAATCAAACACTTTTTTAAGAAAGTCTTTGGTTGCCCAATGTTGCCCTTCTGACCCCACATGAATGCAGCAGGATTTACCAAAAAAACTACAATATACGACTACTGCACGGATTTCACCGTTAATAACTTGACCCAAATAATGTGCGTCAGGCGGTGATGGCATTTGATGTTTAATCGCCCAATCTTTAAGACTTTGCTGATTAAGCAATATCAAACGACACCTCCAGCCTCCATTACATAATCGGTTGAAGCCCAATGCAATTCAATTCCTCGGCTGGCAGCGTTAAGGTTTACAGAGCCTGTATAGCCAATTCCTGTTACACCTTGCCAAATTTTAGTAGTAATAAGCCCACCAGCCCATACACTTCCATCCCATTTAGAAGTGTCCCAAATACCTTCTGTTTGCGTAGTAGGGTTAAATGACACAGCGCCTAATTGAGATTGAGTGTCAAAATCTACACTAATACCACATAAAACGCTAGGTACACCGCCTGTAGATTGCAAGATAGGGCGAACCATAGTAAAGCGTTTTAATTGACCTGGGGTGTCAAAATAGCTATAAGCCTGTTGTGCAGTTGCAGTAATATTGCTTTCATCGTCAGAAGTTGCGCTGTAGAAAGTGCCTACAAATCCGTTGCTTCCAAAGTGCATATCGTTATCGCCTGAAACTTCCCAGCAATAACCTTGAATACCTGTAAATCTAGCCCATGATTTAGTAATGGTGTGCATTACATATTGCTCAATTCCGCTAGGTACAGGAATATTTAATATGAGCATATTTTCGCTTGCAAAATAATTAATTTGCCAGCCAAATTCAGCAAAGTAATTAGTTGCTGCTTGACTTACAGCGTAGAAAATCTTATCTGTAAGGTTTACACGAGGGTCTAGGCGGCTAGATTGCAATGCAGACGCAAGAGGCACAAGACCATCTTGGGTTAGCAATAAAAGGTCGCCTGACCATTTAAAGAAACATCTACGGCTAAAGGTTTGACCTATTTGCCAAACACCTTTTAATTGCCATGTGTCAACATTGTCAGGGTCTGTACCGTTATATACAATAACCTCGCCCATAGAAGTGACAAATACTGCATAGTCATCAGCGCCTTGACCAGCATCTAATGTCCAAGTACCCATAGCTTGCAAATAACCAGCATTTCTAGCTATTCCACCAAAATACAAAGGTGATGCTGCACCGCCAATAGAATTTACAGGCAAATACCAGCAATTAAGAGTGTCTTTTTGCGTGAAATATAAGCGGTTTTTAAACAAATTGACATTAATAAATGTGTTTGAATCTACGCCAGTTATACCTATAGTGGTATAAGAACCTGTTACAGAAGTTGCCGTAGAAGTGCCTGTAGATGTATAGGTAAAGGTATTAGCACCTGTTTTTGTAATAACAAAAGTGCCATTAAAAGTGCTTTCAGAAGCACCGCTAATAGTGACTCGATTACCTGTTATCAAACCGTGTGCAGTTGCAGTAGTAACTGTTGCGGTTGCAGAAGGACTTGTTCTTGCAATAGTGCTAATTGCTGGAGCAGTTGTAGTTGTAGCAACATAGAACCATTGTGTGCCGTCATAAATCATTACAGGGTCTACACCGTTACAGGCAACCAAGAAATGACCAGCTTGGTTAGTCATATTGACTGACTGTAATTTGTCGCTAGTAATTCCTGTAAAAACTTTAACTGCTGGGTTTGGTTTTGTGTCCCAAATATCTGTACCAGCAGCGCCAAAAAGACTATAACTTACAGTCTTTGTGTAATTCATTAGCGTGTTTACATGGGTTGTAGCTTGGTTTAAGTAAGTCCCTACTACGGTGGCGTTAGTGCCAGGCGTAGTTGTCATTGCATAAGTGAATTTAGTTGTGCTTGTAACAGTAATTTTAAATACGCCACTATAAGCAGCAGGGGTTGTGCCAGTAATAGACACATAAGCGCCTGTAACCAAACCATGTGCTGTTGCGGTTGTTAAAGTAGCTACTGCATCTACATGGGTAATACTACTAATGGTTTTAACGCCAGTAGAAGTGGTCAAAATAGATGCTACGGAATAACCCTTACGCATAGTGACATCGGTAGGGGTAGGAAACCAGTTTATTAACTGAACAGCGTCAGTAGGACTCATGTTTGCAAGGGAATCCCTAGCGTTCCAACCGCCAATAGGCGCTGGTACTGAGGCTGTTTTAGCAGTATTTTGTTTTGGGCGCTGTAAAAGCATTATGAACCATAGCCTGTATCTGGGATGTTAGCGTAACCAATAAGAACCTTACTTGGGTATGGAGCAAATGATAGGTTAGGCGCACCTTTGTCGTTGGCTTTGGCAATAGACAATACACGCTGATAATCTTGAGAAACAACGGTAGTATCAAATCCTTTAATACCCCAATATTTCATTTTGGTAAACAAAACCATTAAACGGTCATCTAAAACCGTAGTGTCAGAGTCGGCAGTAAAGCTATTCTTTACAGTTCCGTCTGCTGCTCTTGCCCAACCTTTGCTTCTATATTCCCAGCCTAAATACTCATTGGTATTCATTACAGGCCATATTTGGAATTGGTTATCAAGAATACGCCAGCGAACACGAGGGCCAGTTGAGATATAACCAGACTTTAGCCATTGCCATTGTTGCGCATCTTCAGGGCCTAACATTTCCCAATGTTTAGACTTATCCCAATGAGTGCGGTCTGTAATGGTTTCAAAGTCGGCAGGAAGGTCATAAGCGGTCTGTGCGCAGACTACTGATTGAACTCCATCGCCAGTAGCCATTTGGCTCATGACGACTACTTTAGTTGTGTTATT
>Ga0114979_10003317_pt1 | contig 10799 bp, 5 predicted proteins | sample S_140625_EF_Meta_FD_87315 | JGI IMG/M metagenome (GOLD analysis project Ga0114979, IMG submission 87315) | Freshwater microbial communities from Lake Simoncouche, Canada to study carbon cycling - S_140625_EF_MetaG | ecosystem: Environmental > Aquatic > Freshwater > Lake | place: Lake... | reverse complement strand
CGCTGTCGACAAGTCGGCTCGTACAAAGTACAGCGCATTGATTGATGGAACTAAATCTGGCGACCCCTACACTGACGAGCTGGGCTACGATGTGGCCTTGCTGACCGTGCACGGCGCAAAAGGTCTGGAAGCCCCCAATGTTAAGGTAGGTGACAGTGTCTTTGCTTTCTGTGAAGTTGAAAAGAACGCAGATGGTGAGCCAAAGCGCGAACTCCGTGATCTCTCAGATGACGAGATTATGCAACAGGCTAACATGCTCTATGTCGCTCTCTCCCGAGCTGAAGAAGCCATGGATATTGGTAACATGGCTCGCCTCCTGGAAATCGCCGCCACAGTAGAGGATCTTCTCCAAGAACGTGGAATCGATAAAAAGGATCTCGAGGATTACGACATCTGGAGTACCACCACGTCCGCCTACCCAACTGACTTCTTCATTGAACAGTACAAAGAAGCCTACGAAGAGCAGGAAAAGGGCAAGGAGAAAGGCGCAGGACCTGCCAGCACCAGCTCCCGCGCACGACGGGCGTCCCGAGCAACGATGGCTCTGCCTGAGGGAATCAACCTTGAGAACCCAAGCGTGCAGTGGAGAAGCCCAACTTCTACTTCTACTCACTACCAGGACTTCCCGGCACTCCCAGAGCCCTTCGACAACTCACTAGACTGGCGACGTATTCCCGGGGATGCTCCATTCCCAATTCTGGAGAAGTTCTCGGAGGAACAGCTTCTTGGGTTTGCTAAGTTCTTAGTTGATCGCAACAACAATCCGTCTCTCGAGATCCCCACCGGCGATCCAGCAATTGAGGCGCTGTATAAGCGTAAAACTAACCTGCGTGGACTCTATGAAGGATTAATCTTCAAGCGACTCCGAGCTAAAGAGAATGCAGGAGTGGTTATTCCAGAAGTTCGTCGTCAGTTTGCTGCGCTGTTTGATGGTGAGCTGGATAAGCTCAACGCGTACTTTGCTGAGCCTGCTGACGCACCTGAGGTTCCTGAGGTTCCAGAGGTGCCTGTTGCGCCAGACACCCCAGAAGTGGCTCCGCCCACTGAGACAGTTACTCCCCCCAAAGCGCCGCGTAAGCCACGTCCACCGCGCAAGCCCGCGCAGCCTCCAGCCGAGCCAGTAGAAGAGACGCCAGCGCCAAAAGCTTCAGAGGACGTACTCGACATCCTCAAGAGTTTTGATTTCTTGATGGGCGGAGATTCTGCTGACAAGCCAGAAGATTCAGGCAAGGGCGCAGGTTCTCGCCAAGCACCGACCACAGGCCAGAGCCAGCTCTCGCCCGATACTATGGCTGAGATCTTCGACCGATATGCGCTTCTTGCTCAGTACCGGAAAGCCATGTCTGAGGGTCGTATGTCCGTACCGCTTGAGTACTCTGCTGGTGGTGTGGCTAACCGCTACAACGCCTCAATCGAAGAGATCATGCAGGCACTAGAATTGATGGGGTTCACCCCAGACGAGTTAGCATAGGAGTAGATAATGAGTCCAGACTTAGCACGCCGACTTGGGTGGTCAGGTTCTGCCGTCCGCCTGTTCTTCCCTGAACTAAATATCCAGTTTATGGAGATCAAAGGTCGCGCCCAGAAGGCTCGATACCAGACATTTGAGGAACTCCCTGAAGAGGATCAACGCTTTATTCTCGACCTCGAAACTCGGGAAATTAATGACCCAGACTTCCCGCTCTCGCCACTAAAGATGGAATTGTTTGACGCCTCAAGAAAGTTTAGTGGCGACGACAAATCAGCGGTAAAATAAAGTAATAAGACTGTATCCAAACAGCGAGGGATTATTTTGACAGAGCTAGTCGGGCAGTACAGAGATTTACTTCTGTATAACAACGGATCAAAGGGAGTCGTCATCGACTCCTCTTTAAATGTGGTCGTTGCTTCCGGCAACTTTGAAGTTGTAAAGATGTCTCAATCTGGCTGGGAAGAACCCTAGTACGCGGGCCCTGCCACTGAATTAGCCAACTCAGCTCTGACTACTCTTGATGTTTCTATCACCGCTGCGGGCAAATCTCGGCTCTACACTATCCCCAAGACCGCACAAGAAGAAGCTAAAAAAGCCCTCGAATGGCGCAAAGAAGAGAAGCGCGGTGGTACGCCTGTCGGCGTCAACACTGCCCGCACTCTTGCTAAGGGTGGACAGATCGGCATTGAGAAGGTCCGCCACATTGCTAAGTATTTCCCCCGTCACGAAGTTGACAAAAAGGGCAAGGGCTGGTCGCCAGGAGAAGACGGATTCCCCAGCAACGGACGCATTGCATGGGCTTTGTGGGGTGGCGATCCAGCATGGCGTTGGGCGCGAGCAATTGTAGAGCGCGAGAACAAGGCCGCTATCCGCGCCGATGGTTACGCAACTCCGATGTACGAACCCATCTACATCCACCCAACTACTGAGCTTTCCGACTTCATGCTTGCCAAGACCGAAGTCGAAGAAATTATTCCACACTTTATTGTGCGCCTCCACCACGACGGATCAGGCATCGATCGACTCTACAAAGTAGATCTCGATGGTCGCACCTATATGTGGGACGACGGCCAGTGGGACGATCTTGGAAACCCACATACCAATATCTACTACATCGACGAGATTATGGATTCGGAGGCAGAGCACTACCCTGAGGTCAGTCACTTTGATGTTGATCCAGAATCTGCTATTGCTATTGCTGCCTCACTAACGTACCGTCCCCATCAGTTTGTCGGTCTCGAAGACCTTGACCTTGAAGAGGCCACACTGGCTGCTAGTGCCGTCTACGAAATTGATTGGTCTTTCATCGACAGCCTTACCGCTGCTGGGGAGCCAGTTACCAATCAAGACGGCGTTTACACTCCTGAAGAGCGATCGCAGAAAGCGTCAAAGCAGGTCCGCGACGCTACTGGATAGTTTGCCAAGTCTGGGACTCGCGTAACCATTGACGGCGACTCATCGCGTCAGGGTAACATCACCGCTATCGATCCTTCTCGTGGCTCCGTCACTGTCCAGATGGATAACGGTACCGAGGTAAACGTCCCCGGTAAGAGTGTTGCTCCTGCTAAAACCATGCTCCCAACTGCTGAAGGAGCTCCTTCGGCTTCACCTGCCGAGTCAGCTCCTGTAGCCGCGCAGACTGAATCTCCTCAACTAGACACAAGTGGGATTCTTGGTGAGCCTCGCGACTCGGGACTTAACCCCGACGCCGTCCTCCCCGGAACACTCCCTCGCCTGACAAGCCAAGACCTTCAGCAAATCCTCCGCGACTGGCCTGCATGGGTTCAGTCCCAGCGTGATAACTACGTCCCAATGGATGTTCCTCAGATTGATGTCCAAGACAAGGGCTACCGAGGAAAGGGAGCCTACGGCGAGAAGCTTGAGCGCAAGGTTGGCAAGGAGATGGAGACAACTCCTGACTACCACCCGCTCCTCAAGAATTGGCTCAAAAGAACTAGCGGTTTAGGTGTCAAGAATAGCATTTGGTACAACCCCATTACTGCTGCTGGTGTCAACAAAGACCCCGAGCAAGAACTTACCCCCAAGACCACCGACGTTCAGCCTATGTATATGGCTATCGTTGACTCCAATGACCCCCGCGCTGTTCTCAAACTAATCAGCCTGATCCCCGCCAGCTCGCAGTCGAGCCAGCCCATGGTCTACACCCGCAAAGATGGAAAGTGGAACCGCGACCCACAGAGCCTTGCTGAACTCAACTCTACAACGCCTCCTCCCGTTGTCCCCCTCGATAATGACACGCTTAACGACGTACTCAAGCAGGTTGATTCAAGCCACGGAGTTAAAAAAGAGGAAGATCCCAACAAGCCTATGGCTGCCTCTGTTGCTCTCGCCGTCTTACTCGGACCCAGCGTCCCTGTTACGGCAGCGGGCGGTCTTGACCGCAACCGCGGCAATGCCGAAGAACTTCGTCGATACTGGACCATTGGTCGCGGCGGGCTCAAGATCCGCTGGACGACACCCGGCGACTGGACTCGCTGTGTTCGTAACCTTCGCAAGTACATGGGCCCTCGCGCCAAGGGGTACTGTGCTCTCCGTCACAAGGAAATGAACGGCTACTGGCCTGGTGACAAGCGTAACCACGAGGCCGGAATAATTGATGACGCCACATACCTTGTATCGGAAGAGCAAGTTCTCACTGCGGCTGTCCTTCGTGCTGAGCGTGACGATTTAGTGCAACGTATGTCTGCGCTCCGTGCAGGCGGGCAGATCCAGACCGTTGGTGACGACTACAACTCCAGCACCGCTAACTATTTCAACCTTGATCGTGTAGAGGTCCCAGAATCTATTCGCGTTATGGTCGAAGATGGTGACTCAGATCAGATTGAAGAAATCTTGTTTATGGATCTCATCCCTACCCAGAAGAGTGTCAACATGCGTAGAGTCGGGCGTAACTACACTTCGGACAAGCCTGTCAAGGTCTGGAAAGACGACGAAGGCTACAAACTTATCGATGGCCACCACCGATGTGTCGGCAACTACCTCAATGGCAATGACTACGTCAAAGCCAAGGTATTTAGCGCTTACGCGGAAGAAGGAGCAGAGTAATGCACGACGACAGTGAAATTCGCATGAACGGGTCTAAGTTTATTATTCCTCTTGTTATCCCTGAGGAGGTTGAGTCTGGCGATGGTCGTATGTTCCGCAAGGACGCCATTGAGATTCGTGAACTACCCCTCCCGCTTCTGTGGCAGATTAAGACTGGCTCTGGTCACGATGGTTCGGTAGTTGTTGGTCGCATCGATCAAATGGAACGCACTGAGAACGGAATTGGAAACTGCTACGGCACTTTCGATGACGGCCCATATGGACGTGAGGCCGAGCGCCTCGTCCGAAACGGTTTCCTGCGCGGTGTTTCTGCGGACATGGATCGCTTTGAAGCGGAAGACAATCGCAAGGAAAAAGATAAAGACGTCTCGGATATGGCCAAGAAACCGGACAAAATCGAGAAAGACAAAATTGTTGTAAATAAGGCTCGTGTAATGGCGGTTACAATAGTATCAAAGCCCGCTTTTCAAGAGTGTCAAATTGCTCTTGCCGATGAAGGGCAAGAAGCTTATACTCAGGAGGAAACTGTGTTGACAGATGGCGTATACGCCGACGATGCTGACCCCATGGATGCCGCGTCATTAGTGGCGTGCGGCATGGTTGCTCAGCAGATCCCCGTCGTACCACCCACAATGTGGTTCGAAAACCCACGCCTTGAAAGGGCGACCCCACTTACTGTTTCTGACGACGGTCATGTATACGGACACATTGCGTCATGGGATACCGACCACATTGGTCTTCCCTTTGGTACTAAGCCACCTCGTAGTCGTAGTGACTATGGATTCTTCCACACTGGAGTTATCCGCACCGACGGAGGAACAGATGTTCCTGTTGGTCAGCTCACTCTCGCTGGTGGACACGCCGACCTTACCGCATCAGCAGCCGAAGCCATCAAGCACTACGATGACACGGCGAGCGCCGTTGCCGATGTCCACGCTGGCGAGGACCGCTATGGAATCTGGGTTGCTGGAGCACTTCGCCCCGGAGTCCAGCCTGAGCAGGTTCGTGCCCTTCGCGCGTCGGCACCTTCGGGTGACTGGCGTCCGATCCGCGGCTCACTTGAGCTTGTAGCCGTATGCCAGGTCAATGTTCCCGGCTTCCCAATTGCTCGTGCCCGCGTTGCCTCAGGTCAGGTCATGGCTCTGGTTGCTGCTGGGGCTGCCACTCTCGCTCGTATGAAGTCCAATCCCGTTGACGAGCTTCACGAGCGCATTGCACGCATCGAAACAAAAGAGCGCAATGCTCTTACAGCAGCTGCCGAAAAAGCTCGGGTTGACTTTGCTGACAAGAAGATGAAGTCCTACGCTCCTAAGATTGATGGACGTCTGGCTGAGATTCTCCAGCAGACCCTCGCTGATGTATCTGTCTTTGCGGCCAAGGTTAAGGGCTACCACTGGAACGTTGAAGGAAATGACTTCCCACAGTTTCACGCTCTCTTTGATGAAATTTATGAAGATGTCGAAGAATCACTTGATCCACTTGCGGAGAATATCCGAAAGCTTGGATACAAGGCTCCTTTTGATCTTGCTACTTTTGCTAAAATGAGTCAGTTTGGTGAGTCTACCCTCGGTAGTGACGCAACGCCTCAAGATATGGTGGCTGATCTTCATGAAGTCAACGAAAGTGTTGTTGGACTTCTCAAGGCCGTCTTTGACGTGGCAAATGAAGTCAATGAGCAGGGTATTACCAACTTCATTGGTGGACGCATTGAAATGCACCAGAAGTGGGCATGGCAGTTGCGCGTATCACTCGCTAACTATGAGAAGCACGAGTACGAAGAAGAGCGTTCTGAAAAGACCGAAGAGCCCTACGAGATGGAGGAAGAGAACTACGACATGTTCTTTGCATCTCTCTCCAAGCAGGGTATCCTCGAGGCTGGCCTCACGGCTAGCGCGGGCGACATTGTCCAGCGCGTTCGCGAACTCTCGGCTATTACAGAGTTTGCCAAGTTTACCTCAAAAGAGCGCGAGACTCTTGCTGACAAGGGTCAGGCTCTTCCAGATGGCTCATATCCAATCCGTAATGCCTCAGACCTGAAGAACGCCATCCAAGCATATGGTCGCGCTAAGAAGTCTGACCAAGCCAAGGTTCGTAAGCACATCGCCAAGCGCGCTCGTGCGCTGGGTGAAGCAAAGATGATTCCTGAAAAATGGAAGACTGCGGCCTCAGACTCCATCACCGCCAGTCTTGAGTCAATGCGTAACCGTGCGACAATCTTGGCCTCTGCTAGTGGAGATGCAGTTATTGAGGCTGTTCGCCAAATCCGTGCCGGAAACACTCCTGACCTTACTGAGGTTGACCCCAAGCAGTTGGAGATTCTCCTCCCTGGTGTCAACATTCAGGACATCATCGATGCCAAAGAGGGAAAGAACGATGGTCGTGTCAAGTACACACCCAAGACTCAGCCTCGTGATGCTCAGGGTCGATTCCGTCAGGTTCTTGCTCGACTGAAGCAAGACCTTGGAGACTCAGGTAGTCAAGATGTTCTTCAAAAAATTGAAGACATTGAGAACCTTGACAACACTGGAAACTACTTGGGTTCCGTTATGGCCTCAAAGGACCTCATTGACATCATTGATCGTCTTGATGCTGGCGCACTAAACGCCGACTCCCTCGAAAATGTTCGCTCTTCCACAACAGAACTTGGAAAAGCGATTGCAAATCTTCCTCTCCCATTTGACAACCAAGCGCAGAAAGTTCGCTACAGCGATCTTCCCCCTACGCTGAAGAAGTTGATGGACGACATGGTAACCCGTGTCGAAGATAAAATTGGGAAAGAGGACGCCGATATTGCTACCCGGGAACTGAAAGGTTTCCAAGCAGGATCGGATGTATACAGTCAAGCAGATATTTCATCGCAGATGAATCGTTTGCTTCGATTGCTAACTTAATAATAAGTTACAATTAGTAAGAAGGGTGTAGCGCCTGCATCGATGATGATAGTCCCTACGCCTCAGACTATATCCCCCAGGTAGACATCCCGTCTGCCGACTGACCTAAGGAGAGGTACAGTGGATTCTTTTAAGAACCAACTGGACCGACTGTCCGAACTGAACGACGAGCAAGTCTCGGAGCTTCAGGCGGGCATCATCACCGAGTTCGAGTCTATCGACGAGAACGGCGATCTCACACCTGAGTCAGTGGATGCCATGACAACTCTAGCGGACATGCTAGAGACCGTCCGTGGTGAGGTACAGCGCCGTGAGGCGCAGGCTGAGGAACTTGTTTCCATGGCCGCCGAAGCCACTAATCGAGTATATGGTGATGGAGAATCTGAAGAGATGATCCCCGCCGAGGAAGAAGAGGAAGCCCCAATGGCTACTGAACCAGAAATGGTAGAAGAGACCGAAGAGCCCACCGCTCCAACTGAGGAAGAGATCGTTGTAGAAGAAGAAGCTCCAATGACCATGCCCGAAGAGGACAAGAAAGACAAAATGTCTGAGGCATCGACTGTCTCCGATGAGAATGCCGAATTCTCGACGGATGAAGAACCCGAAGTTGTTGAAGAAGTACTGGATGGATCGGCTGATGTCGATGCTCCTGTTGCTGAATTCTCAACTGATGAGGAAGTCGTCCCTGCTGAAACAGCAGAACCCGCCCCTGCCGAAGAGGCTCCCGCTGGCGAAGAAGCAGTTGTTGCTTCCGTCGAGGGTGCTGAAGAGGCTGAGGCACCAACCGAAGAAATCACCGACATTGCGCCCGAGGCGCAGGAAGAGGCACCCGTGACCGCCGCAGCAGAAGGAGCTTTCGAAGCTCCAGCAGACCGCCGTCCAGTTGCTCAGGCTGCACCCGCAGCACCCGTTGCTATCACAGCGGGCGCGGACATCCCTGGCTACACGGCTGGAAGCACCCTTACAGACATGTCGGAGGTGGCACAGGCTTTTGAAAAGCGCCTGCACACCCTCCGTCGCGTCAATGGTGGAGATGGAGAACAGCACATTGTTGCATCCCTCTCGACCCAGTACCCCGACTCTCGCGTTTTGAGCTCGGACCCCGAAGAGAACCGCGCAAAGATCCAAGCAGTTGTTGGCCCAGAAGCTCTTATCGCTTCCGGTGGATTTGCAACGCCTCTCGAGGTAAAGTACGACGTCTTTGGACTTGGAACGAACATGCGTCCTGTCCGCGACTCACTCCCCCGTTTCCAGGCAGACCGTGGCGGCGTTCGCTACGTCACTCCTCCAGTACTTAGCTCCTACGCTAACGCTGTTGGTGTGTGGACCGCTGCTAACGACTCAGCAACAACTCCTTCGCCTGCGTCGAAGTTGTCGTTGACCGTTACTGCTGCTGCTGAGCTTACAGCCGTCACCGACGCTGTTACTCTGCAGATGCAGTTTGGTAACCTGTTCACCCGTGCGTACCCCGAGCTCCTCGCTCGCCACAACGAGCTTGGCTTGATCCAGCACGCTCGTGAGGCAGAGCAGAACCTGCTCTCGCGTATCGCAACTGACTCGACAGCAGTCACAACCACAAGCCTCATCGGCTTTGGTCGCGACTTCCTCGTTCAGATCCGTCGTGCGGCCGCAGCTTACCGCTCGCGTCACCGTATCGAGACCAGCACCCAGCTTCGCGCCATCATCCCTGACTGGGTATATGACGCAATCGCAGCAGACCTCACGCTGTCGATGCCTGGTGACGGTACAATCTCGATCTCGATGTCAGAAATCAACGGATACCTTGCCACCTCGAACGTGACGCTCGTTGCCTCGTTCGACTCGTCGGTCTTCGGCTCGCAGAGTGCTGCTGCACTCCTCGAGTTCCCTGACTCGTTCGTTTGGTACCTGTTTGCTGAAGGAACCTTCGTCTTCCTTGACGGTGGAACCCTCGACCTCGGTATCATCCGTGACTCGACCCTCGTCGGAACCAACGACTACAAGATGTTCGTTGAAACCTTCGAAGGCGTCGCCAAGGTTGGTGTCGAGTCTCTCGCCATCACCTCGACGATCAACGTCAACGGTACCGCCGCAGCACTCCGCGACACCACTGGTGGCACGGCTGCAGCAACCATCGAGTACTAATCCTCGATAGGTAACCACCCCGTGGTTGTTCCCCAGGGGCTTCGGCCCCTGGGGGACTCCCCACACAAGATCAGACCTTAAGGAAAGAACCAAATGGCATTCAATGGAGTCCACCCGGCACTTCCCCTCGAGCCGACTCAGTTCGGACTCTTCGCTGCGGTTCCCCCAATCACCCACGCTTCGCGCGACTACGACGAGCGCTGGGAACGCGGCTACGCACAAATTCTTGAATCTTCTCCCTATGCCTTCACCAACTGGGACATTACCAGTGACACTGATGACGTTATCCACGGCCCTGATTCAGGTGCTCGTAGGGCAGATCGATTTATCGCTCAAATTCGTCCATTCTTTATTGAAGTAGAGGACGACGCTTCTACTCTTGGTCTCGTTGCCGAAGATCGTTTTGCTCGTGTTATTCGCCAGCTTGAAGCTGGAACACAGAAAGCCGTTGAAACCGAACTTTGGAGCGGTACGATTGCTCAGGGAGAATCCCTCGTTAACCCATATCTCACCAAGGCCTCGACGGTTACCACTCTCAACTCTGGGACTGCTCTCTCTCCCAAGCGCGCTCTTGCCTTGCTTGAGCACTACATTGGGGACGTCTCGCCATTTGGTGAGCAAGGGTTTATTCACATGACTCGCGATGTTGCAGCTCTTCTGAGTTCGAACAGCCAGATGCTGTTCCACGAAAAGGGAAAAGACCACCACCAGACAATGGGTGGAACTCCAGTCATTATTGGCTCGGGGTACTCCGGCGCTGGACCCGTTGGCGCAACGGGAGCTTCGGCTACCGACACCAACAAATGGATGTACGCCACAGGCACACTCCGAGTTCACCTCGGTAAGCCTGAGGTCGTCAACGACACACTGGCCCAGGGCTATGACGTGTCGGGAAATGCAAATGACATGAAGATCAAGGCATACCGATCCGCATCGGTCTTCTTTGACACTTCGATCCACCTCGCTGTTCGAGTTGATCTGACAGCGGCCTAACCTACAACAAATAAGGAGAATAGCTACATGGCTACTCAAGACTACGCCGCCAGCATTCAAGGTGTTGCCATTCGTGTTACCCGCCTCGATGCCAACGGCAACCTTCTGAACGGTGCTGGTGACTCATACACCACATCCGCGTTTATGCGCGTATCGTTCACCCCCGAGTATGAAGAAGGTGACGAATTCACGGAAAAGAGCGCCAACGGTGCTGTCTGCGTGACATACAAGTCCCCCGACACACTCAAGCGCAT
>Ga0114979_10003315_pt1 | contig 10804 bp, 11 predicted proteins | sample S_140625_EF_Meta_FD_87315 | JGI IMG/M metagenome (GOLD analysis project Ga0114979, IMG submission 87315) | Freshwater microbial communities from Lake Simoncouche, Canada to study carbon cycling - S_140625_EF_MetaG | ecosystem: Environmental > Aquatic > Freshwater > Lake | place: Lake... | reverse complement strand
GTCCATTGCTTTATAACGCACTGCAGGTCGCAGAGGAGCTCGATGCAACTGTCGCCGACATGCGCTTTGTAAAGCCTTTAGATGAGCAATTGCTTCTAGATTTGGCAAAAAATCATGATGCATTAGTCTTCATTGAAGATAGCGCTATTCAAGGTGGGGCCGGAAGCGCCTGTCTAGAAGCGCTATCAAGAAATAAAATTCAGATTCCGACGCTACAAATTGGTTTACCCGATGAGTACGTCGAGCATGGTGATGTTAATCTGCTCTTAGATTTTTATGGGCTATCCCCAGCAAAAATCCTGATCAAAGTGCGGGAGCATTTTGAAATATAACGATTTTATTTATGTTTAATAAAGAAAAAAAACTTACAAAAAGTTTATCAAAAGAAAAAAAGTGGGAATATATTGGTAGACCTGTGCTTATTATCTTTGGCACCCTGAATATTTTTATTCTGGTATTTTTCTTAATCTACTATTACGCTTAGGTGCAGGGCGTTAAGGGTCTCTTGAAGTGCTGATGTTTGTAAAATAATAAAGACCGCTGAAGTGGCCTTTATTATTCCAGTGACACGTTCTGAAAATTAAGATTTTTTAGTATATCCAGAGCACCAGCCATTACTAGGTACATGTTTTCCTGGAAATAGGCCGCAAGGTCCATTAGCTGATCCTGCAGCGCCTTGATAAAGAACACAAGAACCGCAGTGTTGGCCTGCAGCGTATTGAGGATATTTTGCTTTATTAACTTTAGATGCATCATCGACAAAACCCAAGGCAGTTGCCTGTGGATCTGATGGAGAGACCATCGTTTGAGCTTGAACTTTGCTATTGAATAACAAAGCAGTAGCTCCAGTTGCTGAAAGAATGATAAATTGCCGACGACTATTTTTCATAGGTATTTCCGATTTTGATGGTTTCGATGACCCAAGGTTTTATTGCGATGAGCTACTTAATAGATGATATATTGCTTGCTAGCCATAAATCGTTTTATTAACTACTTTTTTTGAGTCAAAGGCTAATTAAAATCTATGTTGAATAAGAAAATGATCATGCCATTTGTCTGGGGTTTAACAGTGGCAATTCTAGGTGGCTTGGCAACCGATTTAGGGCCATGGTATCAAGCCTTAAAAGAGCCCTTTTGGAAGCCGCCTGACGCAGCATTCGGACCTATCTGGTCTACCATTTTTATTTTGTCTGGTATGGCTTGGTATGGTGCAAAGCACTTTACTTCAGATCCGGCAGTTCTTAGCCGTTTAAATATTTTATTTTGGCTAAACGGTTTTCTAAATTTACTTTGGAGTATTTTGTATTTTCGTTTTCAAAGACCAGATTGGGCTTTATATGAAGCAGTATTTTTGTGGCTTTCAGTTCTGGCCATCTTGCTGACGATTCGAAAACTGTCTACTAGATATAGCTTATACATATTGCCGTATTTAATATGGGTCACTATTGCTATTGTTTTAAATTGGGATACTGTTCGACTGAATGGACCGTTCACTTAGCCAATTGGTATTTTTGCCATCTTTATTTCCATCAATCATTTATGAAGAATATACAAAGTAGTGTTGCTAGTAAAAATGTTCGTTTTCCCTTGCCTGGGCCTGCATCACAGGCAATGATGAGGGGGCTCATCGGCTTAATGGATATTGATGGTGGACCTACACCTGAGCAAAGCCGCTTATTAAATACCCTAGCAACACACATACTGGGTATCGATATGAGCGCTTTACCAAAGAGTGTGGCTCTTACACCTTCGGAACTTGCTGTGCATCTGCCAGATGCAAACTATCAGCGAGTCTTTATGCAAATTGCGATTGTGTTAGATTTGTGCCGCCATCCAAAAAATGAGATGCAATTTCGTCGTGTTGAGGAATACGCTGCAGCACTCAAATTTAATGGAGTCGAGCTTACGATGTTACGAGATTTTGCTCACCTGTCGGCAACTGATGCATCATCTGATTTCTTTCGTTCTTATGGCCAGTTCACATCCGACCTGTCTGAGCACAATGCTAAATTTCCTCCTGGTGACCCGCGTGAACTTGACGATCAGTTTTTTGATCGTATTACTGAGTTCGCGCAGATGCCTTATGGAAGCTTAGGCTGGGCATTTACTCATTTTTATGCTCGAAGTAAGTTAAAGATACCAGGGCGTGATTCTCCAAATCCTAGCTACTATGTTAGTCATGATATGGGTCACGTTATCTCAGGTTATGAAGCTACTGGGCCAGGGGAACTCGCTCTTGGAGCTATCAAGCTTGGCCTTGACGGTAGTGATGCCAACTGGATGGCGTCGCTGGCTAATTTATTGATTCATGAAGTTGGGTTATTTACACACGGTACTACCACTCAATTTATACCTTACGGAAGTGGTGGGGATCCGTATTACAAAGCTGGCATAAGAGGTGCAATGGATATGCCGGGAGCTGCAGATCTTTTTGCTGAAGCATTACAACGTGGTGCAGCATGTGGTGGAGACTTTACAAAATTAGATCATCTTGCTATCGCCCACATGCCCTTGATAGAAATAAGGCGAGAGTTAAAAATTCCACCACTGAGTAAATCAATGTACGACGATAAAGAATTCTGGCCAACTTCGCATTAAAAAATTGAGACAAAAAAAGCCACCCGAGGGTGGCTTTTATGTTTCTACTAATTAAACGTTTGCTAAATGCGCTTCTAAAGTTTTGGTGAACTTATTAGCGTGGCTACGCTCAGCCTTAGCTAATGTTTCAAACCAATCAGCGATTTCGTCAAAGCCTTCGTCGCGTGCTGTCTTAGCCATACCTGGGTACATATCAGTGTACTCATGTGTTTCTCCAGCGATCGCTGCTTGCAATGCTTCAGCAACAGTCTTTGCAGGCATGCCAGTACCTGGCTCGCCTGCGCCGCCTTCGATCAAATACTCCATGTGACCATGGGCATGACCTGTTTCACCTTCAGCGGTTGAACGAAATACTGCTGCAACATCGTTTGCACCAGCGATATCAGCCTGGTTCGCGAAATACAAATAACGACGATTTGCTTGTGATTCACCAGCAAATGCCTCTTTCAAAGACTGTTCAGTCTTTGAGCCTTTTACAGATTTAGCCATTGTTGACTCCTAAAAAATGGTTAGTTGAAATTCGGTGATAAAGCAGATTTTTAAGCTTTTAAACGTTCACCTGAGGGCAATTATGAACAAATCTGTGGGTTTGAATAATCATATTTTTGTATTGGCTTGATAGTCAAAAACAACTGATATAGAAATTTCAATTAATAAAATATAAGATCAGACCCCATTTAAAAGTGTTTTTAGGGGCAATATCAGTGAATTAAGCCTTGATTTCATGATTTATGGGTAATTAAGGTGGTTTACTGCCCTAAAACAGGTATGTATTTAGCTATTTTCTATTGATATTGTTAATTAATACAATTTTACTATCGACTCTTTGGGTCATAAACTAGCCCCATCTAGTCGCATGGCCCATGCACAAAAATATAAGAGAATGAATATGACAATCAGTGAAGGTAGTTTAGAGGCTCCAACAAGGCATCCCTTGGATTGGAAAAATCCTCAGTTTTACGACAAGGCTAATTTAGAAGCTGAAATGGAGAGGGTATTTGACCTTTGCCACGGCTGCCGTCGATGCGTGAGTCTTTGCGGATCATTTCCTACTCTTTTTGATTTGGTTGATGCTACCGAAGATCTCGAGATGGAGCAGGTTGATAAGGCTGACTACCAGAAGGTGGTTGATCAGTGCTACCTATGTGATGTTTGCTACATGACGAAGTGTCCTTATGTACCACCTCACCCATGGAATATTGATTTTCCTCATTTGATGTTGCGTGCCAAGGCGGTGAACTTTAAAGATGATAAAGCGAGTTTCCGCGACAAGCTACTTTCTTCAACCGATCAGATGGGGCACTTCGCTGGTATTCCCATTGTGACCCAAGCAGTCAATGCGGTGAATAGCACTGGGCTTGCTCGTTTAATGATGGAAGGAGCTTTGGGCGTTGATAAGAATGCTTGGATTCCAGAATATGCACCCAAAACCTTCCCACAACTTGCCAAAAAATCTGCAGACCTCCCGGTGATTGATGGCGCCAAAACGCCTGGCAAAGTGGTGATATACGCCACTTGCTATATCAATTACAACGAACCTGGTATCGGTCAGGATCTCATTAAGATTCTTGCGCACAACGGCATTCCTTATGAGTTGGTTGACAAGGAGGCATGTTGTGGAATGCCAAAATTAGAGTTAGGTGATTTAGAGTCAGTTGCCCAGAATAAAGAAAAAAATATTCCTAAGTTGGCTAAGTTCGCTCGTGAGGGTTATGCTATTTTGACACCCATTCCTTCTTGTACATTGATGTTCAAGCAAGAGTTACCACTCATGTTCCCTGAGTGTGCTGATACACAATTAGTCAAAGATGCCATGTGGGATCCATTTGAATACTTTATGGCACGAAATTCTGATGGGCTGTTGAAAAAAGATTTCAGCAAAGAGTTGGGACACGTTAGCTATCACATGGCTTGTCACTCACGGGTACAAAACGTTGGTCAAAAGACTGCTGAAACTCTAAAGCTCATTCCTGGTACCGAAGTGAATGTGGTCGAGCGTTGTTCTGGCCATTCTGGTACTTGGGGTGTAAAGAAAGAGTTTCATGAAATGGCCATGAAAATTGGTAAGCCGGTTTTCAACAGGATGGCCGAAGAAGAGCCAAATTACATCAGTTCAGATTGTCAGCTTGCTGGCCATCATATTGAGCAAGGGATGGAAGAGTTGGGATTGCCAAAATCAGAAATGGCTCACCCGCTTACTCTGCTTGCTAAAGCATATGGCCTGTAAGTAAAACACTATAAATACAAAGGAAATATTAAAGTATGGCAACTATTACACGCGATAGTCTTTTAAGTCTTGAGGCTTATCACAAAGAGCGTCCTGCTTTTCGTGAGCAAGCAATCAAAGAGCGTCGTTTACGCACCGTCCATCTTGGCGATCATGTAACCATGATTTTTGAGAATGAATTTTTAATGCGCTATCAGATACAAGAAATGTTGCGTGTAGAAAAGACATTTGAAGAAGAGGGTATTCAAGACGAGTTGAATGCTTATAACCCTCTGGTACCAAGTGGATCTGACTTCAAGGCGACAATGATGATTGAGTACCCTAATGAGGCGGACCGTAAAGTAGCGCTCGCTAAATTAGTTGGTGTTGAGCACCAGATATTTATTGAGGTAGAAGGTCAGCCACGGGTTTATGCAGTGGCCGATGAGGATCTAGAGCGTTCTACTGCAGAAAAAACATCTGCAGTACATTTCATGCGATTTGATCTAACTGACGACATGAAAAAAGCATTAAAGGCTGGAGCCCAAATGATGGTCGGTTGTGATCATAAAGACTATCCTATGCACGTCAAAACGCTTCCATCTGAAACCCTAGCCTCGCTCGTATCTGACTTAAGTTAATTTACAAGATTTATTTCAGATGTAACTGACCCCTGGCAGGGCGCATTGACGAATGACTTCTGCCAATTTGGTCATTGCAGCTGAGCGCGGAAAATTTTTACGCCAGACTAGGCAAACTCGTCTTGTGGGAATAGGCTCCTCAAAAGGAATGTACCTGATTAGTTGATCTGGGGTTACTACCTCAGTAGCGGAAGTTCGTGGCATGACTGATATTCCTATGCTACTTGCTACCATTTGTCGGATGGTCTCGAGAGAGGATCCTTCAAAACTGCGTTGCTCGCCAATCGTTGAGCCAGATCCTAGGCGGTTTAATTCTGGACATACACCTAGGACATGATCTCGGAAACAATGTCCGGTCCCAAGCAGTAGGGTGTTTTGTTCTTTAAGCTCTCGATGCGGTATTGATTTGCGCTCTTCCCAGGGGTGCCCCTTTGGAACCGCTACTAAGAATGGCTCATCATATAAATCAATTTGGTTAAGTCCAGCGCTTGCAAAAGGCTCTGCTATTACTACGCAGTCTAGAGCACCTTGACGCAACATCTCTAGCAGGCGAACGGTAAAGTTCTCTTCTAAAAAAAGAGGGACATTTGGCAGTTCTTCTCTTGCCACTCTCACTAAGCTGGGGAGTAAATAGGGGGCAATCGTATAAATCGCACCTAGTCTTAATGGGCCTGATAGTGGATCTTGCCCATGCTTGGCAAGATGCTTTAAGGAATTTGCCTCCTCAAGGACTCTTTGAGCTTGATCAACAATCAGGGCGCCTAAACTAGTCATGGCAACCTCAGTATTGGTTCTCTCAAAAATTTGTGTCTTGAGCTCTTCCTCTAATTTACGAATCGCAACGGACAGGGTCGGTTGAGAAACAAAACAAGCATCTGCCGCTCGTCCAAAATGGCGTTCACGAGCAACTGCGACGATATAGCGTAATTCTGTAAGTGTCATATGAGCATTATTATGCTGCTCCTAGCGATTCTTCGCAGGAATTGCTGATATAGGAGGATTTAACTGCCCCAGTCAGGGATGGGTCGATAGTTTAGGTTTTCTGAGCCTGAAAACATATTTCCTACGATTTAATTTATGATTGCTGCATTCTGCATATCATTTAATATAAATTCTCTTTCAGTTGATACACATGATTAAAAAACTTATCTTCCTTTTAGCCTTTTTTGCTTTTAGTAATGCCTTTTCTCAAAGTTCATCTGATCTTGGCGATGATAAGTACAGGCCTAATATGGGTCAAAGTGGTAAGGATGTGATCTGGATTCCAACGGGTAATGAGTTAGTTAATAAGATGCTCAAAATTGCCAATGTTGGCCCCTCTGATCTCTTATATGATTTAGGCGCCGGCGATGGAAAGATTGCGATTGCTGCTGCAAGAGATTTTGGAGCGCGAGCTGTCGGGATTGAATTCAACCCGGATATGGCGGCACTAGGACAAAGAAATGCAGAGCGGGCAGGCGTTGCTAATAAAGTCAAAATCATTCAGGGCGATATCTTTAAAGAAGATTTCTCAAAGGCAACTGTTATCACTCTCTATTTGCTTCCAGAGCTTAATCAACAATTAAGACCCACTATTCTGAAAATGAAGCCTGGGACACGCGTGGTCTCTCATGCATTTGATATGGGCGACTGGCAGCCAGATGCAGAGATTGATAGTCCTGCTAAGGGTTATTTTTGGATTGTGCCTGCCAATGTTTCTGGAGAGTGGGCACTCGATAGTTTTGACTCAAAAAGTAGCACCATATTAAATCTGTCTCAAAAGTTTCAGTATGTAGGAGGCAATCTTACTTTGGGTAAGAAGACTCAGCCCATTCTCAATGCCGATCTGAAGGGAGATCGATTGCAATTTAGTTACATTGACGACATGAATAATTTGAGAACAGTTCGCCTAAGCTTTAATGGATCTAATATCAAAGGTGAAGAAAATTCTAACTATATGATTCGAGAATTTTCCGGTTTTAAACGGTAAATTTTCATCTAACAGCACTCTCTTAATCAGCCTATGAACAATGACGCTCATCAGATTCCAGGGCGCCTTTTATCTCGAACAGGCGCAATAGCAATTATTGTTGGTATTGTCATTGGGGCGGGGATCTTTAAGACGCCATCGATGGTTGCCGGTATTACTGGTGATATTGGATGGATGATGGCGATATGGGTTGTTGGCTCTATCATCTCTCTAGCTGGGGCGCTTTGTTACGCTGAGCTAGCTACCATGTATCCACATGCAGGCGGAGATTATCATTTTCTCAATAAGGCCTATGGAAAAAATATTTCCTTTTTGTACGGCTGGGCTAAAGCGACCGTTATCAATACTGGATCTATAGCTTTACTTGCTTTTGTCTTTGGTGATTACATGACCAAGGTTCTTCCCCTTGGCAATTACTCTACGGTGATATGGGCGATCATGATCATCATCGTGCTCACGGGAGTCAACTTAATTGGCATTCACTTAAGCTCTGGTATTCAAAGTGTGCTGACATTATTTGAGGTAGCAGGTTTAGTAGTGATTATTGCCGTGGGTTTTGGCTTCATTGGATCGCCTTTACCCTCAGTTGAGCATACGCCAGCTTTTTCAAATACTCCTTCTATAGGTCTTTTGGGTCTGGCACTAGTGTTTGTTTTACTCACTTTCGGTGGATGGAATGAGTCAGCCTATATTTCGGCAGAAGTAAAAGGGGGCAGCAAGGCCATAGTCTCAGTCATTGTCCTTAGTATCATCCTCATCACCATCATCTATCTATTAGTTAACTGGGCCCTTATCGCTGGTTTGGGGATGGAAAAGCTGTCTAGTAGTAAAGCTGCTCCGGCTGATCTTTTAGCAATGGCTTTTGGATCTTTAGGTGAAAAATTACTTGGGCTTTTTGTTGCTGTTGCAGCATTAACCAGCATCAACGCGACCATGATTGTGGGAGCTAGAACTAACTATGCAATTGGTGATGACTGGGATAGTCTGCGCTTTATGGGGCGATGGGAGAGTGAGCGTGGTTCTCCTACTTTAGCTCTCCTTGTCCAGTCTGCGATTTGTCTGGCTTTAGTTGGCTTCGGGGCTTTTCAGGCTGACGGCTTTGATGCGATGGTGGAGTTTACAGCACCAGTCTTTTGGTTTTTTCTATTTTTAATTGGTATTGCTGTTTTTATATTACGCATTAAGGATCATGGCGTTAAAAGAGATTTTAGTATTCCGCTGTATCCAATAACGCCTCTACTATTTTGTGTCTCTTGTGCTTATTTAAGTTATTCAAGCTTTGCTTATGCTCATAGCAAGGGGGCTGTATATATTTCAATATACGTTATGTTATTGGGTATTGTTGCGCTGATTTTTTTAAGAGCAAAGAGCGCACGTCAGCTTTCTAAATAATTCCCAAGCCCCACCACCTGCAGCTTTTGATTTATTTAAATCGGGTAATGTATTGATTTAACTCCGCAGGAGATAGCGCACCAGAAAATCTCTCAACTTCAGAGCCATTTTTAAAGATGACCAAAGTCGGAATAGAGCGAATATTATATTCTTGGCCAATAACGGGATTAGCTTCCGTGTCAACTTTGACGTGAAGTATTTCCTCTCCATTTTTGCCTGCACTAGAAAGAAAAGTTGGAGCAAACATTTTGCATGGCCCACACCATGGCGCCCAGAAATCGACAATGATGGGTAGCGTAGTTGATTTCAAAATTTCTTGAAAACTAGTCTGATCTGCATCAAGCGGCCCTAAGAGCAAGCTGGATTTACAGGCACCACAGATCGGTTTTTCATCAATTCGACTCGGCGGGAGGCGATTCAATTTATTGCAATTGGGGCATTGAATGAGCATTGGCTTTTCCCTTTTTATGCGGCAAGATGAGTGGCTTCTTGAATCCATTATCTCAGTTAAGCTAGTAATCTCAAGCCTCTTTTGGGGTATGCTAATGTCAATTACCACTAAGAAATGATTTGAAATTTTTTAATACTGATTGATATGAGTTCTCTAGACAGCTTTTGGATGCCATTTACCCCTAATCGAGAGTTTAAGAACGCTCCTCGTTTGGTTCACTCGGCATCGGGGGTTACCTATCAGACAGACGATGGGAGAAGCATTTTAGATGGCACATCAGGATTATGGTGTGTTGGTGCAGGGCATCGGCATCCGAAGATTTCGGAGGCAATGAAATGTCAAATTGATGTGCTTGATTTTGCCTCTAGTTTTCAGGTTGGCCATCCTAGCGCCTTTCAACTCGCAGATCGTATTGCCTCAATTGCACCACCAGGCTTAGACAGAGTCTTTTTGGTAAATAGTGGTTCTGAGGCGTGTGATACTGCTATGAAGCTGGCTTTGGCATATTGGCGTGTTCGCGGTGAGGGGCAGCGTAATTTATTTATTGGTCGTGAGCGTGGCTTTCATGGTGTTGGTTTTGGTGGAATATCAGTCGGAGGCATGGTGAATAATCGCAATGCTTTCGGAACATCATTGTTGCGTACAGACCATTTGCGCTCTACTTGGGATGCTGAAAATCAAGCATTCATTAGAGGGCAACCAGAGCTTGGGGTAGAAATGGCTGATGAGCTCGAAAGCAGAATTATTGCCCTGCATGGAGCTAGTAATATTGCCGCTGTCATTATTGAGCCTATTGCGTGCTCTACTGGAGTATTGGTGCCGCCCAAAGGATATTTAAAGCGCATTCGAGAAATTTGCGATCGTCACCAACTCTTATTAATTTTTGATGAAGTAATCACAGGGTTTGGCAGAACTGGAAATATGTTTGCCTCGACTACTTTTGACGTTATTCCAGATATGATTTTATTTGCTAAAACAGTGACTAATGGCGCCGCTCCCTTAGGAGGGGTGATTGTGAAGCGCTCTATTCATGATGCTCTAATGAATGGCCCCCCTCATCTAGCTGAATTGATGCATGGCTACACTTGCTCTGGCCACCCTTTGTCATGTGCGGCAGCGCTTGCAATGATTGATGTCATCGAGCAAGAGGGTCTCATTGAACAAGTCAATACCTTATCCCCTTATTTTGAAGATGCCGTTCATTCTTTAGCTGAGCTAGATCAGGTTATCAGTGTGCGTAATTTTGGATTAGCGGCGGGTATTGAGTTGAGAGCAAAGGAGGGCGCTCCTGGACAACGCGGTTTTCAGGCTCAAGCTCTAGCATTCAAGCATGGCGTATTAACACGTGCTCCTGGAGATACTCTTGTATTAGCGCCACCCTTTATCACTACGCGGATACAAATTGATCACATGGTTGATGCATTTAGAAAAGCAATTATTGAAACTGATTAAAACCGATATAGGGTATTGAATCGCCAGAGTGATTCATTTTCTGAATAAAGAATAATAAAACTATGAAGAATTTTCCAGCACGAGCTCCTTTATTG
>Ga0114979_10003314_pt1 | contig 10806 bp, 9 predicted proteins | sample S_140625_EF_Meta_FD_87315 | JGI IMG/M metagenome (GOLD analysis project Ga0114979, IMG submission 87315) | Freshwater microbial communities from Lake Simoncouche, Canada to study carbon cycling - S_140625_EF_MetaG | ecosystem: Environmental > Aquatic > Freshwater > Lake | place: Lake... | reverse complement strand
CGGCCAGTTCCGTGTCCGTTACTTCGGCCCGCGCCCGCTCACTGAAGACGGTTCACAGCAATCGGGGTCTACCACGCTCGCGAACCTGCGGATTGGCGTCAGGCTCATGCCAGCGCTGCGCCTGAGCCTTGACGTGTTCAATCTTTTCAATCGCCAGGCGAGCGACATCGACTATTTCTACACCTCTCGCCTGGCGGGCGAACCGCTCGCGGGCGTTGACGATCGGCATTTTCATCCGGTGGAGTCGCGCACCGTGCGGCTTACCCTGAGCGCATCGTTCTGACTGTCTTGTCGCGAGCGAGCGGCTTATTCGAGTTTTGCACCCGAATCACGCACGGCACGCTCCAGACCCGAGGCGCCTGCCTTGAGCGCTGCGGCATAGGCCTCGGGTGAGGCATCGGTGGCAACGTCCATGCCCTGGCTGGCGACCCGTTCGCGCACGCCGGGTCGTGACATGCCCTTGACGGCGGCCTCGTGCAGCGCTTTGACCACCGCCGGCGGCGTGCCGGTTGGTACATAAAGCCCGAAGGAAAAGCTTGAGTCAAAGCCTGGTAGCCCCGCTTCGGCGGCGCCCGGAATGCCCGGAATCGCCGGTGAACTGGCGGCAGTGGTGAGCGCCAGCGCGCGCATCCTGCCCGCCTTGATGAAGCTCATGACGGTTGGCGGCGTGGCAAACATCACCTGGGTATCGCCGGCAATTGTCGAGGTGGCAGCATTCGCGCCGCCCTTGAACTGGACGGTGAGCATCTGCACGCCGGCAATCGCCTCGAACTGGGCAGATGCCAGATGCGGCGTTGATCCGTTGCCCGAGGCGGCGCTGGCGAGTTTGTCGGGGTTGGCCTTGGCATAGGCGATGAGCTCGCGCAGGGTCTTGACCGGCAGGTCGTTGTTGACGCAGATGATCATCGGACCGGTGGCCAATTGCGTGACCGGGATGAAGTCGCGGTTACCGTCATAGCCGAGCTTGCGGTAGAGCGCGCTGGTGAGCGCCATCGGACCTGCGCACAGCACGGTGTAGCCGTCATGCGGCGCTTTGGAGACGGCTTCGTTGGCGATCGTGCCGCCTGCACCCGGGCGGTTCTCGACGACGATCGTCACACCGAGCTCCTTGCCGATTTCGTCGGCTGCTACCCGTGTGATGAAGTCGCCCGAACCACCGGGCGGATAGCCGACGACGATGCGCACCGGCTTGGCAGGCCAGCCCTGTGTTTGCGCCCAGGCAGCGGCCTGGGCGCCGCTGGCGCCAAGACCGGCGAATGCCTGCAGGAGACGGCGTCGATTTGTCGATGTTGTCATGGTGTCTCGGTATCCATGCTGTTGGTGTTGGGTTGTGAGGTCCGCTTCAGCGGCCCTTGAATTGCGGCACCCGCTTTTCCATGAAAGCGGTTCGACCTTCTCGGTAGTCCTCGCTGTCGAAGCAGTCCTTGACCATCTTCAGCGCGCGCTGCGGCTCGCGATCGGCCGGATCCTTCAGTGCTTCGAGAATCGAGAACTTGGCGGCGGCAAGGGTCAGCGGAGCGTTGTCGGCAACCATTGCAACATAGTCGGCGACTGCCGCCTCGAAGGCCGCGGTGGTATGGACTTGCGATACAAAACCGATTCGCTGTGCTTCGACTGCGCCGAATTTGCGCGCCGACAGGAAGAGGTCAGCGGTATTGGCCGCGCCGACCATGGCAACGAAACGCCTCACGCCTGAGGGGCTGTAGCCCAGACCCATGCGCCCGGCCGGCATGCGAAAGACGGTGTCGTCGGAGCAGATGCGCACATCGCAGGCCGCCGCCAGCCCAAGCCCCCCGCCGATGCAGATGCCGCGGATTGCCGCCACAACCGGCTTGCTGCAGACGGTCGGTGCGTTGTAGCCGGCGGTGACCGCCCGTTCGTATTCGGCTTGCGTATCCGAGCGGTTGCGCATCTCGCCGAATTGCGAGATGTCGGCGCCCGAGACAAAGGAGCGCTCGCCCTCGCCGCGCAGCACGATCACCTTCACCGACGGATCGGCGTCGGCGGCTTCGATGCCCTGGGCGAGTTGCACCCACATGTCGCGACTCATCGCATTGAGCTTGGCTGGGTTGGAAAAGAGCAGGGTGGCGATCGCACCGTCGCGTCGGCTGATGATTTCGGGCATGACAGTCCTGAATGAAGAGGGGTTGATCTGTGAGCGTGGAATAAAAATGAATGAATCAGCGTGAATGATCCAAGCTTGGTGACTGAGTTGGCGAATCAGCTGGCGACTTAGTTGGCGACTTAGTTGGCGAATTAGCGGATCACTCCGGATTCGCGAAGTCCGGCGACCTCCGCAGCCGAGAGACCCAGCTCGCCGAGAATCTCATCGCTGTGTTCGCCACGCTCAGGTGTGGCGGTCACAACCGCACCCGGTGTGCGCGACAGCTTGATCGCCTGGTTGAGGATACTCAACGTTCCCAGAGTCGGATGCTCAACCGCAACCGCCGCATTGAGATGCCTGACCTGCGCATCGGCGAAGACCTCATCCATGGCATGAATCGGGCCGCAGGGAACGCCGGCGGCGTTGAGTGATTCGACCCATTCGAGACTCGGGCGGCTGGCAAGCACTGCGTTGATTTCATCGGCGAGCGCCGTGCGGTGGGTGGCACGGCCCTGCGCGCTTGCAAAGCGCGGGTCACTCATCAGGTCGGGGCGACCGATTGCGTCGCACAGTCGCTTCCATATGGCCGATCCCGCTGCAGCCACATTGATGAAGCCGTCTGCCGTGCGATAGGCCGAGGTCGGCATACTGGTCGGATGGTCATTGCCCACCTGCGGCGGTACCTGGCCGTCCATCGTGTAGCGGGCCGCCTGAAAATCGAGAAGTGTGAGGCCTGCCTGCAGCAGGTTGCTCTGAACCCACTGGCCTTCACCGGTGGTCTCGCGCTCGACGATCGCGGTCATGATGCCCAGCGCCGCCTGCAGTCCGGCAGTGACGTCGGCAACCGCAGCGCCCGCGCGCATCGGACCCTGCCCGGCAAATCCGGTGACCGACATGATGCCGCACAGGCCTTGGGCAATCTGGTCGAATCCCGGGCGGTCGCGATAGGGGCCGTCCTGGCCAAAGCCCGAAATGCTGGCAAGGATGATGCGCGGATTGACCTCCCGCAGCGAGGCATAGTCGATGCCGAGTCGGTCTTTCACATCCGGTCGATAGTTCTCGATCACGACATCCGCAGTCCTGACCAGCGTCAGAAAAACATTTTTTCCGGCTGGCGACTTCAGGTCGATCGCGATCGACCGCTTGTTGCGGTGCAGGTTCTGGAAGTCGGATCCATGGCGGGCGCCACCGAGATCCTCATCGCCCGCGGTTTCAACCTTGATGACGTCGGCACCGAAGTCGGCGAAGTGTCGCGCGCAGACCGGACCGGCGCGCACACGAGAAAGGTCAAGGACACGCAGTCGGGACAGCGCCGAGGAAGCCTGGATTCTGGGCATGGTGTGGTCTCCGTGCCCGTGCGTCGAGGGTGACGGCATCAATGAGAGCGGGCTTGTCCTCGGATTATGGCCCATGTCTGCCGGCCAACTGCGCCAGCGCGCCCCGGGGCATGGAGCAGCCACAAATCGTCACTCGCTTGACTCTGGTCAGAGTGCGTTGGCGAGGCTTGGCGCATGCTCGGTGAAAAGGGTGCCTCGCTGGTGGAAAACACCGCCTGTGTCAGACCCTGCTTATGCTCACAATGACCGCTTCGGCCTGGCAAATCGAGTGCGGTCGGTGGCGGCAGTACGCAATGCGAGAAATGGAATACAGAAATTGTTTTTTTGCCGGATTGCTTGCGTGACGAACGAACAAGCGTCGTGTCTTCGTCGGATAAAATCGGTGTTCCCGACAACTATCAAGCGTCAATGCGATGACACCATCTCTCGCTCTTCGAGGCCAGGCCGCAGTCATCAGTTTCTCCTGTCTGGCCGCACTCACCGGGTGTGCCACGAACGCTCCAACGGCGCCTGATCTCGCCCGCACGACGACTGCCTCTGCCACCTACTACTACACCGGTGGGGACATCCTCACCATGGTTGGCGATGTGCCGCGCTATGCCGAGGCGCTGCTGGTGAAGGACGGCCGGATCGCGGCAGTCGGATCGCTTGCGCAAGTCCAGCAGGCTGCCGGGCAGGGTGCGACCCGTATCGACCTTGCAGGCTCGACCCTGATGCCTGGTTTCATCGATTCACACGGCCATCTGGTCTATGCGACGCATACGATGCTCGATGCCGATCTCGCCGGAGTCAAGGACATCCCCGAGCTGCTCGCCCGCTTGAAAGCCCATGCGGCCGAGGTGCCCGAGGGTGACCGGATTGTCGGGATGGGCTATCGCGCCGAGCAAATGGCAGAAAAGCGTCATCCGACCGCAGCCGAGCTCGATACCGTGAGTGCCACTCGCCCGATCGGTGTCTCCGACGGGTCGGGCCATCATGGCGTCATGAATACCGCGCTGATCCGGGAAATGAAGTTCAGCGCGGACACCCCCGATCCCGAGGGAGGTTTCTTTTCGCGTCAACCCGGCTCTCGCGAGCTGACCGGCCATGCGGCCGAGTCGGCCTGGATGGGCGTGCTGGCAACTCGAGCGCCCTTGACCGCGGCGCAGACGCGAAAGGGTGTCAGCCGGGCGGTGGCGCTGTGGACGCAGAACGGCATCACCACCGCCTGCGAGATGGGACTCGGACTGAGCGGCGATGACATTCCGATTGCGCAGACGATTGTCGATGAGCAGTTGATGCCAATCGATCTGGTGATGTTCGCCAAGGCCTCCGCGGCCGATCGGATCATCGACGCGGCCTATCAGATTCAGAAGGGCCGCAACGCGCCGAATACCGACACCGGCAGTGCGATGCTTGCTGCGCGACCCGATCTCGACAAGCGCTACATCAATCGCGTGCGCCTCGCCGGAATCAAGTTCTGGCTCGACGGCAGCATCGACACCATGTTCATGTCGCGGCCTTTCACCACCAACCCGCCGGGAGTGACCACCGCCGACTATCGTGGCCTGAGGGTCGATCCGCAGGAGCAGCTGGTCGCCTTTCTGGACAAGTACTGGAAAAGCAACCGACAGATCGCTGCGCATGCCATCGGTGACGAAGCCAATGAACAGTTTCTGTTAGCGCTTGAGGACGTCATTCGCCGTCAGGGGATGAGCGATGGGCGTCCGGTCTTCCAGCACGCCCAGTTTTTGCGGCCAGACCAGATTGCCCGCATCAAGGCGGTCAACGGCACGCCCAGCTTTACCGCAGGTGGCCTCTTTCCGATGGGTGATTACATCGCGAGCCTGGTCCCCGATCGGATCGACTGGGTCGGTGCTGCCGGCTCGGCTCAGCGCCAGGGCGTGAACTGGACGGTCAATACCGACTGGCCGGCCGGCGTGAGTCCGAGTCTGTTGTATGCCGCCTGGAACGTGGTGAACCGAACGACCCGCTCAGGCAAGCCGTTTGCGCCGCAAGAGCGTGTCTCGGCCTACGATGCCATGCGCAGCCTGACCATCAACGGCGCCTACCAGTACAAGGAAGAAAAGACCAAGGGCACGCTCGAGGTCGGCAAGCTGGCCGATCTGGTGGTGCTTGATCGAAACCCGGTCAAGGTCGACCCGATGGCCATCAAGGACATCCAGGTCGTCCAGACCCTCAAGGAAGGCGTGCTGGTCTACAACCGAAAGCCGGATGCCCGGGCAGCGGTCATGCCGGTCGTCCCGCCTGATCAGATCGACCGGCACCATGCCCATGATCATGCCGGTGCGCCCGAGCGCCCTCTGACGGCCGAGCAGAAACAGGTGCTGGCGCGCCTGGTGCGCGCTTCCGAGTAAGGTGACCTGATCCGGGCGCGGTACCCGGCCGTGACCCTTACCGGACTTCCAGCCAGATCTCGTTGCGCCGCAAGAATGACGGCATGAAGGGTGGGTCGTAGCGAGCCAGCACCGGCTCGCCTTGCGTCGCAATACCTGCGGCGCTCAGCAGGGTCTTGAGCCGGGTCAGATGCTCTTCGTAATTGGCCTGCGACCAGCTTCCCGAATAGCGAATGACACCCCAGGTGGTGGCGGGCACTTCACGCAGGCGCACACGTTCATCAATCGGCTCCGGGGCCGTCGCAAGCGTGATGTCTTTCGGCAGTACGAATTGCACCAGCGTGCCGCCTGGCACTGCCGATTGCGTCACCGGGGCGGTCATTTCGAGGCGAACCGGGGCTGCAGTCTGGATGACCGGCGCGGTCATGGCCATTTTCCGCTCCCCCTTGTTCTTGCCGAAAATATAGCCCGCCAGGATCGGGAAAGCCTGGTTGCCTGCATTGTCGGAGGTGGTGTTCAGGACTACCTCGGCCACCACATAAGGGGCATAGCGGCGCAGCTCGATGGGCTCGATTTTCCGGATGACCTCATATCCCGGTTCTTCAACGGCATGGCTCATGACTGGCAGGGTTGAGAGCAGTAAAGCGGAAAGAAAGACCGGGCAAAAGGCGAAGAGCCTGCGGCGACTGGCATGCATGAGATGTTTCCTGAGAGAAGAGGCAGCTTTCGGGGCAGCTTTCGAGGCAGCTGTCGCAAGGCGTTCAGGCCCCGCTCGGCGAAGGATTCAATGACGGCGCTGCCTGCATGCCACGGCGGCCTTGCTCTGCCTTCGATCTGCCGGATCATTATTCTGTCACGCAGCCAATTGATCGCAGGTGCAGCAATCACCCACTACAATACCGCGAGCAGCTTATCGGCAAGAGGTGCCTCGATGATCCAGATTTCATATATCAGCCAGGCGGCAGCGCCAATGTCCTCCGAGGACTTGCTTTCACTGCTCATGCAGTGTCGCCGTAATAACGTGGCCCGCGAAATCACCGGCATGCTGCTTTTTGCCAATGGCACCTTCCTTCAGGTCGTCGAGGGCGATGACCGGGTGGTTGATGAGCTGGTGGCGGTGATCGGAAAGGATCCCCGCCACCATTCGGTGCAGATGCTGAGTCGCCGCGCGATCGAGGCGAGGCAATATGCCGACTGGAGCATGGGTTTCGAACGTGTCACCAGCGAGAGCTTCAAAGCCATCGAAGGTCTGCGCGATTTCAGCGAGAAGGACTTCAACTTTGCCACCCTGGCATCGAGTCAGTCGATGGTCGAGGGACTGATGGAGCATTACCGCGTCAGCCACTGGGATCCGCTCGTGCGTGAAATCGATGCCAAGGACAAGGTGATCGAGCATCTTCGGGTCGCCCTGGTGCAATCGCGGGGCCGGGCCGAGGTCGCAAGTCTGGTGCTGGAAAGCGTGATCGCGGCGGCCAACGACGGCGGTGTGAAGGCAGACCACCTGCGGATGTGTGAATCGGCGCTGGCGCTGATGCGTCCGAAATCCTGATCCTTTCGAAATTCTGATCTGACCCCGATTCTGCGAAATCCTGATCTGACCCCGATTCTGCTGAGCCGACTCCTGTCCTGTCTGTGGTTTTCGGCAGGTTTCATCCGAGCAGTCCGACGTTCAATCGGACACGCTCCAAACGGTTGATGCTTTGAACTCACGTGCGCTCGTTCTTTTTTCCGGCGGCCAGGACTCGACCACCTGTCTGGCCTGGGCCCTCGAGCGCTATCAGCATGTCGAGACGCTTGCCTTCGCCTATGGCCAGCGCCATGCGGTCGAACTCGATTGCCGACTGAAGGTGCTTGAGGCGTTTCGCGCGCAGTTCGCGCGGTGGCGCGGCAAGCTCGGCGACGACCATCTCCTCGATCTGTCCCTGCTCGGGCAAATCAGCGACACCGCGCTCACCCAGGACAAGGCGATCGAATTCGAAAAGAACGGGCTGCCCAATACCTTCGTGCCGGGCCGCAATCTGCTCTTTCTGACCTTTGCGGCCACGCTCGCCTATCGGCGGGGGCTGGAGGTCCTGGTGGGTGGCATGTGCGAGACCGACTTTTCGGGCTATCCCGATTGTCGCGATAACACTCTCAAGGCGCTGCAGGTGGCCCTGAGTCTGGGGCTGGCCAGCCCGATGGTGATCGAGACGCCGCTGATGTGGATCGACAAGGCCGCGACCTGGCGCCTGGCCGATACGCTCGGTGGCAAGGCACTTGTGAATCTGATTGTCGAGCAGACCCATACCTGCTATCTCGGTGACCGCTCGGTGCGTCATGCCTGGGGCTACGGTTGCGGCAGCTGTCCGGCTTGCGAGCTGCGCGCCCACGGCTATGCCGCGTTTCGCGCCGAGCCCGGCCCGGCATGATCGCGACCCCTGTGGCGCCGCTCCTGATGACGGTGGCGACCGGTGGCTTCGAATCGGCACGCCATGTCGATCTGCTGCCCGATGGTCACCGCTGCCGGGCCCTGCATGGCCACAGCTTCAAGGCCTCGGCGTTTGCGCAGTTTGCCCCCGGTTGGGCGGCTTACCCGGGTGGCGAGGTGTCGGCGCTGCGCCAACGGATGAGTGACGCGCTCAAGCCGCTCAATTACTTGCATCTGAATACCGTGATCGACCAGCCGACCGACGAGAACATCGCGCGCTGGATCAGAGCCCGGCTCGACATGCCGCAGATCGGCCGTATCGCTGTGCAGAGCACGGCGCATCAGGGGGTCGACCTCGACCGTGCCGGCCATGCGCATGTCTGGCGTCGCTACAGCTTTCAGGCGGCACACCAATTGCCCAATGTGGCGCAGGGTCACAAGTGCGGTCGCATGCATGGTCATGGCTTTGAAGTCATCGTGCATGCCAACCAGGACCTCGGTGCCCGCGCCATCAGTATCGACTATGACCATCTCGATGCGATCTGGGCGCCGTTGCAGCGCGAGCTCGACTATCGCTGCCTCAATGACATCGAGGGTCTTGGCAATCCGACCAGTGAGCTGATCTCGTCATGGCTGTGGACCCGACTGCGTGCGGTGCTGCCCGAGCTGTCCTGGGTGACAGTGTTCGAAACCGGCTCGTGCGGTGCGAATTTCGATGGCCATCGCTACCGCATCTGGAAGGACTTCACGCTCGACAGCGCCGTGCAGATCAAACGTGCGCCGCAAGGCTCGCCCGAGCGAGGCATTCATGGCCACACCTTTACGCTGCGGCTGCACCTGAGCGCTCCGATTGATACGCTGATGGGATGGACGATCGACTTCGGTGACGTCAAGACGCTTTTCGATCCGGTGTTCAGGGCGATCGACCATCGGCCGCTGCATGAACTGGAAGGTCTTGCCGATACCGATACCGCGAGCATCGCCGATTGGGTCTATCGCACGACCCGGGCGGTTCTTCCCGAGCTGGTGCGGGTTGATCTCTTCGAGACCGAAGGCTGCGGCTCGATCATTGCGCAAGACCTCGAGGGGCCGGCCCTGCCGGTGTGAGTCGTGACCTATTCGGTAAAAGAAGTCTTTTACACCCTGCAGGGCGAAGGGCTTCATGCCGGTCGACCTGCGGTCTTTTGCCGCTTTGCCGGCTGCAACCTCTGGACCGGGCGCGAGGCCGACCGGCCAAGCGCGGTCTGCCAGTTCTGCGATACCGACTTCGTAGGCACTGACGGCACGCTTGGTGGCAAATACCCCGATGCCGAATCGCTGGCCGCGCAGATTGCGGCGCAGTGGCCGGTGGCCTCGACGGCACATCGATTCGTGGTGCTGACCGGCGGTGAGCCGCTGCTGCAGGTTGACCAGGCCCTGGCGGATGCACTGCATGCGGTGGGCTTCATGATTGCGGTCGAAACCAACGGGACCTTGAAGGTGCCCGTCGGAATCGACTGGATCTGCATGAGCCCGAAGGCGGGCGCCGCCATCGTGCAGACGCAGGGCCATGAACTGAAGCTGGTTTATCCGCAGCCGGGTCTGCTGCCGGAAGCGGTCGAGCATCTGTCATTTGAGCATCGACTGCTGCAGCCGATGGATGGCCCGGATCGGCTTCGCAATACCGAAGCGGCATTAGCCTACTGCCAGGCGAATCCCCAATGGCGTCTGTCGGTGCAGATGCACAAGATCATCGGGATTCGCTGAGCGGCTTGTGGCTGGCATGGGAATGAACCACTCCGGCCAAACCGAGCGCGCGGCTGGCTACCAGAAAGCAGGCGCCTGAGTCAGCACAGCTCTGGGTGCTGGTGGCCTTCTTCGCTGTTGCTTCTCGCCGATAGACCGTCTTGCCTTCCTTGATGGTTTCCATCACTTTGATGTCGGCAATCGTCAGGGGGTCGCCGGCGAGCGGACTGCGATCGAGCACCACGAAATCGGCGAGTTTGCCGACCTCGAGCGAGCCCTTCGTCTTTTCCTCGAAGTGCTGATAGGCCGACCACAGGGTATGGGCTTTGATGGCGGTCAGCGGGCTGACGCGTTGCTCGGGGCCAAGGACCTTGCCGGTGCGTGTGACGCGATTGACGGTCGACGAGATGACGCGCATCGGATCGGGCATTGCGACCGGGGCATCGTGATGCGAGGTGAAGATCATTCCCCGCTCTAGCGCCCAGCCGGTCGGCGAAATATTGGCCGCACGTTCCGGACCCAATACCGAGTCGCGGTGCCAGTCGCCCCAGTAAAAGGTGTGCATCGGGAAGAAGGACGGAATGATGCCTAGTGCCTTGAAGGCCTCGACCTGATCCAGGCGCGTGGCCTGTCCGTGAATCGCGACCGTGCGCCGATCGGCTTTCCCGTACTTCTGCTCGGCGAGTTTGACCGCAGTGATGAGCTGGTCGATGGCAGCGTCGCCATTGACATGCGCCAGCAGCTGCCATCCATTCTTGAACGCGAGGTCGATATAAGCATTGGCCTGATCGTCCTTGAACTGGGCATAGCCGCGATAGTCGGCCGGCTGGCCTTCAGGCGGCTTGAAATAGGGCTTGGTCAGCCAGGCGGTCTTGCCCTGGGGTGAGCCATCGAGCG
>Ga0114979_10003313_pt1 | contig 10806 bp, 6 predicted proteins | sample S_140625_EF_Meta_FD_87315 | JGI IMG/M metagenome (GOLD analysis project Ga0114979, IMG submission 87315) | Freshwater microbial communities from Lake Simoncouche, Canada to study carbon cycling - S_140625_EF_MetaG | ecosystem: Environmental > Aquatic > Freshwater > Lake | place: Lake... | reverse complement strand
AAGAAGTTGGCTCTCCAAATTTGGGAAAGTTCGTGTCGGAAAACAAAGAGTTATTAAAAGCAGATTGTGTGTTGATTAGCGACAGTGCGATGATTAGTTTGGATACGCCGAGTATAGACGTTGGCGTTAGAGGATTGAGTTATATCGAGGTAGAAGTTACCGGACCAAACAGAGATTTGCACAGTGGCGTTTATGGTGGAGCGGTAGCCAACCCAATTACGATTTTGGCGAAAATGATTGCATCATTACATGACGAAAACAACCACATTACCATACCCGGATTTTACGATGATGTGCTGGAATCTTCCGCTGAAGAGCGCGCGTTAATGGCGATGGCTCCATTTGATGAAAAGGCATATGCAGAAGATTTGGGTGTAAAGGAATTGTGGGGTGAGAAAGGATATACAACCAATGAAAGAACGGGGATCAGACCAACATTGGAATTGAATGGAATCTGGGGTGGCTATACCGGAGAAGGTGCGAAAACCGTGTTGCCATCAAAAGCATATGCGAAAATTTCTGCCCGTTTGGTACCAAACCAAATCTCAAAAAAAATGACCGATTTATTAATCAATCACCTGGTTAGTATAGCACCAGAAAATGTAACGGTGAAAGCATCATTGCATCATGGTGGAGAGCCCTATTTAACACCAATAGACAGCAAACCATATCAGGCTGCCGCCAAAGCCATGGAAGCAACATTTGGTAAAGCGCCAATACCGGTTCGTGGCGGTGGAAGCATTCCCATTTGCTCGTTGTTTGAAAAAGAATTGGGACTGAAAGTTGTGTTCATGGGATTTGGATTGGATAGCGATAATTTGCATAGTCCAAATGAAAAATATGACATCGCTAATTATTATAAGGGCATTGAAACCATTCCTTATTTTCACCAATATTTTTCAGAAATGTAAAATTTCTTTTGAAATAAAAACTAAGAAACGCCTGATGTTCGGGCGTTTTTCTTTTTTATGCATTATGTATCTTAAATTTGAATTCAACTTTTTTTCAATGAAACTTCGGATTGCAAAATCGCTTTTACTTATTTTATTTTCCGTGTTTTCGTCCAACAGCTATGCACAGAACCAACTTTTCTCAACATTCAACAAGGAAATTTTCGCCCCAGGCGACACCATAAATATAGAAGTTGGATTAAATGATGCAGCTAAAATCAAAACAGCTACCATTCATTTATGGATTGAAAATATTGCTAATGGTAGAAAATGGCATTATAAATATCCACTGATCAACGGCTATTTAAACACCAAAATCATTATAGACTCGGCAATGACTCCGGGTAACTACGCATTTAATTTTTTGATGCAAAAAAACTTTTTCAGAATAAAAGGCGAAGTCAAAAATGGATTAAAAAAAGACAATCAAATCAATTATGTGTTGTTGTCTAAAAACAAAGATATCGTTCCGGGAGTGTTGCCTCTTGATGGGAATAAATCTTTTATGAGTGAATGTATGTTGTTTCAAGATTCTGCATACATTGTATTTTCGAGCTACGACCATAAGGCAAACAATCTTGAAATCAACTTAATTAATGAATTGGATTCTGCATACACCGCCGCTGACAGTTTAACGCATTTCATCAGCATATTAGATAAAAATGACACGACCGTAAAAGCCAACACAATTCCTTCAGATTATAATTTCTCTGCTCAGGATCGGTTGTACAAATCGATTATGCCGGCCGTCATTGTCAATTCGAAATCAAAAAAAATGATTGATGATTTTCAGAAAGACAATGTTAGCGGAATGTTTGGAGGTTCGGATGGAATGGTGATTGATGGCTTGGAATCGGACGAAATTTCAAGAGCGTTGAATCTGTTTAATTTTTTGATGACAAAGGTTGCGGGGATTAACATCAAAAACAATGATGAAGGAGAGGAAATTTTGATGTGGCGAAAACATCGCACAGATATTTATATTGATGAAATTAAAGTAGCGCCAGATCTGGCTTTGCAAATTTCGCTTTCAGATATTGCCATGATAAAAATATTTGAACCGGGTGTTCAGGTTTCATTTGGTTCTGGTGCTGGAGGAACGGTTGCCATTTATCTTAAAAACGGAGTTTATAAAAGGGAAAATAAACCAACAAATAATTTTCGAATTATGGGATATACAGGACTAGAGGTTATTTGGAAATGAGTTTATGCTTTTATTTTTTCTCAATACCCGATTTAACTTTCATAAAGATTTTTGTTTTTCATCAACAAAGTAGCACCAGAAGCGAGCAATAACATAACCCCAGCAAATAAAATAGCATTTGCAGGATTGTTGTTTAGAAAGTGCTTGTAGATGAATCCGAAAGAAATGTTTTGTATAAGCATTGGTATAACAATCATCATATTTACAATGCCCATATAAACGCCGTATCTTTTTTTAGGAATACAGTTTGCAACCATAATGTAAGGCACACCCATCATACTAGCCCACGCAATACCAAATCCTACCATAGGTGCAAATAATAAGTATTTATTATCAATAAATGGAATGATAAACAACGAAATTGCGGCCATAATCAAACATATAGAATGAAGTATTTTTGCCGAATATTTTTTTGCAAGCCATACCAAACTGAAAGCAGATAAAAATGTGATGATGTTATAAAAACTATTCACCAAGCCTGTCCATGCAGCAGCATCTTCGTAGAGTTTTAGATTTTTTTCGGAACTAGTATGCCAAACGGATTGTGCAATACTGTGTGAAATATATTGCCAATAACACATCATCGCATACCATTGAAATAAATAAACAAGCGCTAATTGCCACATTGGTTTGGGCATTACTTTTATGGCCATAAAAATATCCGAAAAAGGTTGAAAGAGACCTTTCTTTTCAGATCTCATTTCAGCCAATTCAGAATCGGTAGGCGAAATTTCTGGTGTTTTAAGCACTGACCACAACACAGAACCTATTGAGCAAACAGCTCCTACAAAAAAAGACCCAAAAACCCAATATGGTATACCTGAAGAGTTGGTGCCTGTCATGACCTGTTTGAAAATCCATAGCGAAGCGGCGGCCAACGTAATGCCAAATCCTGTAAAAAAACTCTGTGACAAAAAACCCGTTGCTTGTTGATTTGCGGGTAATTTGTCTGCTACAAATGCTCTGTACGGTTCCATTGCCGTATTGTTTGCAGCATCTAATACCCACAACAATCCTACTGCCATCCACAAAGAACTACTGAATGGGAAAACAAATAAACAAATGCTACACAATAATGCGCCAATTAAAAAATAGGGCTTTCTTCTACCCCATTTTGGATGCCATGTTCTGTCGCTCATTGCACCTATTATAGGTTGTACCAACAAACCCGTCAATGGACCTGCCAAATTGAGTAAGGGTAAATCTTCGGGGCGGGCATGCAAAAATGTATATAAAGGATTAACGGCATTTTGTTGCAAACCAAAACTATATTGAATGCCAAAAAAGCCCACATTCATATTGATGATTTGACGAAAGGATAACTGAGGCTTTTGCATTTATTTATAAAATTTTGAAATAATAAAATGAAAATAATGAATAAACTTAACGATAACTTATAGTGTAATTTTCATCAATAATAATGTCTGCCATGTGTAAGTGTTGTTGTATAATATCACTCTCTTTTTTCAAAACACTTTCTATAAAATCATTTACTACTTCTCTGTTTCGTGCAATACGTTTTGTTTTTGTTGATTGATAATTGGCATTCATAAAAATACGTATGTCTACATTTTTCAGCAAACTCGTATATGTTCCATCAACCAAAATAATATTAGTATCTCCTATAGATTTTTCTTCAAATTCTTTCGTATCGCTTGCCCAATTCATCACAGGTATTTGAAGTGAATTGCCTATTTTGTTTTTAATGATATAGATATCGTTATCGAGCGTTTCCAGCTCTACTTCATGAGTGCCAATGTGGTTAAAATCAATTAATCTTTGTTCATGATTTTCCCTTGGAGGTAATTTAAAATAATCATCTTGGTGCAGAATGAAAACATGATTTCCATCGGCTTCCAATGTTTTTTTAAGATTGATACTCAATGTGGTTTTGCCACATCCAGATTCACCTGCAATAGAAACAACCATTACTTTATGTTTGTCTGTTGCAATATGATTGTAAATATCTTTCGCAAGATTTTCTGCAGTAGCGCAATCAGAAATTTCCGCCGATTTATCTTTTAAACCCAATACTTTTTTTATTTGTGATACATCATGTTTCGTTTTATTTGCAAGCAAATATCCAGATGCGCTAAAACACAATTGCGAAACACCATTTGGTTCTCCGTTTTCCAAATCAAAATATTCTGCAAATGGATGTTTAATTAAATTTTTACTCAAGTTGTTTTCTAATGCGGAATGCAACAAAATTGCTGTCTCCACTGCATTTGAACAAAACAATGCTGTTATCAAAAAACCATTTGTAACCGGCCAAATACCGCCATTGTGAAAATGTCCAGGTTTATTTTTAAAACGATAACTATAATTAGAGGTTAATTGTGCATAAAATTCATCACCAGGAACTATAGGTGGCCAAAATGCAGGAATGCCTTTATTACCATAGGTTTCAAAAGTGTTTTGAATTAAATCAATTAATTTATTTTTTGTTTCTTTAGAAGGAATATCCAACATTAACAATAATGCTATTGACCAACAATCATATTTTTGAATCAATTGTGTTGGAGAAAAGCTGCTCAGAAAATGTTCAGCGATATCAAAATGATTAACCTCTTGTTTTTGCGATTCTGTAAATAGCGAATTGATCGTTGGCATTTCAAAACAAAAATGCTGCTTCAATTTCAATTTAATTTCAGCCGCTTTAGCAGACCATTCTGATTTTTCAAAAAAATCTCCGGCTAAAGTTAAAGCCCAGTAACGCAGAAGCTGATCGTATAACACATATCCACCCGTAATATACTCATCAGCCCAATTGCTACTCACTGGCAAATACATTAATCCTTTATGGTTGAACTCCCATGTATTGGCTAAAGCAATTATTTTTTCGGATTGAGCATACACTATCTCTTTGAAAGCTTCATCAATTTGCTGTTGTAAATAAGCGACTGAACCAATCATCCACCAAAAATTACAATCTGCTCGCCCTACCGGCCCACCAAAACTTACCGCTTGTATAAAGCCGGTATGATCAACAGAAATATTTGAAGGAATTTGTCCGTTATTAGCGGATGCTTTTTGTAGTTGTTTTAATGAAGTTTGAAATGGCTCATATAATTCAGTGAGTTCATTGGTTAGAATTGCTAATCCAGATACCACCACGTCTCTTGCCCAAATGCGATTATAATTATCCGTTAGTTGTGCGGATGCAGTAATGCCTTGTACAGATGCTGCATTAGTAAGCACATCAATGGCTTTTTCTTTCATGATATCATGTTGCAAGTTGTCCATTACATTGCTTTTTAAAATAAAAAAAGAGCGCAGTGAATTTTCACTACGCTCTAATACTGGATTTTAATTAAAAATTAAATCCGATAGTTGCAGAGATCGTTCTTCCAGTAATTGATCTTGCACGAATAATATTTGTTGTATTTTCTGTGATTTCACCTTCTTCTGCTTCCGTAATACCAAGGGTATTAAAAATATTATTGGCATTTAATGAGGCCGATAAATTCTTGGTAAATTTATAGGTGACAAATGGGTTGAAGATTGCATATCCATTAAATTTCAACTTGTTGTTGTCTTGAGAAAATGAACTGCTGGTACCAATCACACTCATACCTAAACTGAATTTGTTTTTGGCATATGTTGGAACAACATTGTAAATAAATGGCGCTTGTCTTCTTGGCAGGTTGCCTTTGTTTGCACCATCTGTAATTTCTGCCTTAGTATATGTAGCGTTTGCCCTAACGTTGAAATATTTTGTAAGATTAATATTCGCTTCAATTTCCAAGCCAAAAGATTTGTAATGGTTCTCAATCACTTTTTGTGTTGTAGCTTCAAAACCACCAGCTTCATTAACATTTGCATAAAAAGCTGTCACAAAAATTCCACCGATTTTATAGTTGCTTTTGTATCCCAATTCTGCTTGTGTGATTTTATCTGTAACTCCTTTTGCGTTTCCATCAGCAAAAACATTTGGTGTAAATAAAATTCTATCTGCTTTTGCAGAAGCACCATCACTATAACGAGCAAAAACAGCTTTTGATTCGCTCAATTGGTAGTTGGCTCCAATACTGAAAGAAGGATAATCGTATTTGTAATTCACCGCAGATGGACTAGCAATATTTACAGAAGAAACACTTTGTTCGTTTGCTGAAATAACACCATCATTATTGACATCTCTTTCAGATTGAACTGCACCAGCATAACTACCTATTACATTACCGATATCCCATCTTAAACCACCATCAAAAGACAAATCATTCGTTGCATTTAAAGAAATAGTAATTGATGGAGCTGTGATTGAATATTTTGTATCATAACTACGTGTACAGCAATTACCCCAAGCTGGTACGCCATAAGCAAACAATCCATTCTGTGTTAATTTGGTTCCTGAAGCATTGTAAATATCTAAAGGTCTTGTGCCATTTCCATTTACATCAGTCATGTAAGAATTCCACAACCATGACATTGAAATGTTTTGATAAGATTTATAGAATCCAAAATTGATTTCTCCATTTTTGAATTTCTTTTTCAATTTAAAATCATTCACAAAATTGTCGAAGTTATTAAGTTCCACATCAAACATGTGCATCATCATAGCGTTGGTTCCTATATAAATTTCGTTGTTATTGGCAAACTTTACTGTAGCACCAGTTAAATTCCATGATGTTGCACCTGCAATTGAACCTAAAATACTTGCTGTTGTTCCTACAGATGCAGGGAATGGAGTAACAAATCTTCCGTTATTTATTGCCAATCTTCCTCTGTTTTCAATTTTCCAACCTTCACCCAAATCAAAATTAAATTCTAGTCCAACTGATTTTGAAATAGGATGCATGCCGTCAGAAACATCACTTCTACGCAAATCACCATTTACACCGGTACCTAAATTTTGCAATAAATAAGGACTATGAATGGTTCCGTGTAATGCATCAAAACCTGGCAATGAACTATATTCTGGATTTGCATTTGTACCAGAAACCTGTATTGGCATTGGCATATATGCCGCTGCTCTATCATTTAAATATTTAAAATAAACACGAGCAAATCCACTTTTGAATTGTTTGGTCATGTTGAATTTTAATTGCCCACCATTATTTGCTGTATAACCAGCGGTACGAGGTCCTTCACCCAATCTATAAAACCCGCCTACATTGAAAGATAGTCCATTAGAAACAGGTGCGCCGTAATTAAAATCGGTTCTGAAGTTATTGTAATCTAACCCTGTTGTAGTTGAAATGCTTCCACCTTCTGTATTACCAGTTTTACTGATAAAGTTTATAATACCAGCAGGAGAATTGGTAGCCATAGTAGAAGCTGAACCACCTCTGATGGCTTCAATTTTTGCCAAGCTTTGATCGGCTCTTAAGAAGATATCCTGTGTAGCAAAAGCGATGTCTCCAAATTGCATAACTGGCAACCCGTCTTCTTGCAATTGTAAATATTTTGAACCTCCTGCCGAAATAGGCACACCACGAACAGTAATATTGGTATTACCATCTCCGCCTGAAGCTTCAGACTTAATACCAGGAATTGAACGAAATATTTCAGCAGTAGTTCTTGCTGCAGATTTTGAGATATCATCCGAACGTAAAGTACTTGTGGAAACACTCGAAGATAATCTGGATATTGGGTTTGACACACCAGTTACTGTTACTTCAGTTAATGAAAGGGCATCTGTTGCTAATGAAATCACTACATCTGTGATACCAGCTGCGGTTAAATTAAAAGATTTTTCTGTAGCGACATAGCCAGTGTAAGAAATTTTCAAAAGTACTGATTGATCAATAGGCAAACCATCTATAACGAAATTACCTTTCTCATCAGCAACAGCTAATTTATTAGCAGCCGAATAATTTACAGTAGCACCGGCTAAACTTTCTTGATTGTTTCCTGTAATCTTTCCTTTAATACTTGTTGTTTGTTGTGCTGCTGAAAAGAGCACGATTCCTACCATTGGTAGAAGTAGAAGTAATTTTTTCATAATGCAAGTTGATTTGGTTAATATTTTATTTAAATAAAAGTATTCTTAAACAAAATGATAGAATATGCAAATTGAAATATCTTTTAATGCAAAGGTTTGCGAAAATGTTTGCGAAAATGTTTGCGGTGGAAAAGTTTATTGGTACTTTTAGAAAAATGTTTGATGAAGCCAAACACAACGCTAAAAAAAATTTCGGATAAACTGCAAATCAGCATTTCAACTGTAAGCAGGGCGTTAAAAAATCACCCAGATATTTCAGAACACACCAAACAGAAGGTAAAAGAATTGGCCGAGTTAATGGATTATGAACCCAACAGCTACGCCATCAGTCTTCGTACCAACAACAGTAAAGTGTTTTGCATAATGGTACCCCAAATCTCAAATTTGTTTTATCATTCATTTATCGCTGCAGTAGAAGAAGAAGCGCGATTGCAAGGGTATTCATTAATGATACTTCAATCGGGAAATGATCCGGAAATAGAAATTGCTAATCTTAAACTCTGTAGGCAAAACCGCGTGGTGGGAATTTTTGTTTCCATAACTAATGCCACAACCGATATACGACCATTTTTAAAGATGGATGAATTAAACGTACCGGTAATCTTTTTTGATAAAGTACCCAATTTCCAAGCATGTAATAAAGTGTGTATTGCAGATGCTGCTGCAGGTGCTCTAGCAGCTGATTTACTTGTACAAAAGAAAAAGAAAAACATATTGGGCATTTTTGGCGATCCAGAATTATCTATCACAAAAAAAAGATTGGAGGCTTTCTCAAAAAAAATTGCAGAAAACGACAAATCAGTTCAATTAAAAACAAAATTTGCGGTCAACCCCGAAGCAGCACGTAGATTGGTTCATAAATACTTTTCACAGACGCAAAAATTTGATTCAATATTTTGTATGAGTGATGAAATATTAACAGGCGTTATGAAAGCCTTACAGGAATTAAAATTAACATCACCCGAATCTGTTGGCGTCTTATCACTTAGCAATGGATTTATTCCAAGTTTGTACCACCCTGAGATCAGTTACATTGAAACCAGTGGGCATAAACTTGGCAAATTGGCTTATTCTCGTATGACGGCTTGTTTATCTGGAAGCACTTTTAAACAAGAGCTTTTTCTAGACTCGATTTATGTGGGAGGTGGCTCTTTGTAGGATTGAAAGCTATAAACAAAACAAGCACATTACCTATCCAAGCTCAAAACTCGTAATTCCATAAATTTGATTGATAGGAGCATTTGCAGGTTGCCCATGGTACATCCTGGCACATTCAAAAATGTACTTTCCATCATATTTTCTCACCAAGTTCATTGCGTTTTCATTGATGGTAGGAATATCTAAAAATACGGAACCTTCCGAAGCATAGCTCAAACAAGCTTTGAGTAACTCCTCTGCAATTGTATCATTTTGCGCAAACAGCGGTCCTATTTTACAACTTTTTTCGGCTCTCCTAATAACTGCATATCCCATAATCTCATCGTTGTTCTTGTATTTTATTGCCATGCTTTCTGGCATTGTCAACCATAGTTTTAAAAACATCGTTCTTTGAAATCCGAAACATATGTTGTCATATTTCATGATGTCGGCAAAATCTTCAGGTATGATAGCAGATACATTATCTGAGCAACTGTAGGCTTTGCCTGAAAGTTCAAAACGTTCATCACGAAAGGCAATATTAAAACCTCCTTTTTGATAATAAGGTTGCATGGCGAGAATACCATCCATACCAATGCTTGCGTTTTCATTTAACCTGCTGATTAAAATATTTTTTCTTGCATGCCAAAGCTTATTGCCGATACCGTTGTTTCTGTATTGGCTGTGAACGATGAAAAGCCCCATGAATCCAAATGCCCCTCCATACGAGATAATGGCTCCACCTGCAATCAATTCACCATTGACGTGGCACCCATAAAATCCCTCTGGATCGGTATTCCAAAAAACATCTAAGTCGTGTTTCCCAGGATTCCAACCCTCATTAGAAGCCCAGCTCATAAGGGTTTTCAGGTCAGACTTACCGATTTTTTGAATTGTGATATTCGATAGATTAAAGCTCATTTTATCATAGCTATGATGGTCTGAAATTCGTTTTCGCTGAGCTCATTTTTAATGACATCTAAAACTGCATTAAAGGCTGCTTCCGGAGCCGCGGATTTAAAACCGGTTAGGACCTGTGCATTTTCTTCGGGCCTTCTGGCAGGAACAATATATTTAAACCACAATAATAAAGTTTCGAAACTCATTTCACCCATGATGTCAATCTGGTGCTGCATCAATTCTTCATCTGTAAATTGTTTTTGCATTTCTATTTCGAGCACAACATCTTCTTCATTAATATGCTCTAGATAATGAGCCTGAAAGTTGCAAAAATCGAGATACAATTGATGTCCATAGTCATTCGTTTGTTCTCCGTTGAGCGACAAAAAACGATTAAGCAATGCTTGTTCAATATTGTCTATCTCTACATGGTCTGAAAAATAATGCTGAGTAAAAACGGCATTTCTTTTTTCAAGCGGCGCAAGGATAAATTTATTTTCTGTTGCGGTATGGTCTTTCAATAGATGAAAAACTTCTTTTGCAAAGGATTGTAAATTTTGTACACTGGTAATTGAGGTGTAATCTGTTTTTCCTGCAATAAAGCTCAATTTCCCAAGTGCGTTGCGTAGGCCTTTGTGAGGAGGGTCAAGTGATTTAAGTCTTTCCATTTT
>Ga0114979_10003311_pt1 | contig 10809 bp, 12 predicted proteins | sample S_140625_EF_Meta_FD_87315 | JGI IMG/M metagenome (GOLD analysis project Ga0114979, IMG submission 87315) | Freshwater microbial communities from Lake Simoncouche, Canada to study carbon cycling - S_140625_EF_MetaG | ecosystem: Environmental > Aquatic > Freshwater > Lake | place: Lake... | reverse complement strand
TCGTCATTTTTAATTAAAAATTCTCCTTTATATCTACCGACAATATTTGTATTATTTGAAGTAAATTGATAATATATATAATATTCCGGTTCGTCCCCATTAGTTAATGTAATGGGTACAATATTTGCGGTGTCGGAAACAATCTTGTAAATACCGGTTTCAACGCTTACCATTGAAAAATAAATGGTAGATACCTCCAAACTTTCCATAAAAGTTTTGTAGTCACTTCTACCATCATTTACAACCTGCATTTTTAATAAAGGGAGGTTCTCATTTTTTTTAATAAAGAATTCCATAACTATAAATATGTTGTGATAGTTCTTTTATTATAAAAAAAGTGAAACTTTTATAAAATTGGTTATATTTATATAATATGGGAAGAAAATCAAAATTAGATGAGGATAGAAAGGTTAAATTTGGAATAAGTTTAGACCGTGATTTATTTGACCGAATGGTTAAAGAAAAAATTAAAAAATCAACATTACTTAATAAATTATTAAAAGAGTATTATGGAAAAAAAGATATGTAGTAAATGTAAAATTGAGAAAGATATTTGTGAGTTTACAAAAAGAAAAAATAGAAAGTCAGGATATTCTTCACATTGTAAAATGTGTATTTCCGAAAAATCTAAAGTTTATCGTGAAAAAAATAATGATTTAATTAAAATCAGAAAGAAAAAATACTATGAAAAAAACAAAGAAAAATTAAATAAGTTAACACAAGAATGGTATAAAAAAAATTCTAAAACCGCCTTGGAAAAAAAGAAAGAATATTATTTAATTAATAAAGAACATATTTTGGATAAAAGAAAAACTTGGGTTAAAAGAAATAGAAAAAAAATAAATGATTATATTAAGAACAAGAAAAAAGAAAACCCATTATTTAGAGTTGAAATGAATATTAGAGGTAGAATGAAACAATATTTTAAACAAAAAAATATAACACAAAAAAATCAAACTTTTCATATTGTTGGTATTGATATAATTGGTTTAAAAAAACATATTGAGACTCAATTCAAAGAAAATATGACTTGGGACAATTACGGTATATATGGTTGGCATATTGACCATATAGTTCCATTATGTTCGGCAAATAATGAAACGGAATTACTTAAATTATTTCATTACACAAATTTACAACCATTATGGTGTGATGAAAATTTAAAAAAGAATGGTAAAATATTAATTTAACATTCTTTCCTTAGTTCCGCAGCATAATGATGAAATCTATGATGTTCGGTTGGTGTCAACAATAAAATTCCGGGATTTATTTTTCCACTAATTGTTTCTTGATATGCGTATGACATTAAAGTTTGTTCAAATGGTGACTGAAACTTTGTCTCTAAATAACATTTATAATTACCTTCTTTAGTTAAAAGAATTGGCCAATTACATAAATAAACATCTCCTGATGCATATGGTAATCCTTTATGTGATTTAATATTTTTAAAAACTGTATTAGGGGCATTTGGGTCTAACCCTTGAACAGGTAATTTTGGTTTTTCAGGCCAATTAGTTTCTCTAAATGATTGCGGTACATTATACCAAGAAAACTGAACATCGTTTGAGCCATAAAACTCACTAAAATTCAATTTTAAAAAATCAAAATTTTCTTTTTTTAAAATCTCTAACGATTTTTGATATAGATTGGGAACATATCTATTAAACCCATTTTTACAAACCTCACCTTGTTTTGTATAAAAACTCATATCATCTTCGTAAAAATAATAAGCGGATAAATCAGTTGTATCAAAATGTTCTGCGATATAAACTCTACCTCTAGTTATTCCAAGATTTTCGCCGGTACTAATTCTTTGAAAACCATACTCTTCACACAACTCTTTATATCTTGGAGTTGTTGATTCATCCGTAGAATTATCCAATAAAAATTTTGTGGTCTTTAATATAAAATCTTTATCGTACTCCAACATTGATTTAATTAAAGTTTCAAATTGATTCGGAGAATTAAATGTTATCACATAAAGACCCACTTTATTAGTGTCTAACGTGTTTTCAACTGACATTTTACTTTCTGATTTAACCATTAAATTATCATTTTTAAGGTCTTCAAAAAATTTACCCATTAACCCATTTCCATCAATTTTAAAATAATTTATTAAATCAGAGTGTTTATATGTCATTATAGTGAAAATACTTTCTTCGGTACCCATATAACCTTCTTGTAATGTTGATAATAATAATCCATAATAAATTGAATTAATATTAGATATTGATTCTTTTGGTCCTCCAAAAAATCCGGCTCTTGCAACTTTATTAACTTTATCTCCTGATATAGAGTTCATTTTATTTATTTCAAATCCGTGAATTTCCGTATTTGTTTCATATGGGAAACAAACAAATGAAAATTTTGAAATATATTTGGGTAATTTATCTAAAACATTATCGTGTGTAAAATAACCTGAATGTATGGTATTTGTTATTCCAGCATCAATCCAAAACAAATATTCTGAATTAAATTTATCTAAAATTTTTGCATCATGTAACAAAAACATTTTAGACATTACTAATGGATTGTACATTTCCAATTTAGATTGAGTTGATTCCGACAACCAACCAACTTGATTGTACCAATTTGGATTATTCCTAATATTTTGAATTAAAGGATAATAATCATTATTTTTAAACCAATCTGTTGTTCTAAGGATAAATTGAGTTTTTTCTGATGACCTATTTTCTTGAACAAATTTTTTAAGTTCTTCGTCCCCAAAAATTATTAAGTTTTCATCAACTTGTAAAAGTTGTTTAAATTTTTCTAAATAGTGTTGATAAGAGCGAGACCATCCCTCGGTAAGTTTATCCCTACCTAAATCCCATAAACCAGTTACTAATGTAATTTTATTCATAATATTTTAATATTTGTCTCTAATTTCTTCCCATATTCTCCAAATTGGCTTCGGTAAATTTTTTGATTCGTCCCAAATATCATAATGAAATTCTTTTTCAGTCAATGGAGTGGCATGTACATTACATGTTAATGTAAATAATTTTTCTTTAGGATATCTATCGGTAGATTGTTTCATAATAGCGTCTTCAAAACATAATATATTGTTTTTTAAATGTTTGTCGGCAGCATCATCAAAAATATTACAATATTCTAATACAGAATTTTTATGTCCACCAAAAAAACCACCTATAGGGTAACTATCGTGAATTGGATGATAATCATCAAATGAATGTACATAACTTTGTAACGTGGTACACATTATATTGAAAAATTTATCTTGTAAAATTAAATTTAATTTATTAATTAGTGATTCATTAAATAATAAACCAAAATTACCTTGTTTTTCAAATGAAGTCCAAATATCCAATTCATTTATGTGAGGATTGTATCTTAGAGGCATTAGCTGAACCGCTTGGAGACCGGCATCAATCCAGTACAAATATTCAACATCTTCATCACATTCTTCTCTTATGATGTCAAACTTTCCCCACATAACTTGGGGTGGTCTACCGGGTAAACCAAATCTTTCAATATAATCAGGGACATTATTTATAACAGAATTAAGTTTATCGGTATACTTAATTTCATCAAGTTCTTTTATTTTTATGATTAGATTGTCCAATCCATAATCTATTTTTATTTTTTCAATTTCAGGTAAACTCATTTTATGAGTATAGCAAACAATATTATAATTTGGAAAGTTTTTACAATGATAAATTATTGAACTTAAATATCTTTGTTTTCTACTCGTAGAAGACCCAATCCATTTATTTTTAGTGAATTCAGTTACATCCATATAATAAGAAGTAACAAATTTTGTTTTTTTCATAATTTAAAAAGTTTTTTTAAAAGATTTATTTTTCTTGGCCAATAATTTTTTTCATTAAATTGTTCATATCTTAATATTTTATTTTTTTCACCACCATCTCTATTTAATACATCTAATGAATTTTGTATTTTATATTTAATATTTTTTTCATCCATAACATCATTATTTACAAACTCTTGATGTGAAAAACTTTTTAATTTATTAATAATTTGGTTAGCTCCCCCGAAGTAAGAAAAATGCCACCCATAATTACCTATTGGTGGGTATGTATGAATATACCTTATTGAATTACAGTTACCAACTTCTTTAAGTAGTTTATAATTAAAAATTTTTGCAAAATTCCAGTTATGATTCATACTACATTCTAAATTATAATAATAAAATTTTTGGATTACACAATATATTCTATCTATTGGTATTTTATATGGAAAATTTAGAAAGTTATCTTTTTTTTCTGATATTACATCTAAAATTGGTCCGTCAATAATTTCGTCAACATCTGATAGGTATATTATGTCACTATCATTTAAATTTAATTTTTCTAATCCTATTGAGATAGAATCTCTTTGTAAATGCTCCCTAATCCAAGGTCCCCAATAATATTGAGATTGTTTAGATAATCGATTGTTGTTGTAACAATCATTTATGTTAGGATAAATAGGTTTATTTAATATTTCATAATACTCTTCAGGTGTTAAGTTCTCACTAATATGTTCCGGTAATTCCGCAATTACATGAATTATTTTATGTAAAAACTTAGAAAATCTTGATTTATTTTCTAAAAAGAATAACGGTTTTTTTAAACCACTATGAGTTAATGTAGATTCAACTAAAACAAAATAATCAAAATAATCGTTATGTTCTTCCAATCTAAATTCTAACATATCTAATTCATCATTAAAAATGAAACAATCTATCACCATTTTTTAAAATTTTAAAATCTAACATGCATTGTGTCAGAGTATTTAGGGTAAAAATAAAAACAATTTGATAAAATTCTTAATGGTACCCAACTATGGGTCATGCCGGACTCTAATGCCGAAACACCAATTTCAAAACCGTCGGGATAATTTCTAATATTATTTGCTATTGTGTACCAAAGCATTTGTTCCCATTTTTGTTCAAAAACCATTAATTTTTCATTTTTCTTAAAAACTAAAAATTGTTCATTAACGACTTCTGCTTCATCCCATAAATTATGTTTATCAACACCATAGTCAATTACTTTTTCCATAAAAAAACAATCGTGCCAATTATTTTTTTTATAATCACCTATTTTGGCGGGTCTTTCAAAACCAAAATCTATTTTATTCTCATCCATATAATTAAACATATTAAACAATTTGTTTTCATCAAACCCATCATAAATCCCCCAATCTCCATCACAAAAAATTAAATAATCAAAATTTTCACCTGATAGTAATGCCGCTTTGATTGATAAAACTTTTAAGTTTAAATTAAAAATAAAACCGTGACCCTCCATTTCTAACGGAAATTCAAATCGTTTATTTAATGATTCTATTGTGGTTATTTTTAATCTTGGATATTGTTCATATAATTTTTCAATTGTTAGACCAACATTTTCAGTAATTCTATCTAAATCATTTTTACTTGTTGTAATATTAAAAAATCCATTATTTGTTTTATTGTGTAAAGATATATAAAACTCCAAACTTTTTTTAAAATAAGGTTCGTTGACTGCTAAAGTTGTGAAAAAGTATCTCATATTAAGTGTGCAAATTTATAAGTATTATCACCATAAGGACCATTATCGTGTATAATATATGGGTTTAAATTGTTTAAATTAATTTTTCCGTTATCATCAATTATTACATATTCTTTATTTAAGTGAGTACTAAAAAAAATCTTACCTTCACTATCAATATCAATATCGTTATGTAACAAATATTCAATTGTCCAAGTACTTTGGTCTTCAACTCTACCTTCATAATCCTTATTAACTATATTTTCAAGATGACTCACAATTTTTTCGGTGTACCCAATATAGCCTCCGGAATTCAAAAATTTAAATGGGCCAAGTCTTTCTTTATTATCATACATATTAGTATATTGAGTGTGTGGCCATAGTTCTTTTTCTCCACAAAAAATAATTGATTTATTAAAGGATTTAAAGGTATCAATTATATCTGATGGGTCTTTATAAAAATTGGTATCTGTTGCGTCGACAAATAACATATACTCATATTTGTTTAGTATATGTTCTTTGATATATGGTAAAAGATAAAATAGCTTATATCTATAAAGTTTTTCATAATACGAACTATCTTCTGGTAACCCTCCAAATCTAGCAACATAAACATCTTCTTTATCAAAATACTTTAATGAATTTTCATATATTAAAGGATATCTATCGTCGGGGTAATTAAAAAATAATGAGACTAACGCCAATTTTTTCATAATTTATTATTTAAATTTTATTATTTATTATTTTTTCTAAAAAATTAAAAACATATTCGTGATTAAAGTAATATGGTAATTCGTTTTTTATAAAGATTGGTTCACTAATCATTTGTTTAAACAATTCGTCATCTTTATCTATTTTAATAATTTCATCAACAATTTCATCTACTGTGTTGAAATCGTGACAATTAATAAATGATTTAGGATTAAACCCATCCTCAAGTACTTTATCGTTACCAAAATAAATTGGGATAGTGTTTGCGGCGTATGCGTGAATCATTTTTTCTACGGTTAAATAACGTAAAACATTTGATTGAATTTGAAATGAAAATTTACAGTTTTTTAAAAAATTAATTTTACTTTTATAACACTCTCCGTCATTAATATGTCTAACAGTTTGTTCTTCACTGGGTACATTTGTTATCCATCCACCTGATGCTCTAACAAATTTATATTTAGATAATTTTTCAAAAAGCTCTTGTCTCATTGGTACTGTGGAATTTTGCACTACCCCGCAAAAATATTTTTTTTCTTTTAAGATTTCTTCACCATTTCTTATCTCAGTTAACCAATCATACGGTTTATCAAATAATTTAGATTCGTTGAATAGTCCCCAAGCGGCGGTTGTGTTATGTATTGGTAAATGTAAATATTTTTCATGATTTAAAGGTTCAGGACCAATTGCATAGTAGTTTTCCATTTCAATAATATTTAAATGACTTGGAGTCATTTCGCACGATAAATATATTTTTTTTGCTTTAGGATATGATGTATGACATCGTGCGTTTTTATTTGTATAAAAATCGGTTTGGTCTGTTGAAAAATGTATATTAGTCCAAAAAACTAAATCTGGCTCATCTGTATCAATAATTACTTCATATTTTTCCTCTAAAATATTAGTAATGTATGTCATCCAGTATAACATTGATTGATTAGGAAAATTAGTTCTTGTTATTTTTATTTTTGGTTTCATAATTTTATATACTATTTTTTATTATTTCTCTAATTATTGATTTTGTGTCATGATTAATTTTCCATTCCGGATAATCTTTTTTAAATTTAGATAAATCAGTTATATACCATATATGGTCACCAATTCTATTTTTATCAATTATTGTAAAATTGTCCCAATTAGTATTTAATAATTCATTTGTTAATTCTATCGCCTCTAAAACAGATACTGAATTTTCTCTACCCCCTCCTATATTATAAACCTCACCGCATTTAGGGTTTAAATAAAACAACCAAAAAGCATTAATTAAATCTTCTGAATGTATATTATCTCTAACTTGTTTTCCTTTATACCCAAATATAGTATAACTATTATTATTTACAATAGATTTCACTAGATAAGATAAAAAACCATGTAATTCCGCACCTTGATGATTGGGTCCTGTTAAACATCCTCCTCTAAAAATTCCTACTTTCATACCATAATATTTGCCATATTCTTGACACAATAAATCGGCGGATGTTTTAGAAACACCAAACAATGAATGAGTTGAATTATCAATAGACATATTTTCATTTACTCCGTCTGATAACTTGTTATTCTCAATAAATTCAAATCTTTTTTCTAACTCAGTAAGTTTAAATTCATTAGGTTTATCACCATAAACCTTATTAGTGGATGTAAATATAAATGTGGAATCAGGAGAATATTCTTTAGTTAATTCTAATAAATTCAACGTACCATTTGCATTTATTGTGAAATCAGTTATTGGTTCTTTGGATGCCCAGTCGTGAGATGGTTGCGCAGCCGCATGAATTATTAAACTTATTTTAGTTTTATATTCAACAAAAATATTCTTTAAAGATTCGTAATCTCTTATATCACAATTTTTATGTATAAAATATTTATATTCTTTTATAAGAATATCAGTAACTTTTTCAGTTGATGATTCAGGACCAAAAAAATACCCTCTCATGTGGTTATCAATTCCAATAACTAAAAATTTTTTTTCAATTAAAAATCTGACCGACTGACTACCAATTAATCCTGATGAGCCAGTTACAATTGCTACTTTCATTTTTTTCTTCCTTCTAAGTTTAACGATATCATAATCTCACAAGTTGTTGCTTGAGAAAAATCAAAATAATTTGAATGTATTGTTCTTCTATAATCCCAATTATGTACTGCCTCCAATCCGGCGTCTTCCATTAATTTTTTTAAATATTTTTTATCAAAAACATTATAATGAAAATTAGTATCGTAAGTTTGGCCTCCCATTAAAGGTCCCGTAACATTTTCAATACTACCACTTAATTCATATATTTTAATTAAATTTTCAAAAGATGGTACTGACAATCTTAATATACCATCATCTTTTAATACTCTAACCCATTCTTTTAACACATTTAATGTGTCTTTTCTATGAAAATGTTCTAATACATGAGATGAATAAACCAAATCAAAACTTTTATCCTCAAATGGTAGTGGAAAAACAGAGCCAATATGTTGTACCCCCGGTAAATTTCTACCATCTAAATTTTCAAAAGGTGGTGGCAGTATTACATCTCCACAGCCGACATGTAAATATTTTTTATTCATTATCATATATATTTTTAACATTTATAAATTTGTATCTATCATCATCATCTACTTTCAAATTAACTAAAGACCCCCAAACTTGATTATTTGAATTTGGACCTTCATTTGTCATTGGCCAATAAATTTTATCGGAATTTGATAAAAAACAAGCCCAAAAAGAAAAAGTTCCTTGGGATGCGATTATTTTTTTAAATGAAGTTATTTGAGAAAAAACGTGTAATATATCCCCCTCTATAAAAATTGGATTATATGGTTTTAATTTATCGAGTAATGATGTATGACGATATTTGTGGTCTAAACTAATGTATAAATTATTAAAAGATTCTTTCTTAATTATATCTAAATAATAGCTGTCAGGTAGCATGAAATTATTAACTACGTTACTATTTCTTAACATAATAACCAAATCATTATTTTCACGTTTAGGTAGTGTTAGTGATTTAAAATATTCTCTCACCATTGATTTATAAGGTTTTATATAATCATATTTTGAAAAATATGTTTGTACAAAAAATCCGTGATTTTGAAATTTATTTATTAAATTTTCAATACTTCCTAAGGTTGCAATATCGTTATCATTTATTACCATAATTGGTGAGGTGACTTTTTTTCTACCTAAAATACTTCCAAATGGAAAATTTAAAACTTCATATTGATTAGTTTCCTGATTTTCTCTTCTAATTAATGAATTATCGGGGCAAATTAAATCATAATCTAACAAATCTGAAATAATTCTACTACATGAATATATGAATAATTTATTACCTAAATTTTTTTTATATGAAGAAAAAAAATTACCCTGGGTACTAGTATCGTATTTATCACTAATTTCTACCATTTCTTATAATATTAACCAAGAACCTCCATTTATTGTAACATTACTTTCATTGAAAAAATCATCCACCGCCTTTTTAACTGGGGGATGACTGTAATCATGACCACCTATTAATCCCCCTTCTTTTAATTTAGGTGTCCAACTCAAAATATCTTTTGTCACACTATCATAATCATGGGCGGCGTCAATAAAAATAAAATCTAATGATTTATCTTCATATAATTTAGCCATTTCCCAAGAAATACCCCTAACAATATTAATCATATTTATTACTGGATTTACGTTTTCTAAAAAAAGATTATATAACCAATCATCATTATTTAATAAATTTCCGTTGAAATAACTACTTTGAGGGTTCAAATGTTCTTCTGACCCCATCCATGTATCAATACAGTCAAATTTTATATTTTTTTCTGAGTTTATAATCTCAACTGACATATAACATGAACTCATTCCCTTCCATGAACCAACCTCAACAAAATGAGAACCGCTCCCAAATTTTTCAACGGCATATTTATATATATTTCCAAAATCAAACCAATTTTCACTATTAATATTTTGATAAAAATGTTCCATAATTATTATTTTTTTTTATAAATTTCCTGTTATTCTATCACACCATCCTTTGGATATTGAGTGAGGCCATACAACCCAGTATGTTGGTTTATGAGATGTTTGAAATTCTCTCCAAACTTTACAATACCCATCAGGGTCTCTCATCATACTTGCAATCTCATTAGGGTCGGCATCCTTTCTAAAAATAGTTTCGTCCTGAGCGTTATGGAAAGCGACCACCCAAAAGTCGTAATCTTTTTCAGGTACTTGAGCGTAACCCACATCAATACAATGTTTGAATATTTGTGCAAAACTATTTTTCCAATCTTCTTCATTCTGAAAATCATAAGGATTTGGCGGATAATTTTTATCTAAAGTATATTGTTGTACGGCTCTATTACTAAACAATAATCCTGAATATTTTTCATAATCAGTTAAAGTTCTTTCTTTACCAAAACCATAACTACCAAAATATTCTTCATCATAAACCTCACCATCCATACTGAATAGTTTTCTGTTTTTTAGATGTGCCAATCTATTTTTTTCACCCCACTCTTTATCGTCATCCCATTGTTTAGTACGACCTTTTCTAGTATATTCGTGCCAAATTGCTACTTTATGTGGATGGAATAAATCATATCCGTGAGTATATGC
>Ga0114979_10003309_pt1 | contig 10814 bp, 10 predicted proteins | sample S_140625_EF_Meta_FD_87315 | JGI IMG/M metagenome (GOLD analysis project Ga0114979, IMG submission 87315) | Freshwater microbial communities from Lake Simoncouche, Canada to study carbon cycling - S_140625_EF_MetaG | ecosystem: Environmental > Aquatic > Freshwater > Lake | place: Lake... | reverse complement strand
GTGTTTTAAAATCATTTTGTTTAATTTTGCATTTCAATTTTATTAGAATAAGAAGATTATTTAAACAATGGCAAATCATAAATCAGCATTAAAGCGTATTAGAGCAAATGAATCAAAGCGTTTGCGTAACCGTTATCAACACAAGTCAACTCGTACGATGATTAAAAATCTTCGTTTGACAACAGATAAATCTATTGTGGTTGATTTGTACAAAAAGGTTTCTTCTGCGTTAGATAAATTAGCTAAGAAAAACATTATTCATAAGAATAAAGCAGCAAATCAAAAATCTAAATTAGCTAAGTTGGCGAATAAATTAGCCGCATAGTTTTAGATTATCAGCATATTGATAAACCCCGCAATCGCGGGGTTTTCTTGTTTATATGGATTATCTTCAGGAAAAATGTTCAGATGAATTATTTACTTAATGGAGGTAAAATCAAAGAAATTCGATTGGAGGAGAGGCCACGTGAGTTGATGGCGATTAAGGGGAAGGATACTTTACGGATAGAAGAAATACTTTCCTTATTGATAGGTTCGGGGATTCCTAATAAATCTGCTTTAGATCTTTCAAAGGATATATTGAATTCAATTCAAGGGGATTTAAATAAGTTAGGTCGTTTTAATCAATTTGACTTCATGAAATTCAAAGGGATTGGGAAGGCTAAATCAGCCGTTTTAGTGGCCGCATTAGAGCTAGGACGTCGCCGAATGGTTTTTGAAACGACACATCGGATTGACACAATATTAGCTTCAAAAGACGCTTATAACTTATTGAGGCCTCACTTGAGCGATTTAGCCCATGAAGAATTTTGGATTATTCATTTAAATCGTGCCTCTCGATTAATTAAATTAGAAAAATTTAGTGTGGGTGGTGTTGCCGGTACTTCAGTGGATTTAAAACTATTGTTTAAATCTGCTTTAGAGCAAACATCATCGGCTATTATCTTAGCTCATAACCATCCATCTGGCCAATTACAACCTAGTCAGGCCGATAAGCATTTAACTAAAAAAATTATTGAAGCTGCAGGATTATTTGAAATACAAATTTCCGATCACTTGATTGTGTCCTCAGAAACTTATTTCAGTTTTGCCGATGAAGGAATACTTTAATTTTATTTACCTCTTTCCTTGTAAATATTTTGAAGTTTAACTCCTACTACGATAGCTACTGCAAATAAAATGATAAAAAAGGCGGCTCCTGAATATCCCATATGTTGTTAAATTTTACTCAAAATTATGAAATTAATTATAGTAATCCTTTTGTGCTAGGCAAAGAATTTAAATTATTTATATCTCTTTTAACGGCTAATTGGATCGATTTGGCAAATGCTTTAAAAATCGATTCAATTTTATGATGCTCGTTTTCTCCTTCCGCCTTAATATTTAAATTGCATTTGGCAGAATCCGAAAAAGATTTAAAGAAGTGACTGAACATTTCTGTTGGCATTTCACCGATCTTCTCTCTTTTAAATTCAGCGTCCCAAACGAGCCAGTTTCGACCAGAGAAATCTAAAGCTACTTGGGCTAAACAATCATCCATGGGCAATAAAAATCCGTAACGAGCTATGCCTTTCTTTTGACCTAGAGCCAGCAAAAATGCCTCACCTAGGGCAATCCCTGTATCTTCAATGGTATGATGTTCGTCAATATGTAAATCTCCCTGAACTTGTATGGAGAGATCAAGGTTACCATGTTTGGCAATTTGATCTAACATATGATCAAAAAAGGCTAAACCCGTTTGATTATTGGCATTACCCTTTCCATCTAGGTTCAACTGGATGGATATTTTAGTTTCATTTGTATTTCTAGTATGAATGATTATACGTTCGGGTAATTTAAAATAGGAATATATATGATTCCAATCAGTGGTTTGTAGCGCAGTGATTGGTTTTAATTCATTAGGTATTTCTAAATCACTGATGAATAATGCTTTCGCACCTAAATTTTTAGCTAATTGAATGTCCGTGATTCGGTCACCTATCACATATGAATTATTTAAATCATAATTGGCCGTCAGATATTCTCCTAATAAACCTAGACCGGGTTTTCTAGTCGGAAGATTATCTTTTGCAAAAGATTTATCAATTAAAATATTTGAAAATACAATTCCTTCAGAAGCTAAGATTTCTAGCATTTTGTTTTGGGCTGGCCAAAACGTATCTTCAGGAAATGAGGCAGTACCTAGCCCATCTTGGTTGGTGACCATGACTAATTCAAAGTCGAATTCTTCGTGAATCTTCTTTAAATTCGATATGACATGAGGCAAAAATGACAATTTTTCTAAACTGTCAACTTGCTGGTCTGGTTGAGGCTCAATTATTAAAGTGCCATCCCGGTCTATGAATAATACTTTCTTCATGGGACAAAGGTAATGAATGTAAAGTTTACAGCGAATAAAAGAAAAAAATATGCAAAAAATAATTCTTATATATGCTCCAGTACTTGTAATTTTGTATTTGAAATAAAAACTATGGGGGAATTATTTGGTGTCATTCAAGAAGATTTGCGCGGAAATGTGATTCGTAGAATCTCTCTATTTACTGGTGAGTCAGAGCCCAAAGTAGAAGAATTGATCCCTGTTTGGGAGGCAATTATTTTAGGTGGATTGTTGAAACTAATTCGTAATCGAATTCGATTCAATGCACTGTATAATTTTATTTTACAAAAGCCAATCCCACGTCTCGCTATAGAGGAATTGCAGGCTGGAAATGCGACTAAATTACAATTAGAAGAAATTAGTCATTATGGGGAAGGCTTAATTGGAATTCTTATTCCGGATAAAAAGAGTGCGATTGCTATGTTGATTTCTAAGGAACTAGGATGCAAAAGTTCATCTTTTTTGAAAGGGTTGAGTGTAGTTTTTGGCTTATATGGTTTCAAATTAAAAGAAGAAGACTACGATTCATTAAAAGACTGGAAATCGTTTGCTGAGTTTTTTATTATTAAAAAGGGTGATTTTAGCATATTGTGTCCATCCAATTTACGTTTTGCAATTTCTGATATTTTAATACTTTCCGACGTATTAAAACTAGATCCTGAGGCTTTAGTGTATTTAACCGAAGACCCGGAAAGGGATGAGGTTAAGACGAAGTATAATCTTTTTGACAAAAAAAATCTTTTATATATTGTTATCACCCTCATTTTGGGTGGATTTACGCTTTGGTATACGGTTTTAAGGCCAAAGGCAGATCCAGAAATAACCTCGGATTTAGAAGAGGTAATTCCGATAGACAGTTTGAATAAATTAAATGATAGTTTAACAAAAGCGGTCTTAGATTCAAATCGAATTAAGAATGATTCGCTTTTTACATTAAATTGGCCAGACGGCACTCAATCTGTTGTTCCTAAGAAATCGATCTTGGTCGATTTACATGCTTATTTAATTGATTCCACTCAAACTTCTCCCTTAGAATTAACTTGCCAAGAACTTGTTTTTGATGAGAATACAGATTTATTATTGAAGCCCACGGATTATTTATTTAAGCAACTTTCTGTTCAAATGAATAAATCAATAAATGTAGATGTTCAGATTTCTGCCATATCGGATAAAGATGACAAATCATCCTTTAAACGTGGTTTTGCAATAAAAAATCGATTAGTTGGCGAAGGGCTTTCATTCAAAAAAATTAGCGTTCAAGCTAGTGTAGAAAGTGCAAATAGTCAGGCTAATTCTCAAGTCAAATTTATATTTACCAAGCGTAATTTATTGAAATAATACAATATATTAGGTTTATATAGATTAATAAGATACTTTTGTAATAAATAAGTACAAATACATCCGCACAAACTCTTTTTACATTTAATGTAAATCCCCTTTCCTTTTATTTAGGGCTATTGGCAAGAGTTAAATTACGGATGTGTTCGGGCATCGTAATTAAAATATAAAAAATGAGTGAAAAAATTCGCTTTGATTCGCTTCCTTTATCGGAAGGAATCCAAGCCGCAGTTAAAGAAATGGGCTTTGAGTTTGCTTCTCCCATCCAATCAGAAGCAATTCCATATGTAATGGAGGGTAGAGATGTTATCGGTCAGGCGCAAACAGGCACTGGAAAAACCGCTGCATTCGGAATACCTATGATTGAGCATATTGTTCCATTTGAGAAATTTGTTCAAGCGATCATTTTATGTCCTACCCGTGAATTAGCGGTTCAGGTTTCAGAAGAAATGAGGAAGTTGTCAAAATTCACAAAAGGTGTTTGGGTGACCACTGTTTATGGGGGTGATTCGATAGATCGACAAATTAAATCCTTGAAAGCCGGAGCTAACATTGTCGTAGGTACTCCTGGACGTGTGATTGATTTAATCGAGCGCCGTGCGTTGAAATTGAATCAAACCTCTATGGTTGTTTTGGATGAGGCCGATGAAATGTTAGACATGGGTTTCCGTGAGGATATTGAAAGTATTTTAGAAGAAATACCAAATGAGCGTCAGACGGTTTTATTCTCAGCTACTATGTCTAAGCCTATTTTGGCTTTGACAAATCGTTTTTTAACGGATCCTAAATTAGTTAAGGTTGTTAAGAATGAGATTACCAATGTTAACATTGAGCAATTGTATTTTGATGTAAAAGGAAGAGCTAAAATGGAGGTTACTACCCGTTTGATCGATTTTTATGCATTAAAATTAGTGTTGATATTCTGTAATCAGAAAAAACGTGTAGATGAGGTAGTTGAAGAGTTGGCTTTGAGAGGATATGCAGCCGAAGGATTGCATGGAGATTTAAGGCAAAGTCAGCGTACACAAGTGATGAATCGTTTTCGTTCTGGAAATGTTAGTTTTTTAGTTGCGACGGATGTTGCGGCTCGTGGATTGGATGTGGAAAATGTGGATGCTGTAATTAATTATGACATTCCATTGGACGAAGAATATTATGTACACCGTATCGGTAGAACGGGTCGTGCTGGTAAATTTGGTAAGGCTTTTACCTTGGTAGTGGGTTCTGAACGTAATCGTTTACGTGAAATTATGAACTATACCAAAGTGAAAATAGATAAGGGAGTTATTCCAACTTTCTCAGATGTGGTAGGGATTAAAAAAGGCATGTTTATTGAGCGTGTCGCTAGCACGATCGGGGAAGGCGATTTAGATTTATTTGCGGATGCGTTACCTAACTTGCAACATGCTGGATTTACAGTAGATCAGATTGTAAGTGCTCTTGTTAAATTGAGCATGGGTGTTCAGAAAAATGAGTTTGGAGATGAAAACTTAGAGGGAGAACTTGAACGTCAATCACGCAAATATGGTCGTGATGAACGCGGTGGCGGAGGATTTAGAGATCGCAATGATCGTGGAGGAGACCGTGATGGCCGAAGAGGTGCTGGTCGCTTTGATCGCGATTCTCGTGGCGGTGGAGATCGTGGAGGACGTTTTGAACGAGGAAATGATCGTGATCGTTCATCTGCTCCGAGAGGTCCTCGCATGGATCGTGAAGGAAAGCCTTATCGCTCAGATGAAAATATGGTCCGCATGTTTGTTAATATTGGATTTGACGAAAAAATATCACCTTCTAATATTGTTGGCGCCTTTGCGGGTGAGTCTGGAATTCCTGGAAATGTATTAGGTCAAATACAAATAGAGAATAAGCATACCTATGTGGATGTTCCTAAGGAATACGCTAATGTTGTTTTAGAAAAAATGGCAGGCGCTCAAATTAAAGGCAAAAGGGTTTTAGTCGAGATTGCTAAACCGGCATAGACTAAGAAATTTTAATTTAAAAGGGTGGCGGAATCGTCACCCTTTTTTTTATACCAAAAACTTAGTATAAATTTGAGGATTAAAGCTTTATATACTAGTTTATATGATGAGTAAAGGAAATATGTATTGGTTGTTAACTTTATCGCTGATTATCAGTGGTATATTAGTGTCGACCTATATTTCATCTTCTTCGAATGTACAAATCTCCTATGCGCAGGATGTTAAACCCATCTTGAATAAGCATTGTATCACTTGCCATGGGGGAGTAAAAAAGCAGGGTAAGTTTAGTTTGCTGTTTCAAGAGGAAGCTTATGCCGCTACAGCTTCAGGCAAACCTAGTATTGTTCCTTTTCATCCTGAAAAGAGCGATTTTATCAGCCGCTTGCATTCCAAAGATCCAGAAGAGAAAATGCCCTACAAAAAGGAGCCTTTGACTTCCAAAGAAATCAATATATTGACTCAATGGGTGAAAGAAGGAGCGAAGTGGGAGGATCATTGGGCTTACTTACCTGTCAAAAAACCGTCCATTCCTTCCAGTGAAGGATTGCTTTCAAAATTAATGTTTTGGACTAAACGTTTTGTTAAAAATCCGGTCGACAATTTTGTCTTGGAAGAGTTAAATAATCAAGGTTTAGCTCATTCAAAACAGGCAGAAAAGGAGATTCTGGTGCGCCGATTATCCCTTGACTTAACTGGTTTGCCTCCCACAGAAGCTATGGTGAAGGAATTTAGCCTTATTGATTCAGATGAAGATTATGCAAAATTTGTTGATAAATTAATGAGTTTGCCTTCATTTGGTGAGAAATGGGCTTCCGTATGGTTAGATCTGGCTCGCTATTCAGATAGTCGGGGATACCAAAAAGATAACGGTAGAACCATCTGGCCATATCGAGATTGGGTCATTTCTTCTTTTAATAAAAATATATCTTTTCGTGAATTTGTCAAAAAACAATTAGCCGGAGATTTGTTGGAAAATCCAAAGGACGACGATTACATTGCTACAGGATTTCATCGCAATACGATGAATAATGATGAAACAGGAACTGTGGATGAAGAATTTAGGGTAGCTGCAGTCATAGACCGTGTAAATACGACTTGGGACGCGCTACATGGTACTTCATTTTCTTGTGTTCAATGTCATAGTCATCCATATGATCCTATCAAGCATGATGAATATTATAAATTCATGGCATTCCTAAACAATACTAGGGATGAGGATACGGGTGATGAAGCTCCTAATATTCGTCAATTTAAAGAAAATGATCTTCAGAAATTAACCGACTTTCAAACAAAAATTTCCTCGTTACCTTCAGATCAAAAAAATTATTTAAACCGATTTGTTAAGTTTTTAGAACCAAGGTTTCATGCTCATTATGCCGATAATTTTACCGAAGGGGCTTTATTGGGTGGAACACAAATAGGCTTAAGACACACGGGGAGTTGTCGGCTCCCCAATTTAAAGACTGAAGGTGTTAAACAATTACTTCTGCAGTATTCCTCCAAAAATCCTGGTGGAATATTACAAATCAGGTCTGGAAGTATTGATGGAAAAATTGTTTTGAAGGTTAAATTAGACACGACTTCAAAAGGTAAATTGTTGACGTTAAAATGGCCTATGTCAACTGGCAGGCAAGATTATTACTTGGAAGCTTTTAATGGGAAGTTGGCAGGCAAGGCAGATGACGTGTTTAAAATAGTTTGGTTTGCTTTGCTTCCTGAACTGAATTTAGATAAAAACAATTTTGATGAATTTTTATCTTTGATCAATACTAAGACAGATAATTTTCCTATTTATTTAGAAATGCCTAAGGATTATAGTCGGAATACATATGTTTTTAAACGGGGTAATTGGCTTGTCCATGGAGATTCTGTCCAGCCTGACGTACCTGCATTTATGAATAAATTTAAACCAGAATGGCCTCGGAATCGGCTTGGATTAGCTAATTGGGTAGTGGATCCTGCGAATCCTCTATTTGCAAGAAATGTAGCCAATCGTTTTTGGGAACAATTATTTGGAATGGGTATTGTTGAAACATTAGAAGATTTTGGTTCGCAAGGAGCTAAACCTTCTCATCAGAAATTATTGGATTATTTGGCGTATCAGTTTATTTTTAAATTTGATATGAAGCCCAAAGCTTTAATTAAAGAAATTGTTTGTTCTTCCACCTATCAACAAGATTCAAAAGCGAGTAAATCTTTAATAGCGATAGATCCCTACAATAAATATTTATCTCATGGACCTCGGTTTAGACTATCTGCGGAACAAGTAAGGGATCAAGCTTTGTCAGTTGCTGGGTTATTAAATCCAAAAATGTTTGGCAAACCTGTCATGCCATTCCAACCTGAAGGTGTGTGGCAAGCAGTGAACAGTAATTTAAAATGGAAGCAAAGTGAAGGGAATGAACAGTACAGAAGAGCCATTTATATTTTTACAAGACGTACGGGACCTTATCCATCGCAATTTACTTTTGACTCCCCTTCACGTGAAGTTTGTTTAGTTAGAAGAGTTCGAACAAATACCCCATTGCAAGCGCTTGTGTTGCTTAATGACCCGGTTTTTGTAGAAGTGGCACATAAAATTGCTTTAGATATGGTGAAGATGAAAATGAACAAACCTGAAGAAAAAATTGCTGCGATGTATAAGAAAATGTTTGTTCATCCGATTAGGACCAAAGATTTAACTACTTTAGTAAATCTATTTAACCAGGGACAGTCAATGAAAACAGTAAATAAAATTCAGGGTTATGAGTGGGCAGCAAGTGCCATGTTAAATTTGGATGAATTTGTGACTAAAATGTAAATTATGAGTCAGGAGCTAGAAAATAGAGCATTGAGTTATTTAACCCGTAGGCATTTCCTACGTCAGTGTTCTACGGGTATGGGTATGATGGCTTTAGGTTCTATGTTAGGATCTTGCGAGAATACGCCTTTAGGCCAAGAAGAATCTTTGGCTAAATTGGCGCATATTCTACCTAAGGCCAAACGTGTGATTTATATTCATAAAGCTGGTTCACCATCTCAATTAGAACTCTTCGATTATAAACCTGAATTAGTCAAATGGCATGGCAAAGACTGTCCTGCGGAATTGCTGAAAGGGAAAACTTTTGCTTTTATTCGTGGTGTTCCTAAAATGCTAGGACCCCAAGGTAAATTCAATCAATTTGGTCAATCGGGTGCCTGGGTATCGGATTATTTACCGTATTTCCAAAATGTCGTTGATGAGGTTTGCTTTTTAAAAGCCATGCATACGGATCAATTTAATCATGCACCTGCACAGCTATTTATGCAAACAGGAAGTGCACGTTTAGGTAGGCCAGGAATGGGGGCTTGGGCTGTTTATGGCCTAGGTTCTGAAAATGCTAATTTACCCGGTTTCATCGTACTTACTTCAGGGAATAAATATCCAGAAGGAGGGAAGAGTATATGGGGAAGTGGTTTTCTGCCTTCTATATACCAAGGAGTACATTGTAGGTCCACCGGTGAACCGGTTTTGTATGTTGAAAACCCAAGCCAAGTTTCTCGTGAAAATAGGCGTAGCACCATTGACGCCATCAATGAAATTAATCAAAGAGAATACGAAGAATATCAGGATCCTGAAATATTAACTCGAATCTCTCAATATGAAATGGCTTTCAAAATGCAAGCTTCCGTACCTGAGGTGATGGATATTCGCGATGAGCCAGAATATATTCATAATTTATATGGTACGACGATCGGTACACCTTCTTTTGCCAATAATTGCCTATTAGCTAGAAAATTAGCTGAGAATGGAGTTCGATTTATTCAATTATACGATTGGGGTTGGGATACACATGGATCTAGTGCTTCAGAGGCTTTGGAAATTGGCCTGAGAACTAAGTGTAAAGAAACTGACCAAGGAATGAGTGCTCTATTATTTGATTTGAAGCAAAGGGGCTTATTGGATGAAACGTTGGTTGTCTGGAGTGGGGAATTTGGACGTACACCCATGCAAGAGAATCGGGATAATAAACCCGCTCCTTTTTTAGGCCGCGATCATCACCCTGATGCGTTTACGATTTGGATGGCAGGCGCTGGGGTAAAAAAAGGATTTACTTATGGAGCAACCGATGAAATAGGGTACTCGGGGGTAGAAGGAAAGGCTCATATCCATGACCTTCAGGCGACTATTTTACATATTTTAGGTTTAGATCACGAAAAATTAACCTATCCTTTTCAAGGTCGATCTTTTAGATTAACTGACGTGGCTGGGAAAGTAATTACTCCTATTTTGGCCTAAGATTTTTTAAATAAAAAATGCTGCTTGGGTGCTATTGGGTTGAAAAATAAAATCCCCAATTCAAATAATTCGATTGAAATTTTAATTTTTTCATTTTCGATTAATTGGCGCCAACGAGCTAAATGGATTGGTTTTCGGATATTTTCGATGACTAAAACATCCTCAAAATGCATGTTGAGATTTTCGGTGTCGAATTGACTTATGTCTATAATTTGCACGTTGAACTTAATGTTTTCTAGTGATTTAACTTGGTAATTCGACAATTCATTCTTTAACAAAGCGCTTAATTCTCCTGTTTGATGTAAGCAAGGATTGATGATTTGGGTATACAATTCATACACGAATGGGGAATGTAATCCATGGGCATTTTTCGCTTTTATGTTAAATAAAAATCGGTTCATTTAATTTAAAGCGAAATTTGGAATAAGTTCAAAAGCGGGAATTTGTACTTTGAAGGTAGAATTGTCTACTAAATTCAAAAATATGTAATAACCTTCCATTTTGCCAATGGCCGATATCAAAGGACAACCGGAAGTATAGGTAAAGCTTTCACCAGGTTCTATAATAGGTTGTTGGCCCACCACACCCAAACCATTTACCACTTCATTTATCCCTGATCCATCTTTTATTTCCCAATACCGACTGACGAGTTGGCCTGTTTGATCTGATACGTTTTGAATCGTAATTTGGTACGTATAAAAGTATTTATAGGGCAATTGCAATTCATAATCTGCCATGTATGTGGTTTCTACAGAGATTATATATTTATTTGTGTTTGATTCTTTCATACGATATTATTGATGAGCAATTTAAGACTAAATTTAGATGAATGGTTAGCGGAGGACTGGAAAAATATTGTTTT
>Ga0114979_10003308_pt1 | contig 10822 bp, 3 predicted proteins | sample S_140625_EF_Meta_FD_87315 | JGI IMG/M metagenome (GOLD analysis project Ga0114979, IMG submission 87315) | Freshwater microbial communities from Lake Simoncouche, Canada to study carbon cycling - S_140625_EF_MetaG | ecosystem: Environmental > Aquatic > Freshwater > Lake | place: Lake... | reverse complement strand
TGGCACAATCAACACGGCAATCACTGGAGACCAAACGATAACGTATTCTTCAACTGACGCCGCAGGAAATACAGCAACTTTACCTAGAACAATACGAGTAGTCGATCCTAATGGACCTACTATTGTATTAGCAGGAGAAAACCCTATTTATTTAGAAGCAGGAACAAGTTTTAATTTTGTAGATCCTGGTGCAACAGCAACTGATTCAGCTGGAAACAGTGTTATAGTAACCACTGAACAAATGTCAGGACAAACACCGCAAACTTTTATAAACTCGGTTGATAAAAAAACCAAGGCAACATATACTATTACATACAAAGCAACTAACAGTTCTAACCAAACATCCACGAGAACTAGAACTGTTATTGTAAGAGACACTATAGGACCAGTAATTACATTGTCTTCAAATAATACACCCGTGTACTTAGAACAAAACACAGGAAATCTGTCATCAGTGCAACCAACAGCAACGGCTCTCGATGCAGTCGATGGTTCTCGAAATGTAACAATAACAAACAATGTTAATGTGAATGCCGCAGGAACATATCAAATAACATATACTGCCGCTGATTTATCAGGAAATACATCTACAAAAACAATTCCCGTTATCGTACGAGATACAACCCCTCCAGTTATAACATTGTTAGGAGACAATCCTTACACGATTGAAGCATCTACTAATACAGCCTATGTAGATCCAGGTGCAACAGCATTCGATGACGTAGATGGAAATGTAACTGTTACTAAGACAGGTTCTGTTACTAAAAATGTAAAGGGAACATATTTATTACAATACAATGCAACAGATCAAGCCGGAAATGCAGCATCACCAGTAACTAGAACTGTTATAGTAAGAGACACAACACCTCCCACGCTAATAGTTCCCAATACAATAATAAGTGTTTCTTCTGATTCATCGATCACTACATTCGATTTTAAAACCGGTGTTTCGGCGTTTGATATAGTTGACGGAGATGTTAGCAACAACATTAAAGTGTCTAGTGACTACGCTGGCATTTTTCCATCACCGTTTACATGGGCTACATCGGTTGCAGCCAAACCATACTCCTTTGGAAACTATAGCATATTCTATGATGTTAAAGACTCCTCAAACAATGCTGCAATACAACAAACACGTACACTAAATGTATATAATGCAGATGCAGCCCCACCTAGCATAACAATAAATACATCAGACATATACATAGTAAAAGATGACATTGAGACACTTTCAGGTGGAGCTTATGACAACAACATAAACAAATATGTATTGGATGTGAATGATGTGTCTGCAATTCATTTAGGTGCTTCTGTATTAGATGATGTAACATTAAAAATAGATGTAATATACCCAGAATTGAGAGATGTAACTACGCAATGGATCACTGGAACTAAATGGAGTGATTATCAAATAAATATATTTACTTCAATGACATGGAGTTCGGTTGCAGATGATCCATATCAAACAAATATATATAAATTTACATATAGTATTACCAAGAATGGTCAGAAGCGGTCTGACTTTAGATATGTATACATAGGAAAATTTAAATATAACATTGGATACGGATATTCTAGTAGGTATCGTTCGGGTACAGATTATGAGAGTTACGGCAAATTTATGATTACTGATATGTCTGGAGTAAAAACTCACATGCAATACACTAAAAGTGTTTTAGAAGACATAATATACAAGCCATTAAGAGGAAGAACGATTAATAGATCAACTGGAATTATCTCTGTACTCCCATATGATTCATACAACTCACAATTAAGTGACATGACTAATTATACTAATGATGGTGAATCATATGAAACATTTGAACAAATATTAAACAACAACATCGACATATACTCAAATCCGGGTAAGTTTGACTTTATAGTTGCTATCACCAATATAAATAATGATTCAAACAGCGGAACAATTGCATATGATGAAAATAGTACTGCTTTCGAAAAATCAATACTTGTAAATGGCAAAAATATAAAAACATCAACTATCATGGGATATAATTTACGATATTCTCATCTATTTTCAGGAAAAACCATTGGAACAGCATTACATGAAATGTTGCACGGACATGGCATAAATTTTAGCGGAACACCGGAACTTATTGTTACAAAAACATTAAGAGATACTCAAGTAAATTATGAAGAATCCATGTTGTTCTTTACAGGTCAAAAAGCGTTTAGTTATTATAAACAAAAATTACAGTCGATTGGATTTAATACAAGTGAATTAATAGGAGTTCCGTTGGAATCAACAAAAGGAATGGGTGGAGGTTCAGAATTTTCTCATTGGGAAGATGCTGCATGCTTTGACCCTAGTGGAGTATATCATCCAGCATTTAAAAATGATTTAATGGTATATTCTGCAGGAAGTAACCAATATTTATCAAAATTATCAGCATATACTTTAATGGATCTTGGTTATCCATACATAAACATGAATTCTAAATATATCGTGGATTACTCATCAAATCATATAGCAAAAGAGACATTTAAAATAAATGTTGCAAAATATAAAACAGCAAATGGAACCATAAAAGAACTTGATTATTATAACAGTTCTAGCAGCGGAAATTCACACACAATTAGATCTGTCGAAAAATACAATTCATATCTTTATTTGTTTATTGATGTGTTTTACGTAAACATTAATGATCCTGATGCGAACATATTGTGTAATTTGAGATTTAATACTAATGCTGACGGTTTTTCCTCTAACGGTACAACCCTTGCGAACCAAAACAGTAATGCTTCTAATATTTCTTTAACAAAAGACACAACTTCAGGATTAAAAAACCACTATACCATAAAATTAGTGATAGGTATCGATAGAGCTAACCCTCCAAATGGGATGGAGCCTGATGCAAATTATATAAACACAACATACTACAATAGTCCTAGTGATACTACAACACTTCAGTGTTTTACTATATTCTTTTATAATAAAAATGGAACCAGACTTATATATGATAACACTTTTTCATTAGACAATATTAAACAAGATTCATATGTATATTTTAGAATGTCCCCTTAATTGAATGCATGTTGGTCGCTGGTGTTTTTTATTACAATCAATTAGAATAAATTTGTTTGTGTTCTAATTGAGTAAATTTATTTAAAAACATTTACATTATAAACCAAAGGTTCACTCCGAAATGACAGGAATAATTTTATTCACTCATTCCAACGTGAGCAAATACAAAAACGTGTTTAAATCAGCGAGTATTTCGTCGCGAATGTTGAGTAAATCAGTTGCGTTTGCAAGTGGAATAGTCTTTTCCATAGCAGACAGCATTCCCTTAATGACATTTACCCTACCAACGAGTTGTTTCTTGTTGCTAAGGTCAACCATCTTGATACTCTTCGTCGAGAGAAAATCGGCACGTGTTCCTGCCATCTTGCCCATAAGCACCTCAACAAAGTTATCCATGTTCTCATTTAATTTGGCATAAAGGTCATCAGTTGCCTTGTGCGACGAGAAACTGTGTGTCTTCCAGTGATACAGTTTAATCATGATGAGCGACTCGAGCATCATGGTGATGAATCCACGCATAAAAGAACCTCCTCGATTTTTACGAGTTCCGTGGGATGAACGCGATCGTTTGTGTGCTGTTTTCATTTTATATACATTTGAGATATAAAATAAAATTATGCACACCGAGAAGCATATTATTGGAAATCCTAAAACTTACATTTAACTTTGTTGGAATGGTTTTTCTTTTTCATCATAAACATTAAAAATCTCCGATATTAATGTACCATTACTAATATAGATTTCGTTTATTTTACCAATCAATTCTTTAATATTTTGTATATCTGGGTTTTCAACAAAAATACTATAATAAGATGAATCCTTATTAATATTATTGAGTAAAAAATAAAGTAATGGAGCCTGTATATCAGCATGATATTGTGTATCGTTGTGTAAGTTTAATTTACTTTTCTCTAACACTTTGTTATAAGTAACATCAGTCGGATTTATTAAACACCCATTTACAAATTGGAACACCATGTTTAAATTTTCATTTACAATACTAAAATGTGACAGTCTGGTTTTGTTGTTAATAAATGTCATTGCTTCAGCATTTTTCTTTATAATTTCTAATATATTTTTTAATTTTTCAAAGTTTGTTTTTGCTCCCTCAAAATATCCTCGTAAATTATTGAACATATTGCGTTTAGTTATTTCTTGTACTATCTTTTGTCTTGTTCTTTTATCGAAATCTTTATCATTAAATAATATGTTAAATGAGTTGCCCAACTCTTCAATGGTTGAAACTAGATTGGGTGTGGCTGAACTTGTTGTTTTTGGTATATTTATTGTAAGAATATCTTCTGCAAAAATTTTTAATATATAACTCTGGTTTTTTTCTTTTGCTTTATAGTTGGTTAATGTTGTATCAATTGTTATATAGGGGACAGTTATACCTAATGTATTATTAATTAATTCAGAATTTATGGGCAACATTTTAAAATCGGTTCCACTTGTTGAAACAATTGTAGCATATGAACTAGCCCACTTTATCCCTTTCATTGTGTTTATGTAATTGTTATAACTTTCAATTTTATAAATGCATTTAGCAATTGCTATCTTTTTGTTAGGATCTTTATCTAATGCATCAGGATTATAAACATTATTTTTTATATCTTTTAACAGTGTTGTAAAATAATTAAGTTCTGAATCATAGGCTTTTAAATAATATAAATCGTTGCTACCTAATTTCTCTTGTGTTACATCACTTTGAAACGCCTTCAACATGTTAAATGTCTGGTTTACTCTATTTATAAAATCTTCTGTAATACCTACCTCTGATGCTGTGTATATAATAGTTATTTTACTGGGGCTATCTTTTATTGTAAAAACATTACTTCCATTAAACACTGCATTACAAAAAGCCAAGATGTCTTCTGTGTATAGAATATGGTTTATATTGGTTGAATTCATTCCACCTGTTATCGAACCTAATATTTTTTCGTAAATAAACTTGTTTTCTTTTTGAGTTTGATAGCCTTGACATTGGTCGCCAGAATGTTTAATCAAGAATCCATATGATGCTTTTTGAGATTCATTCATGCCTGAAAATGCCGGATGACTAAATAAATTAGAAACACTTAATATAGATTCTTTGTTTGTGTTTTCACATCTGTGTTTAAGTGTTCCTAACTTAAATGCCTTTATTATTGCTCCAGCAGAAAATTTAGCAGAAGTATTATAACCTAATGTGCTAATTGATTTTGTAGCTGTATTTTTACTGTCTACAATAGTTAATGTTATTGGATTAATAAATTTTTTGTTAGTGCTATCACTTATCAACTCTTTTTTTATGTATTCGTTTACTTTGTCAAAATTATTGACATCCTTCATTGATTCCATTTTGTTAATAAGATCTTCCCTAATTTTTATGCAATTCGACAAATTCATAAATTGTATCATGTGATTAAACTTAATATCATTAACACTAGAAAGTTTCGTATGATCTATGTAATTGGTTTGTAATATTGGTACGACAATAGGGTTACCTTTTCCAAAAAGGTTTTCTAATACATCATACAAATCTTTAAAGTAATCAACCATTGACATAAATGAATGTATGTTAAATGCTATTGTAATGACTGTCGTTATATCAGATATATTTGCTAATAATTTTGAATTTGTCTTTAGAAAAGATCGTAAAAAACTGTTTCCTACAACAGTTCCTCCAGTGGAGGAATCCCATGCCTTTAATAATGTATTTTGATGAAAATCATCCATTGAAGATGTTGCGTTGGTAGTGCTTTTTATGCCAGGAATTTTATTTTTAAACATTAATTCTGTAACGGATGAACCTTGATCAAAATAAAAAAATGTTGATATATTTTTTGATAAATATGACTCTAATGGATTTGTCAAATCTGCATCATTCATTTTAAGAACTTCTTTTTTTATGTAATTTTGAATGTCATTCAATAATTTTACTTTATCACTGTTAACATCAATGTCGAACGTTTTCACAATAATTCTTGATTTAAATTGGTCTCCAATTATTTCCATCATTTTTTCTTTTGCTGTTATCTCACTGCCTTTAATTATATCATTACATACATCTTTGTAATATTCAATTGCTATTTTGGGAGAAACAGGTGAAAGCATACATCTGTCATCACAATTATCAGGATAAACTAAGAATTCAAAGTCATGTGAATTGTCATATGTAACATGACCCTTCACAAGTCCTTTTACTTGACCTACAGTTACAACTCCAACTTGAGAGATAAATCCTCCATTTTGTTCAAATTTGGGCATCTTATTAGGCGGTCCTAATTCCTCTTCATACTCCTCTTCCTGATCCATAGTTGTTGGCATTGATGTATGTAAATATCCATATTTCATTTTATCGATTTCATCGTACCATTTAATATCAGGTAAACTATTTAAAATATTAATTAATCCTGTTTCATAATTAATGTTAGTTAAACTTGACACAATTTCAAATATTTCTGTTCTAAACATTCCACCATAATAATAATCATCATCTTCATAACTTGCTAATGAGTCGGCTAAATTTATTGTCCAATTATAAAACAAATTTGGTTCATTATTTACTATTTCGTATTTTTGTATTGCGTTTCTTAGTTGTAATATGTAATTACTATATGCTTCGAATACATTAACAGCATGTAAACAGTTTTTAATAAGTTTTTGTTTTAAGAAATTATTGCGAAGGCATTCATATGATTCATCCTGACTACAATCAAGTGGGTGAATTGTTTTAATAAGATTTTTAATGAGATTTATAGCAAGATTTAAATTTAAATGATGATTTAAGTCATATATTTCATCGTAAAACAACTGAATAATTTCTTTTTCAGTGAATTTTTGAAACGACACAAAGTTATTTTCAGTTTCAAAATTTAATGTATTAACAAATTTTTCAAAGTCTTTTTCATCGTGTATATTTATTTTGTTAGGATTTATTATAAAATTGCCAACATGAATGTCTAATCCAAATGTTTCTTCAAACTGTTCTAACGAAGTTATTTGTTCAACATTGTATCTGTTTTTGTTTAATTCTGTTATTGCTGCTGCTGTATTTTCCTTTATTGATTTTACTTCTTCTTCTAATTTACTTCTCTCAACTGGGTTGAAATCATCGTAAATATTAAGTATATAATTATTGTTTAAATTTAAGTTTTCTAACAGTTGTATGGGTAAATTACTAAGTGATTCATCTATAATATGTGGTGTTTCATAAAAATATATACTATATAAGCTCAGTAGTTTGTCATTTATCATTTTTTTAACTAAATAACACAAGTGACTTTTGCACAAATAATATGCATCATCAGAGTCAAATGTTAATTCATGCGTTTCATCATAAACATTAAGATCACCTTCATAAAATTCTGCTAAAAATTCTGCTAATGTTTTAATATATTTATTGTCGTTATACATTTTAATAAAATTGAGTGATTCAATTACATCTCTATCTTCTTTTTGTGCGAATGCTTGTTCATCACTTATTAATCTATCATGTTTTACGATAAATGAAAGAGGATTATCAACGACAAGATTAACTACATCATTATAAATTATGTCGTCTTCGCTGGCTTCTAAAACCCTAAATCCATTTATGTCACTGGTTGAATCGTAAACGGTAGAAACATTTGTCATTAATTCATCTAATATATTGTCTATTTCTTCTTCTTTATATTGTATCATTGTTTGATCAATAGAATTATAACTAACATTCGGACCAAAAAAACTTATTAAATTTCTTATTTCTGCAAGATCATCTGGTGTTGCATTTTCAAATAAATAGCTTGAATCCTCTCCAAAATCTCCTTCTTGTTGTTGTTCCATTGGAAATCCCATTTGTTGCATTGGAAATCCCATTTGTTGTTGCATTGGAAATCCCATTTGTTGTTGCATTGGAAATCCCATTTGTTGTTGTAATGCAATTTGTTGTTGTTTTTTTCGTTCTAGTTCTTTTCGTTCTAGTTCTTTTTTCATTTTTCTGTTTAAATAATTTACATTTTTATTATTCGTAGATTCTTCAACACTCATTTGTTTAGTCGGAAACTCTGTTCTTTTATTTTTTTCTTTTTGTTGTTTTTGTTGTTTTAAAGTACCAAGATTATACTGTGGAAGATTATACTGTGGAAGATTATACTCTGGTTTCGGTAAAATAGCCGGACTTCCACCAGACATTGTGTTTTTACGATTTTTCCTTGTATATTTTTTTATGGTTTTTACATTTCGTTTGGTTCGTCTATTAATCGACTTACGCTTTGCTTGTTTTTTTGTTTTTTTTAAACCACCCATTTGATATATAAATATATAAATATTTTAAACCTTATCATTCAAACCGTGTTGTTATTCAATCCGTGTTGTTAATCAAACCATGTTAATAAATGTTGCTCATCCTAAATCTCACAAAATCCGCTAAACTTTTGTGTGATTGCTCCGTTTTATAAATAGCATCCGTGTATAAGTATTTAAATGACACGCCCCGGATGCTAATTGACGCCAAATATATCCCAAACAACGCTAAATTCGCCATAATTGTCTGCCAATCCATGTTAAACCTCGTCAGTAATAACATTGATAACTTCCAAATAAATACCGCTACAATGAACGATGTCTTTAATGTCTTGCGTCCAGCGTAAAAAATGTATAATTGAACAAAGAATCCGATCAAAAGTGTAGGATACGGCGACAACCATGTGGGTGCATATTGTTCGAATACTTTATACAGCAAAAAATGTGCTGTCATCCAATAAGAATATAAATCGACCATTTTCGTTGCTTTCATTTTTTACTCTACATGTTAGGCAGAAAGTATCTCTCCATTTGTTGTTTTCGTTTTCTTAACCACTTTTTTCTTCGGATTTGTAGAGTGAATATTGTCATGACACTTCTCACACACTGACATCAGGTTGGCCTTGTGATTCTTATTAAATGTTCCGATGAATCCACGCGAATCTGCTTTGTGTTGCTCCTGAAGATGATGTACTTCGTCTGCGTTCTCTCCACACATCTCGCATTTGTGCTTAATTTTGCTCGCATTATACCTCGATCCATCTGAATCTAACAGGGATTTCGTTTCAGGTGCCACGATTTTCCTCATGTTATACGCGACATCCAAGAAATCCGTCGGCATGTTGAGAGAACGACACACCTCCAGTCCATAATTCGTGTCTCCGACTCCATCACACATGACACGCACATATTCCAGTGCATCAGTCTCAGCATTGTATGCGACTTTCATATGTTTCAGCATCATACGGTCGAGTGCCTTAATCGCATCGAGTTTTACTACCTCATGAAAGTGTGTTGCAAAAATAAAGGTGGAACGGATGTCATGGAGTTTCATCAGTGCTGCCGCGAAAATGCTAATGGCACTCACTGATTCCGTCCCTGAACACACCTCATCGCCGAGAACCAGACTGTCTTTGGTGGCCATTGTGAGAATCGTCTTGAGTTCTGTCATCTCCACAATGAATGTGCTGAGACCCTTGAAGATATTGTCGTTGCCAAGGATTCGCGTCATAATCATCTTGTATGGCTTGTATTTGAATTCTGTTGCCGGAACAAACAAGCCAGCCTGAGCCATGACGAGAGAAATGCCGATGGATTTAATAAGCGACGATTTACCAACGGAATTCGTACCAAACAACATGATTCCGTCTTTTTCTCTCCCCAAACAAACGTCATTTGGCACGTAAATCTCGTTAGTTTGCAAGTGTTCGATGAGAACGTGTCGCAATTCCTTGGCATCAATAAATGCCTTCTCTACATCACTATTAATGTCCGGACAACAATAATTGTATTTCGTCGCAATGAATGCCTTGGTTGTTGCCAAATCAAGTGCAGTCACATAATTAATGACACAATCGAACTCGTCAACAAAGAGTTCAGTGAGTTGTCCGATGAATTGCTTGAATTGCTCATTAATCAATGCCACTAGTTTGGCTTCGTAAATATTAATATCGATTGCCAGTTGATTAATGACTGGATGATGAATGAACTTGCCCGACTGTGATGCTGTTGCAAAAGAGAACTGAGATGCATTGATTGAAACATTGGAGAATTTGAGAGAATCCTCCAGCAATTTCGCACGACGTGCCGTCAATTTCAGATTAAGTGGCAACTTTTCAGTTTGATGAATAACAATCAACCCCGAATCTTCGTCGTCTTCAGCCTTCTTTTTGCTCTTTGTCTTTGCTTTAGCATCCGACGCTTCAATCAACTTCTCCAGTTCTTTCTTGATTCCATTCAATTTAGAATAAGCATCCGTCTTAGACAAATGCACCGCATCCAACTCCAAATTAACGCCTTCTACGAAAATATTCTCTTCAATCTTCTTGCTTCCACTGGTGCATGAGTTTATCGTAAGATTCATCGCAATATAATTCGTGATTTTCAATAAAGCAGAACAGGCATCAGCCGCACCGATATCATGCTTATACTGGAGATATTCGTCGAGATCACCACATGCTGATAGATGCCTCTCCGAATAATCCACAATTCGCATAAGATCATCGTAAAGCGTCTTGATTGTGCTTGGAACTGCATCATTGAGAAGCAGTCGGCGATAAATCTTCTCGATATCACTGGTTTTGGCGAGAACATGTGTGCGAAGCCCTGAAAACACATCATCATGTGTGTTTCTCTCTACAATGTAATTTGTAATGTTGTATTCATTGTTGAGAAAGTCCTCATCCGTAGTGGGATTCAACAAATTGCTCTTGAGTTCACGTGAACCCATGTCGGTTGCAGTTTTGCTTGTAATGAAGTTGGCAACAGACGAGAGAACACTAGTGCGAGTACTTA
>Ga0114979_10003306_pt1 | contig 10829 bp, 8 predicted proteins | sample S_140625_EF_Meta_FD_87315 | JGI IMG/M metagenome (GOLD analysis project Ga0114979, IMG submission 87315) | Freshwater microbial communities from Lake Simoncouche, Canada to study carbon cycling - S_140625_EF_MetaG | ecosystem: Environmental > Aquatic > Freshwater > Lake | place: Lake... | reverse complement strand
CGGGGTCCATTTTACTCAAGGCTTCATTTGCAAAAGCCTCACCCATTAACCCTCCTAATTCTTCGGGGGCAAAAAGACCCCTTCGAAGCCAGTATGCGCCATAGAGATTGTTGCCATACTCTGTTAAGCAGCGCCAGCGTGGATTTCCACTTCTACGCGCTTTCTGATCAAATATAATATTAGCTACCGCGCGAGCGCCAGGCACACACTCTAAAGTTTTGCAGCGCGAAACAAGGGTTGGGAGCTGCTGAAAGCTTGGATAGCCGTAAAACAGCTCATCCCCTCCGACTCCAGAAATCACTACCTTTAAACCGAGCTCCGCTACAGCCTTACTAGCAAACCACGTATTTATTCCGTCCACACTAGGCTGATCCATCGAGGAAAAAATCTTTGGCAAATCATCTTCAAACTCTTTCTTAGTTACAGTTCGGACGTGGTGATTGATTCCATAGCGCTTCGCAATTTCTCTAGCGCCCGGAACTTCATCTTCATGCCTATCCCTAAACTCGTTAAATGCAATTGTTATCCCTTGGATAGATGATTGACTGTGATCCCTCATTAATCCTGCAAGCGCGCCTGAATCAATGCCACCAGATAAAAATATACCTACTGGTACGTCAGCTACAAGATGTTGCTCAACAGAATTAGATAACGCTGAACGCACAATTTCTTGAATGTCCCTTCTATTCATCTTGCATTCCGGAGCGTCTCGCCACGCATTTGCTATATCCCAATATTGATAAGGGCCCTTTAGTCCATCTTCCACGGTAATTTCGCACCAAGTACCAGCAGGTAATGCAGATACATCGCGAAACCATGTATGCGGCTCAGGAATACTACCTAGAAGCCAGAACCCCATTTGACCTAATGTATTAGGCGCCGAATCCACCAATTTAGTAGCTATAAGAGCCTTAACCTGGGATGCAAAAATCCATCCCTGTCCAGATTTTGCATAGTAGAGAGGCTTAATCCCATATGGATCACGTGCCATGAAAACACTGTGCTTCTGCTTATCCCAAATAATAAAAGCAAACATGCCGCGTAAACGCGACAACATATCCTTACCTTCTATTTGAAATAGTTTGAGCAACACCTCAGTATCGCTATTGGTTCTAAAGATCTCACCTCGACTCACCAGCCACAGACGTAACTCGCGGAAATTATAAATTTCCCCATTAAAAATAATCGTATAGCGATCATCTACCGAATGCATTGGCTGGTTGGCAGAAGCATCTAGATCTATGATTGACAACCTGCGATGACCCAGATAAATGCCGGACTCAATATCACTCCAATAACCGAAAGCATCAGGGCCGCGAGAGTGCATATAGTTACACATGCTAATAAGGGCTTCACTATTAACAATACTATTGCCACTCGGTATAAATATTCCAGCCAATCCACACATTTCAGAATGCCTCCAAGGGAAAACCGGCTGATTTAATTAAAAAATGCATTACAAAATACAAAGGGTTAGACTACTTAATGGAATAATGTATCAAACTAAACTTAAAATCAAAATTCTTTCATTGACTCCGAATAAACTTGAGGAACTTATAAAGCATTTTTGCAGCCGGAACGGGCAAGATAGCTAACGGAAAAATTTTGTAAAAATTTAAATAGCCCCAGTAAATGCAGGCGAGGGAAAATATTTTTTTATTCCCGGTCGCAAAACCAGTTTGCAAGCCCATTGCACGTTCTACAAATATAGCTTTCAGGACCACTGATAAATTTTTAGAAAGTGCATTTTTTAGAATCCTGGCATCAAAATCGCCCTTAAACACATTCGCAATCTTAAAAAGACTGATACCGAACACTTGTGTTTGATCGTACCACCTAACCTCACCAGGAGGTTTCGGATAACTAGAAAAAAAGGGGTCTCCAGCATAATAATTAGCTCCCCCACGCGAAATAACATACAGCACAATGTACATACAAACAAAAGCTGACCCAATATACCCCTTGGCATCTTCGAGTGACTCGGCCCCAACCTCTCTTTTAAATATTGTTGCTGTAATAAACCCCAATAAGCCAATATCTAAGTGCCTCAATACATCATTTTTATCTAAAAAAAAATTTGAGCCCTCATTCTTGCAGGTGAGTTTTTTAGAATCATAGATATTAGATGAATTTATCCACAAAAAGGATATGTTTTTATTCTCATTAAGAATAGAGAGAATTTTTTTTATCGCAAACGGGGAAATTACGTCATCCCCAATCCACCATACAAACTCACCACGCGCCTGACTTGTTAAAAAGATAATTGCACTGTCAAGCCCCTCCCTCTGCCCATGGTAATACCTAATTGGCAAGATATCTTGAAATTTGTGCACAATTTTCTTGGTCTCATCATTGGTACTATCATCGCGAATAATAATTTCAATTTCAGGCACATATTGCAAAGATAGCCCGCCCAAAAGCGCACCAATTGATGAGGCTTGGTTGTAAGTTGGAATACATATCGAAAGCTTGAAAGCTTCGCCTTCCACACTCATGCTCTCAGCTGCGCCCCTAATAAATTAATTTCAGAATCAGTCAATTCTGGATTATTGCCAAAATAAAAGCTATTCCGATGGATAAATTCAGCATTTGGCTGAATACCTGGGTTGGCAATATATTTTCTATAAAAAGGTTGGCGCGCCATACTTCCAGCAATCATTGGCCTAAACTCAACTTGAGCCCCTTCAAATCTCTTCATGTACTCAGATGCAAGTTGATTATCTTTAGCTATGACAGGTATCGCAAAGCTAGAAACAATATCCATATGTTCATAATTTAGCGGTATCAAATCTTGATTGCTTCTTATTTCATTATGTAGCGCTATAAAATTGTTATATCTACGTTGAACGATTTCATCCCAATAATTAATCTGGATATTACCTAAAAAACCATTTATTTCTGTAGGCCTCAGATTAAACGCCAGATCATAAAAAGTATATTTTGAATAAAAATCATTAACTTTAAACTTATCCCTTAAGAATTTTTGATCTGAGTCCGCTAAATTCCTATCCCATCCATGTGCACGTGCCATCACAATCTGGCTGAAGAGTTCATCATCATCAGTACAAACCATTCCGCCTTCAATAGTTGACATATGGTGACCAACAAAAAAAGAAAAGGTTGATGCAATACCCCAGTTGCCCAAGGTAATGCCCTCTACTACTGAACCCAAGGATTCACAATTATCTTCCAAGAAAATAATTTTTCTCTCTTGGCAAAGCTTTGCAATCCCGGCAATGTCATCTGAATGCCCAAGCGTATTGGTAATAAAAAGGGCTCTTATATTTGGCTGCGTCTGCAATGCCTCCTTGAATGTAGAAGGGGAAACATTTAATGTCTCAACCTCGCAATCTATCAAAAATGGCTGAAGTCCAAGCTGTATCAACGGCATGATATTAGTTGCCCAAGTCAGAGCTGATACTCCAACAATATCGCCTCTTTTAAGGGCGCCTGAATTCAACAAGGCCTGTATAAGAACTAAATTTGCACTACTACCGCTATTGACAAATACTGCATACTTTCTTTGCTGCTTTTTTGCAAAAGCAATTTCAAACTTTTTACACTCATCGCCCATGCTTAGAATTGCTGCACCTGAGATGAAGTTGCATAACTTCTCTTTGGTATCTAATTCATTATAAAAAGTTGATTTCTGAAGTTTAATCATGTTTATTTTCCAGTAATTTCATATCCGCTTCTACCATTTTCATAATTAGTTGCTCAAAATTAAGTTTCGGCCTCCAATTAAGTTCTGTATTTGCCCTTTTAATATCGGCACATAAATTTCCATACTCAATCTTTCGAAAAAACTTATCATTTACCGTTACATAATTTCGCCAGTCTAATCCGACGGCGCCGAAAGCAATTGATAACAGATCTTTGATTGAATGTAGGATTCCTGATCCTATTACGTAATCTCTTGGCTGTTCTGCCTGCAACATTAGCCACATTGACTCTATAACATCACCCGCAAATGACCAATCTCTCTGCATATCTAGATCCCCTAACTCTAGAGTTTTTTGGTTACCGAGTTTAATGTTAGCTGCAGCCTTAGTTATTTTTCGAGGAAGAAATCTTTCATCGCGCCTTGGGGATTCATGATTAAATAAGATTCCCATGCAGGCAAAAATTCCATATGCTTCACGATACATTTGTATAAAATTTAAAGCGGCTACCTTTGCAATTCCATAAGGTGTGGTGGGACTCATTCTTGAGTCTTCATTCTGTGGAGACTCCAAAGTCTTTCCAAACATAAGACTTGATCCCGCACAATAAAGTCTAGAGTTAGTTTGAGCCTTGTGAATTGCGCGTAGCAAATTAACAGTACCAGTAAAATTTATATTAAAAGTGTTAATTTCATCCTCAAATATAACCCTAGGTTCAACATTTGATGCTAAGTGATAAATTTCACTTGGCCGCAATTTAGCTATGAAACTTTCCACCTGTTGCGGGTTCAAAACATCAAACATATGAAGTTTTATATCTGCCGACAGGTCCTTTAACCTCCACAACCTTGTCTCATCTTGATTCTGGTAATTGGTTATTACTCCGTGAACCTCGTAATTTTTACCCAGTAAAAACTCCGCAAGATAAGATCCGTCTTGGCCGGCAATTCCCGTGATTAGAGCTAGCTTCTTTTTTTGATTGATCATTTGCATCGTGAATGTGAGAATCTTTAATTTTATAACTTATATATACGGTAAAGAAGACTTAAGACTTGTTTTGGCAAGCAAAATAGAATAACCGCAATCCAACATTCAGGAAATTGGCCAAAATTTTTAATCAACTTGGCTTTCTTTCCTTTTGTTGTATCCCACCCACCAATTTCACCCACTATTACACCGCGCCACATCTGGCTAAAACTTTTTTTTAATACTTTTTGCAAAACAGCCGGCTCGAATGAATTAGAAAATCTTCTTACAATGTTCGAGAAATTTATTCCAAATACTTGAAATGCGTGATTGTTGATTTGACCATCAGATCTCACGACCGCATTCTTGATCTCTTCGCTAGTTGCGTTATGGCAAATAATAATTGGTCCACGCAAGTAAAAAAGCTTTCCTGGCTGGGTAATTGCATACAGAACAATAAACAAATTAACAAATTGAGTGCCGATATAACTTTCAGCCTCAATTAGACTGGGAAGCACGGTTTCCCTACGAAATACAGTTGCAGATACGAATCCAAGCCCCGCACCCGCTGATTCAATCAACTCATCTCTACTTTTAAAAAATCTATCCGCGGGAAAGTTGATAGCTAGAGATGGATTACCAACTAAATGGTAATTTGCCCATAGAAAATTAATCTCATTACTCTTCGATATTGCTTTTAAAACGCTGGACACTGCATTAGGAGCCAACTCATCGTCACCCATCCACCAAACAAAGGAACCTCGCGCCTGATGTGTTAAAAATAATACCGCACTATCAATACCCTCTTTTTTTCCATGAAAAAATCTAATGGGGAGGCTAGATGCAAATTTCAATGCTAACTGTATTGTTTCCACATTTTCGCTATCATCGCGTATAACTATTTCAACACCGACTAGATCCTGAGCATTGAGACTTTTTAATAATCTTTCAATTTCTTCCGGCTGATTATATGAAAGTATGCAAATGCTTAATAAGTAATCCTTAGCAGAATTGCTGTAGTCGAAAATCTCCTGAACGATATTGGCAGGAGATGAGTTATGTTGCATCTAAATTAACTTATAGAGGGAGAATGAACGAAAATGCAAATCTCAACTTTGACTTCCAATAATTTTAAACTCAGGCATCGGCACTATAAATTTCCCACCCCGATCTAAAAACTCCTGCTCCCTTGCAAGAAACTCACTTAAGAAATGCCAGGCAAGAACAAAATAATAGTCAGGCATTTGGGCACGGGAATCCTCTTCGGATATAACAGGTATCCCACTTGCTACGGTATATTTTCCCCACTTCACTGGATTTCGATCCGCAATAGATTCGACTAACTCAGAATTAATTCCATAATATTGCAAGGTGGTGTTGCCCTTTGTTGATGCAGCATAACCATGTATTTTCTTTCCTCTTGCTTTTTCTTGTTTTAAAAAATCCAAAGTTGATTTTCGCGCATTTTCTATGCGTTGGACTAGAGCCTTATATGTTGAAAGCTCCTCTAGACCCAATCTTTCTTCTGCATTTCTGAGTTTAGCTACTCGAGCCTGGGACTCACTAGTGATTAGATTTTTTGTAGTCACCTCATCTTTGCAAATATAGAATCGGACACTGCCTTCGTTGATCTCTTCTCGCATTTGAACATCAATGATCTTTAATCCATGTCTATTCAATAAATTTTCAAGGGACTTCATGGTGTAGTACTCAAGATGCTCGTGACAAATACCATCGAATGCATTTCGCTCTAATGCAAACGGCATATACATCAGTTGAATTATGAAAACACCCTGATCATCTAAGCATTGACATATATCATCCAAAAAAGTGTTTGGATCATCTAAGTCATAAAACATCCCAATCGCAGTAATCACCTTAGCCTTTTTTAAATCAAAGTGATTGACCCATGCAGCATGATTAAAGAAATCATTAATTATTTTTGTTGTCCCAATTTTCCCATAATCATATAAATTTCTTGCGGGTTCAAAACCAACAGTATTCAGACCTTCAATCTTATATCCACGCAATAATGTACCGTCATTTGCACCTATATCGATTACAAAATCATCTTGTTGCAATCCCACAGTATTAGCTGCACTTTTCGAGATATCCTCAAGTTCATTGATCATAGTCTGGTTTATTCCAGATCTATACCAGTAATTTCTATACATTGCCTCATTGGAGACGGTATGGCGAAGCTGCAAAAGGCCACATCCATTAGATTTTGGATTGCATAGCACTAGCTCAAGCGGAGCCTTAATACCAGTATCAGAATGTGGATTACTCACAAAATCTGATACCGCCAAATCCCCAAGTGTGAGTACATTAATAAGTTCTTTTGAGCGACATGCGCGACAACAGGCGATTTCTTTATACATAAAATCATTATCCATCATAAATAAGTAAATATTAATATCGTAGAGGGGGTAATTGACATCATAAATGAGAAGTCTGTGCCAGCATATTGGCTAATTGAGCGTGCATACCATATCCGCTATTCTTACATCTTTGATATCCAGCCGCAGCTATTCTTTCTCTTTCAGATTCTCTTTCGAGATACATCCTTACCTTTTTAAGCAACTCTTGATTAGATGAAAAAAATTCAGCCTCAACCCCTTCTTCAAAAAAACTTAAATGTCGTCCAGTTCTTTCAGCTAACATAAATCCGCCACATGCTGGAATCTCTACACTCCTGCTTGTAACTTCGTCTCGATTAATCTTTCTTAGAAAGTTAATATTTATCTTAGTGGCACAAATTGCACGAGAGTAATCCTCTCCAAACAAAAATTCATTTCTCACGTCGAGGTTTGAATGTCGGCCAACCCAGCTACCCCAACCATTACCCCATACTGTCACTTTGATGCCATTTTGAGCCAAATACAACATTGACATCGCTCGTTCATTCTCAAAAGCTCCGATAGCACTGACATCAGCAGAGAAGCGATTTTTTTGTGTATCAGTTAAGTCTGTTTTTTTATGTATTTTTTCATCATATGAATCCAAGAAAAGAATTGTTTTCTTTGCTCCAAACATAAGTAACTCATTAAGGTTATAGGCCTTAGTGGTAAAAACTATGTCATAGCTATCTAAACCCCATCGATACCAAAGAGAATGGCCATGTTGGACATACATATCATCTTCAGAGCACGATATAAGAACAGAATTTGGAGATGCTCTTTTCAAATATCTAAGTGTAGATGGCCAAACCATATTACCCTTCTCAATCCAAATTACATCGAAATTCTGCCTCTTCACCTCTCGCCTTAAGATTAAATTAATTCCCATGTCATCCAAGGGAATTCGGAGCTTCCAAAAGATCTTATACAGCAAGGTTGGTGGTTGAATTTTATTTGGCTCAGAAACAAATGTGTGGGAGTATGCAATTACATCGTGACCCAATTCATGTAATGTGCGATATCGCTGATAACCTCGCCCATACTGATTAAGATCTCCAATAAAAAGAATCCGGCTCATGGTTATATCGGCCTTAGCGCCTTACTTTGGCTTGGCAAAAATATTTCGTGCTTATTTCCACATTGCGCACAAGCAGCGCTTCTACCAAAATCATCTACTTTGTATTCGACACCAGAACACTTGGGACACTTTAAAAGGCTAAGAATATCGATTCCCTGATTGCGGGATGATTGGGATAAATATTTTCTCAAAAATGCTAATATCTTCTGCTTAAAAGTTGCAGTCAATGATACGGTTGGCACTGCCGATGGAATTGGTAATTGCGGAGCTGTCCAATTTGCATCACATTCGGGATTCAAAATTTCATAGCTTATACCCCCATCAACTTTAGACCAGTAGTAACGAACATGGAACTGGAAAGGAAATCGGGCAACCCATTTAGGGAAAAATGGACGTGCCTTGTTATGAAATAATGCAACTACTTCCTCATCCTGAATAAAGTTCTTCTTTTTCCGAATCACCAGTCCACTTGATCCATCGGTTATCTCAAGCCTGTGAAATCCATAATGAGTAAGACGCTCCATAAATGCATCAGGAACCTCAATGTATCCAGCTTTTGCAACGCGCTGAATTTCAGATAAAAATCTTTTAGGGTCAGAAGAGTGCTCTAAAACATGGGATGCAATCACAAAATCAAAGGCATCATCTTTAAAAGGGAGAGTCTCGACAAAAGCTAAAACTGTAGGACGATCGTGAACTAATGGAGTAAAAAATCTCTCCTGCGTCTCCTCATAGGCATCACAAAGAACATTTGCACGAAAATAAGGGGATGCTCCACTTCCCACCTCAAGTACTAGGGCATCCTTACTTACAGGGCAATAAATCCTGCGCAATGACCAGGCAATTGAATCCATATGAAGCCTTCTAAAAAACTTCATTGCCTTGCTTTCAGTTTCAAAGCCTGCCTGCTTCATAATTTAAAATCCTTTTTTTATAATTGAGGTGTATAGCCAAGCAAACGTTTCAACCAATAAATTCCACGGTCACAAAATTTACGACCAAAACAAGCTAACATTACAACATAAATATAGTAATAAATTGAGGTATTAAATCCGAGCCTGTTTAAGTGCCGAACGTATCTCATAAAGAAAATAATCCCTTCTTCTCTATAAATAGATAAGCTTGGATAAAAATATTTAGACATATCATGTTTGATTCTTTTTGTTGAATCTATACGATATTTCTTATCAATATATTGCGTGATTTCCGAAAAGCTTTTCAAAAACTTTAATGAAATATCTAATGTGGGACGTCGAGGTATAAAACTTTTCTTATCACGATCAAACATTACATCGCTACTATTATGAGCATGAGATGCATACTGTTGAGTAAAGGGCTCATCAAAATATGCCGAAGGATACTTTAGCGCTACCTCTGCAAGAAGGTAAAGCTGCATAAGCATAGTGCCATCAAAACGATCAGTTAAAAATGGAAGCGCATACTCTCGTTTGATTGTAAATCCTGCGATAAACACACTTCTTCTGAAGAGTGTTGCATACGTATCTAGTCCAGATGGGAAAAATTTTGTCCCCTTGAAATATCGAAAAATCTCTTTCTGCCTAGAGTCATGAAGCAGATAGTGTGACTTCATAACGTATCCAAGCCCTGGATTTTGCTTCAGGAAATCGAACATCTTATCAAAGGCTAAAGGAGCGAATTCGTCATCATCCCCCATAAATACCATCCACTCGCCTTGAGCATACTTACAAAGTTGGTTAAAGGTGCCGTCGTAACCGAGATTTTTTTCGTTTTCAAAATAGCGAACTGGAAATGCTTGCTGCGAAGAAAAATTATCTACCACCAAGCTTATTTCTAATCTTCTTGGGCTAGCATCCTCACAAATTACCACTTCAATATCATCTCTATTATGAGTGTCAATTGTCTTCAATAAACGTGCTAGTGTTTCTGGTCTGTTATAAGACAAGATGCAAATTGAAATGAATGGTGGTTTTATCATGCTAAATTTTTGATAGCTTTATCGACTTAACAGAGCTGAGTATCTCTATGAGATTTCGAACGCGATCGTTCCATTTGTCAATTCCATACACATCTAAAGTCTTCTGCCGGAGAATCTCACGATCAAAAAGTTGTGATGGTGCACTTCGCTTCAAGATTGATACTATTGCTTTTGCAATTGCCGTAATATCGTCTGGCGGAACAACAATACCAAGCTCCTCATTCAGCAACCCAGCTCGACATCCATAACCATCGCTAGCAATAACTGGCACCCCACAAGCTAATGACTCAATAAATACAATCCCGAAACCCTCAAACTTAGAAGGAAGAATGTATAGATCAGGTAAATTGTAATAATCTACCCGCCGTTCATTTGGAATGGAGCCTGTAAATACAACATTTTGTTTTAATTCAGGATGCTGATTCATCAGGGTATCTACCCTTTTATCTATACCCCCACCAACAACCAAATAAATTGCATCAGGAATCTCTTTTAAGACAAGGGGCAATGCTTGAATGACTCGATCTTGGCCTTTATGCTCCCCTGTTGAGAGGCGGGCTAGCGAAAGTATTAATGGGCGTTTTTCAAGCCCGTGCTTACTTTGCAGATCTAAGCTTTTATCCTTTATTTTAAAAATTGATCCGTCTACAGCGCTCGGAAGCATATAAATTTTCTCTACTAAAAACGGCATTTGATCTAAGATCAAATTTCGTGAATATTCCGATATGGTTATGAGCATATAAGCATTAGTAACCGCCTTAGTTTTT
>Ga0114979_10003300_pt1 | contig 10846 bp, 9 predicted proteins | sample S_140625_EF_Meta_FD_87315 | JGI IMG/M metagenome (GOLD analysis project Ga0114979, IMG submission 87315) | Freshwater microbial communities from Lake Simoncouche, Canada to study carbon cycling - S_140625_EF_MetaG | ecosystem: Environmental > Aquatic > Freshwater > Lake | place: Lake... | reverse complement strand
TATTGGAAAAAGCGCAAACCAGTTGAAACAAATAAGTGGTCAACCAAGTATATAGTAAACGGGAAAGTTTCAAAAATGAAACTAAATAATCTAGTCTTCTCAAGTATATTGGGATACTTTGAAAAAACCGCATTTATGAAACTCCCTTGTCGTTTAACATCTTATACACAGCGATTTTTTGAAAACTATAAACTTGGCATCCCTTATATTCAGTTTTTAGACAACTGTTTCAAAATATTAACCCCAACAAACTATGCAAAACAGTTAGCACGAGCAAAAAAGAATCCATCATATCGTATTGACGGTACCGCTTTCTCTTCGGTAACAATAAATCGGAACTTCAGAACCGCACTTCATAAAGATGATGGTGATTTTAAAGAAGGGTTTGGAAACTTATCAGTTATTGAGCGTGGTAGATACTCTGGGGGGGAAACACTTATACCAAAGTATGGTATAGGATTTAATGTGCGAACTGGTGATTTCTTGGCGATGGATGTGCATCAGTTTCATTGTAATACTGAAATGACCGAAACAGAAAGCCAGAAAGAGTATAATAAGAAGTTGCCACGAATTCATTTTGATAAACTCACTACGGGGACATTAGGAAGTGAGAAAAAGTTCACACGTATCTCGTTTGTATGTTATTTACGTGAGAAACTAATTGAATGTAAAAGAAGTGAAACTAGAAAATACTATTCACGTATCAAGTTTAATGAAACAGAAGGTAGTTTAAAAAAGAAGAGTAAAACAAAAAAGATAAAACATAATTAAATATAGATGGATTTAGGGTCTATATTTACAAACGGTGTAAGTATATTTTTTATAGGATCAGTTATAGCATTTGTCATATTTTTAATACTTTTAGTTGTTCACAACTATGTTACCCCAATTCTCCCTTTTTTACCGTCAAATAAAGAAGAAGTTGTCGCAGAAGAAAATGTAGTGAATGCACAGTTGCGATTGAAAAATTCAGAAGATAAGATAAAAGCAGAACTACCAAATACAAAATTAGAGTTTGATAAGATAAAAAGCTTTAAATATGAGAACTTTACTATTAGTTTTGATGTGTTCTTAAACGGTCAGTATATATCCACGGACGTTCCTCGTGTACTTATGTACTTTGATACAAGTCACGTATCAATTACTACAAACAGTGTTCAAGAAACTGATTTAATAACACTATTTGGAAATACCAACTTTATTATATACTGTGATCCTGTTAAAAATGATCTGATTGTAGCAGCAATTACAGGAAATAGCACAACTCCTAGAGTATTAGAAAAGGCAGCTGTCATTCAAAATATTCCAATTAATAACCCTTTTAACGTAACCGTGATAGTTTCACCCAAGTTTTTTGAAGTATATATGAATAAAGAGTTAGTAAAAACCTATAAAGTAATGAATACACTTGCTACTGCAACACCATCATCTCGAAACGCATCGCTCTTCTCACCTATTTCTTTTTTACAAGATACTATAAAAATTGGTAATGTTAAGTATTTCGATGGACCTTTACGGAGCGATCAAGTGCGATATAGTACAAGCAATCTACAAAATAAATCTTTCTTTACTTAATTATATATAGATAGAAAAATGGATATTAGAATAATACTATCTTTTTTAATAGTAATAATTATTGTGATGTTAATATCATATTTTATAAACCTTCCAGCTCCTATAACTGATGTTGAGAAGAAAGGTCCTTATAAACTGAATGAAGTTACAAAACTCTTTGAGAATGATTCGTTTAAAACAAGTAGTTCGGTATCGTTTCAAGGATTCTTCTATCTGGAAGCACTCCAGAAAACAGGAATGATGAAAGTTTGCAGTGATAGTGATCCTTCAAAACCTAACTGTAACACTGGACGTTACTCTCTGTGCGCTTGTTCTGGAGCCAACTGTTCGAACTGTTATCACGAAGAGTATGTTCCACTAATTGATTTTAATGATGGTACTGTAGTTTTTGAATTTTTATCGGCACCCGACGCAAGTCGTCAAAACAAGGCTTATACTCAAATGACAGTTAAAACACAAGCATCGGATGATATACGTGACAACTCATATAATCCAGTAAGTGTTACCGCAAATAGTAGCTCGAGTTACTTATATATAGAAACGTTTGTTTTACCGCCCATACCGTTTCAAAAATGGATTATGATTACGATTAATCGTGAAGGACGTAGGTTTAATATATACTATAATGATGTGCTAATTTTATCGAAAATGACGTCTGCAGCTATATATAATTCAAGCATATCAAAAGATATAAAGGTAGGCAGCACTAAAATAAACGGTTCGTGCGGAATGTTCTCACTATATTCATCAGCACAGACTGCTGGAGATATATCAAAACAGTATAGATCATTAGTGAGTACAAGAAATTCCCCTATATTTGACACTGTTCCCCCGACAATTGATTGGAAAACTCTATCAGTTGAAACACTTCCATTAGATTCAGTTCCATCAATAAATGCTTCGCTACCATCAGTTTCGGCATCGTTTTTATGTGTTGGTTCCGACTGTATTAAGTCTCCATCCGCTCCTCCATCTAAACCATACTATGAGTGGAGCACATCTTACGGATGAAGAAGCATAAACTTTAGTATAGATAGATGGATAGATCCGCTGGTGTAAATGCTCCTAAATCAGTAGGGTTCAATATTTTCGTTTATATAGTTACTATTGTTGTGGTTTTAATCTTTATCTACTTTATCTATCAGTTTCTATATGGTGGGGAGTCAATATTTACAGGTAATGAAAGTAATTTGATTGTATCAAATATAGTTGATGCTAGACTAACTGAATCTGCTTTTTCCAATAGAGCAGTTCCTGTAATAACAGAAGGAGGTGATTATACGGTAAGTTTTTGGATTAATATAAACAATTACAACTATAAGTCAGGGACTCGTAAACATTTATTAGAGATTGGAGGAACGAACTTTTCAACCCTACTAGTCGCGTTAGGCGCAACAACACCTACACTACTAGTTCGTTTACATACGATGGGCAATAGTGCAATAACAGACTTAACAGGACAAAATTTAGGTATAACAAGGTGTTCTTTAGGTGCAGCAGATTGTTCCGGCGGTAATATGAATGGATTCTCAAAAATAACTGATCTAAATGTTCTATCACCAATGAAAGATAACGCCTTAACACCCAGTATTCTTACAGACTTTTTCAAACCGTTTACACATATGGATGAGAATAGTTTAATAGACTCTGATAGTGTATGCGATCTAAAAGATATAGAAAAACAAAAATGGGTAAATATATGTATAGTTATGTCTAGTAAAACAGTTGAAATCTATACACAAGGGAAACTTAAAAAGACTTGTGTCTATAATAACTACTATAAAGTAGATCCAACAGGTGTATCACTTAAGATTTTACAAGGAACTATAGACGGTCAAGGCAGGGCGGTCCCTAATACCGCAGGATTTGGTGGCGAGTTTTCACGTTTACAGTTATTTAACAGCGCTCTAACACCCGATAGTATCTATAAAAACTATCAAGCGGGACACACCGGTTCAAATAATACAAATGATCCTTTAGCATTTATTAAATATCTTTTTACTGGAACTGCTTAAATTCACTAGATAAAATAGTAATGGATAGTCCAACATCAATTCCAGGGGATATTGGATTAGGAGTAGGAATAGTAGTTATATCAGCTCTACTTTTTTTTGTTATAAAGATGGTGTTTCAATCAACCACCGTTATTCAAAAACGTTTTACAGAACTTCTTCCTTACACTGCTAATGCTGCAGACGGGAAGATAGTTATCCAACAAAATTTAAATAAAGATGCAAACGCAAAACCAATCTTGCCTTCCGATAATGAACGAACAGGAACAGAATTTTCTTACTCATTCTTTTTACTTGTAAACGAAGATACAATAACTGGACAAGAAGTATTAAGAAGTGTCTTCTATAAAGGTTATGATAACGGTCCTTGGCCTCTTCTAGCTCCCGGTGTTTTTATAAAAGGGGAGACCAATACGATGAGAATTATATATAACAGTTCAAATGAACCTTACCACTTTGTTGATATAGAAAATATACCGATAGGTAAGTATTTTCACGTTGTTCTAAACTTCCGCTCAAACGCATTAGAAGTCCATATTAACGGTAGAATAACCCAAAAACTACTATTTGAAAATAGCATACCTTATTCTAACTTTTCAAATCTGGTAATCTTTAATAATTTTAACGATTTAACTATTAATCGTCCTCCACACGGAAATATACGTTTTCAGCGTGCGATTAATGGTCAGATTAGTAATTTAGTCTATGCCCGGTATGCACTATCGTTTGGAGAGATTCAAACACAACTCTCTAAAGGTCCATCGAATGTCATTCGACAGAAGTCAAAGGAGGTGCCTCCTTACTTGGCAGATTCTTGGTTCTCTGATCAGTAAGCCAAGCACATATAACTTATAGTTATATGGGCCTAAATACGTAAGTATTTAAGCCAACCACATCTAACTTATAGTTAGATATGAACTTAAAATGCGCAGCATTTTAAGCCAAGCATATCTAACTTATAGTTAGATATGAACTTAAAATGCGCAGCATTTTAAGCCAAGCATATCTAACTTATAGTTAGATATGACAGGTGGTGGTTTACTAGCACTTGTAACATATGGAACACAAAATGTCATATTAAGTGGTAATCCACAGATGACATATTTTTATAAAGTATTTCGTCGTTATTCACATTTTTCTATGGAAAATACGACTAAACAGTTAGAAGGTTCATCGGCACTACAGTACGATCAGCAGATAAGTTTAAGATTAAAAGTAGATCGCGTGGGTGATTTAGTATCAGATATCTATTTTACGTTTTCAATACCTGATATCTACTCCAAATATATAACACCAACGGGGTCGTACAATCAACAATATGAGTTCAAGTGGGTTCGTTATTTAGGTGCAGCAATTATAAATAAGGCTGGATTTTATGTAGGTGGTCAAAAGATTCAAGAGTTTGATGGAACTTATATTATGTCTCGAGCGCTTATTGATTACGATAAAGATAAGTTTCAGAAGTGGAAGAACCTTGTAGGCGATACAGAAAACTTAACCGACCCAACGAACGGCCTCTATGCAGGTGGTTTACTTAATCAAGGTTATCCAACCGTTATACCAGACCCCACACGTACAACACAAGCACAAATAAATCGCCCATCAATATTTGGAAGAGATATAACAGTGCCACTTCCTTTCTGGTTTTCTGAAGCAACTTCACAAGCACTACCTCTTACTGCTTTACAGTATCACGAGTGTGAAGTTCGTATAGAGTTAAATTCAATTCAACAGCTCTATAACACTCTAGATTCATCAGGATTTCGTGTTGCGCCAGGATATCGTGTGCTATCTCCAACAGAAAGTAATAATACTAATATTCCTATATACGGTCTAACGAGTGATAACTCTACACAAATTAAAAATTTTTTAGTAGATATTGGTTATAGCACCCCAGAGTTTAATACTTGGCCACTCAACCCGAGATTACAAACTACATATATCTACTTAACCGATGAAGATAGAAGAGCATTCGCATCTTCTCCACTATCGTATGTATATCACGAAGTGAATATGTTCCCATTTGAAGGTTTATATAATCGACAGATACTTGATGTGGAGTGTCATAATCCAATAACGAGGCTAATTTTTATAAATCGTCGTTCAGATACAAGTTACAGGAACGATTTTGCCAACTTGACAAACTGGTACAACTATCCAAAACCTCCTTTTAATCCAACACCAAATGTTAATGCTTATCTACAAAATTCTGCTTCATCAGGTCTACTAATACCACAAGGGCAGCTAAATACAATACGTTCATTACGTGTGCTTGTAGAAGGAAATGAGATACAGCAAGAAAAATCGGTTGATTATTTTACTCGTATAACACCTTATCGATACTTAACAGGTGATTCTGAAGAGCTCATCCCTGTTTATAGTTTCTCTTTACACTCACCTACAACACAGCCTTGTGGATCTATTAACGCATCTCGTATTCGTAATTTTCAAGTAGATGTTGATGTGTTCCCTTTACCCGCCAATACTACTTATACCTACAATCTATACATTTACGCAGAGAGTATAAACTTTTTTGAGGTTGCAAGTGGTATGGGTAATCGTAAATATGCTGTGTAATTATTTAATAGAGTCTAGTAGGGTAAATATGAGTTTTTTTAATGCAATCGCAGACTGGTTTCAAACACATTTACTAAAATTTACATTCGATCCAGCGGGCGATGCTTTAAAACAAGTTTATCGTGCTACCTTTCAAAATAATCTTACTGGTTTACAATCTACTGTAGGGGGTATAGGTAGTGGATTAGGAAATTTTATTGTATCTGTGCCCGGTATAAGTGGTCCTACAAAAAGTGCATATGACGCACTTAATAAAGCGTCAGAAAAAGCACTTGAAGAAGCTAACTCAATGACACCAGCACAAATTGCGGCAAAGAATGATGAACTCAAATTAGAACACAATAGAATTGCTGCACAAGCAAAAAAAGAAGCAGATGAAGCACGTGATGCAGCGGAGTCAGAACAAAGAACACCTATTGATGAGTTATTTAAGTTTAGATTTGATAGATTTCTCAAGAAAGTATTTGATAATGCTACTTATATTATGATCTTTTTTATTGTTCTTTTCTTGGCGTTCTTGGGTTCATCATTAGCCGCGAATGCTGCTATATATAAACCAGTCGCTTTTAGAATCTACTATATGGTGTATGGGTTTATACTCTTTCCAGTTTCTATTATGTTTGGAATTAAAAACTTTTTGGATAAGAAACAACTCTTTTATGCGTTCTGGGCACCACTACATAAAGGATTTAGCTCAAATCCTGTGCTAAACTTCTTCCTACTACCATTTATCTATTCACCCCAATCAGAAGAAACTATATCAAACTTTTCAGGGCAGTCGCTTGTAACAACTATTGAGGCCTAAACATTTTTTATTAGATCTTAAAAAGTACAATGAGTAAACCAAAAGGGTTACATACGTTCCCTTTTGTTAGTGTAATAACACCAACTTATAACAGACGTAAGTTTATTCCATACTTAATAGAGTGTTATAAATCACAAACATATACCAAAAATAAGATGGAATGGATTATCTATGATGATGGTTCTGATCCAGTAAAAGACTTATTCGATAAGGAGTTATCAAATATCCCAAATCTTCGTTATATTTATGAACCAGAGAAACAGAATATCGGTTTGAAAAGAAATCGTTTAAATAAAGAAGCCAAAGGGGATATTATTATTGCGATGGACGATGATGATTACTATCCTCCAGAACGCGTATCATATGCGGTGAATATGTTAAGAGCAAACACAAGAGTTGAGTTAGCTGGTGCTTCAGAGATCTATATGTTCTATTCCGATATCAAGAAGATCTATAAGATGGGTCCTTATAATGCGAATCACGCAACAAATGGAACGATGGCCTGGAAAAGAACATATTCTGATTCACATCTTTACGATGAAACCGTTACGCATGCGGAAGAACACTCGTTTTTAGAAGATTATAAACATCCTATGGTACAACTAAACGCATTTAAAACGATGTTAATTATGAGTCATACCGAAAATACTTTTGATAAGAAACGAATGAGGGATGGTTCAAATCCTATGGTAAAAGAAACATCATTAAAACTGAAAGATTTTATTAAAGATAAAAAATTAAGAGAGTTTTATGAAACTGCTTGATGCGTTGGTCTAAACATTGGGTATAGATCTTATATTAGAATGGGAACAAATATTTATACGAGTTATTTAAATGTACTAAATGATGCGTATAAAAACAGTTTAGATGATTCACCAGAAAAAGTGTATGCGACAGTTCCACTAAAGGTGTCTCTACGCCGACACCAGAGTGCGGTGATTGAAAAAATGAATGAGTTTGAAAAGGTTTTTTTCAAAGGAAACACAATAGATAATAGCATACTCTTCTCAAGATACGGGATTCTAGGAGACTCTGTTGGGGTTGGTAAAACACTAATGGTGTTAGGACATATTGTATCAAATCTACAGAATAGTTCTGTATTTGATTTTGTCAAGTATAATAAGAATTCAAATGCAAACTTCTATAGTTTAGAGAAAACAACAAGCACCGATATATTAAATGCGGGTTGTTTAGTAATTGTCCCGCATACTTTATTTCGTCAATGGAGTGATGAGATAAAAACAAAAACCAAACTAAAAGCACTACTCTTAAAAACAAGAAGAAACGTAGAGTCAGAAAGCTTTTTAAAAGATATTACAAAGCACGATATAGTTCTTGTTAGTAATACACTTTTTAAAGAAGTTTATCTAAAAACGGTAGACACGAAGATTCGCTGGAAACGGATTTATATTGACGAAGCAGATACCATTGAAATAAAATCATCTTATATACAAGATCTATCTAGTTCATACTGTAATTTCATATGGTTTATAACAGCTAGTTTTATAAATCTTCTTTTTATCTCAAACTATTCACTATACTTATCACAACTTTTTATTAATCGCTACTTGGAATCGAATGAGATAGATAGTGAATTTAGAGAACTAATATCTAAAAATTTTAATACACAACAACAATCATTACGTCTCTTTATTAGCAATCGTTCAACAAGATTTTTAAATTTTATAATTAATAGTGATCATATACTTCGTGGAAATCTAGTTATTCGTTGTAAAAAATCGTTTATTGACAGTTCGATAAAACTCCCACCACTATTTTCCAAGATAATCTTATGTAAACCACCTATTAGCCATAAGATCGTATACGATATTATAAGTAGTAATGTTCGTCAGTTAATAAACGGTGGGGATATTAAAACTGCTCTGGAATCTTTAGGAGTTAAAACCGAAAATAATAACTCTATTATTCAAGCGGTCACCGAAAATAAACTAAAAGAGTTAGAACGTTTAGAAAAAACGTATGAGTTCAAACAGTCTTTGGACTACTCCTCACCGCAAGTAAAAGAAACGGCTCTGAAAAATCTACAAGAGAAGATCGATCAGATGAAAGAACAGATTGATTCACTAAAAAAGAGGATTGAAAACTATAAAGAAGAGATATGTCCTATATGCTACGATGATTTCAATAACGCGTTAATTACAAGTTGTTGTTCCCGTGTATTCTGTGCACTCTGTATTTTACAGAGTTTAAGCAGAAATCCAACTTGCCCAATGTGCAGAGCAGCAATTAATCCTCAATCTTTGAAAAAGATCTCAATTAGTGAGGAAGAGAACACCGTTGTTTCATCGGAAGTAGATTTAGGAATAAAAAAGAAGATTGATACTTTTTTTGATATTTTAAAAGAGAATCCTCAAGGAAAGTTTCTTGTATTTAGTCGCTTTGATAACTCGTTTCTTGAGATTATGGAAAAGTGTAGATTAGAGAATCTTACCGCAAAAGAACTAAAAGGTTCAAAAGATACGATTGCTTCACTCTTGGAACAGTTTAAGAACGGTTCTGTAAATATCCTCTGTCTAAATACACTACAGATGGGTGCAGGACTAAATATTACAGAGGCAACCCATGTTATTTTGCTCCACGCTATGAACCATGAAGAAGAAAAACAGATTTTGGGGAGAGCGTATCGTGTAGGTAGAAAAAATGAGTTACACTTTATTAAACTTTTATATCAGGATGAAAATTAATATCCAGTAGGAACACATCTGTACGTATTATTAAGTAATCTAACACTGTATTGACGTCCATCTAATCCCGTCTTAAAACATGAATTACATGTTCCATTATTATTATTAATAACACTAAACTTAGTACCGTTTATACAAGACCCACCACCTGATGAAATCCTAAGACGACTAGGTCTAGTAGTCACTACACATTTTGGTATACCACCCTGTAATGTAGAACCAAACACTGTATTTGGAAAATTACAACTATTAGAAGTATTATTTCTCGATACTGTTTTTACTACTCTAGTCCCACTCATTTGTTTACATATAGTTGGATCGCTTGTATCCGTAACATAGTTTGGATTAATATTATTACATTTTTTTAAACATAGTTTGTTTCCGGAGTTTGTAGTTACAGGTTCATAGTTACCATAACAATTACTCGTATCATACGAATAACTTACTGGCATGGTATCTGCTTGAAACCCTTCTGTCTTTCTAAAGAATACGAAAAATAATCCTAAAATTACAATAACAAGTATAATAAACGCGTTTTTACTCAAAAACCGTTTTAGATTCATTCTATTTAGATTTATATATAAAAAACGTACTAACTTATATTTTTATACATACTTTCCAAAGAAATTGCTTCATAACGTCGAATCTTGTCTGCTTTAATTGAAACATTATGTATAAAGTTTTCAGCAAACATAGGTGTTAAACGAATAGGGATCTTATTTGTGTTTGATATTTCACATAAAAGTTTCCAAGCATTAAACATCGCAGACTGTTTGGTCAATACCGGAGTATAACGCATCTCATCTTGTGTTAATACTTTACCGCTCTTCTCTATGGGTAACTCATTTGATAAACGAATTGATATATTTTTTAGTTTTAACTGTAAACTTAAGGGTAAGATGTTCCAGCACTGATAAAAGAAGGCCCAAAAGTCCCCTTCATCACTCAAATAGTACGCTTCAAAAAAAGAGTTATACTGTTTCCAAGCTTCGTACGTATTTCCTAATGATGCTTCAATTCGTTCGGGTATGTTTTCTAGTGTTATAAGACTAGCTAAATTCCCTTCATTATTTTCAATATCTAAATCAACGAGAGGATCCCACGCTTCCCACAATGCCCACCAAGCTACCGGAACAACACCGTCAGGTATTTCAATCTCTTTTTCAACTTGT
>Ga0114979_10003298_pt1 | contig 10852 bp, 12 predicted proteins | sample S_140625_EF_Meta_FD_87315 | JGI IMG/M metagenome (GOLD analysis project Ga0114979, IMG submission 87315) | Freshwater microbial communities from Lake Simoncouche, Canada to study carbon cycling - S_140625_EF_MetaG | ecosystem: Environmental > Aquatic > Freshwater > Lake | place: Lake... | reverse complement strand
TATTTGACCAACCTGTTACTATTTTAATCATATCACTTTATAATATTCTTTCAATAAGTCATCAATAAACTCATTTGTTATTAAATCAATATTATTTTTAATATCAATTGTATTTCTAATTAAACCACTATCACCATATATTTTTATAAAATGGTCAATTAATTCATTATTAAAAACATGTAAAATATCAAAATTAATATTACCCATTTTATAAAGAGTTTTTTCTACTGATGGTACTGGCCCATTTTGTGTTTGAAGAACCCATTTACCATCACCCAATTTAAATCCAGGTGGTTCTTGTATTGAAACAATTTTAATATTATTCTTTTTAGCTTTAACCATAAGAGGTCCGCCTAACATTGATGTTATGGTTACATCGTGTCCTAATTTTCTAAGTTTAACAGCAATTTCCATCATAATTTGTTCTTTGATAGAATTTTCATTAAGACTCATAGAACCTAATAAAATTTTTAATCTTTCATTTTTTCTAAGAATTCTTTTAATTGTTACTGGTAAATTATCTTTAAATGTTTCAGCAAAAATTTGTCTATTAATTTCCCATTGTTCGTTGGTCATACCAATTGATTTATGATTTACTCTTATTAATGTTGACACACCGATTTTAACACCTTTTAAATAATTTTCAAAGCAAAATGTTATTTCATAAAAATGAAACCCTTCAACCGTTTTATTAAATTTAGTTTTTAATTTACTAGCATCAACAGCAAAAAAAAGACCATCAACGTTAACAACTTCTTCTAAATCCTGACCTAAATCATCTGAATAAGAAGATAACCATGTTTTACCTTCATGTGTATGTTGCACACGACCATACATTTTTTTAGGGTTTTCCCACCATTGGCCAGATACTGGCATATATTTACTACCAGCAACACCAATAATACCGTATTCTGTATTTTTTTCAAATTGTTTAAGTAATTTAACACCCCATTGTTTTGTTTCAATTGTAATATCATCATGACAAAATACAACATGGTTGTATTTTGCTTGTTTTAAGCCACGATTATATGCTTTGGTTAGTGATTCACCTTTATTTATTATTTCGATAACCTCGATGTGTTTGTGTAACCCAGACGACTTAATCAAGTGTTCTTTATGTGCTGGGTTAGTTTCTCTTGTACAATATATTACTGTTAACATTATTTACTAAATCTTTTATAAGCGTTATTTGTTATTTGAATAGTATCAGCGTATCCGATAAATTCATCTAGATTTTTAGCATTTGAATAACTCATAGCTGAACGCAAATAAGCTTCAAAATTTTCAATCCATTGTTGAAGTGTGTATTCTACTCGTCTGAATCTAACAACACCTTCTGAAGTAGTTAATACTTCTTTACCCCATTTCTTTTGAACTTCTTTAGTACTCATACCTCTAAATTTTTTATAAACAGGTATTTTGTTTTTATAAGCCCATTCAGCAATTGATTGCGATACTTTTATATGTTTCCAAAGATAATTGTCACCACATGATTCGATTGCTTTATTGAAAAGACTACCAATCATTACATAGTCAGCACCCAATGCTAATGCTTTTATAATGTCACTATAGTTTTGCATTCCACCATCAGCAACAATTTTAGCTGGTTTTTTAAGTTTAGATGACTCAAAATAACATTCTGATACCAATGAACCCATTGGAAAACCAACACCTGTATGAACTGTTGTGCTACATCCACCACCATTACCAATACCAATACGAACATAATCAGCACCAGCTTTAGATAAAGCTACATATGTTTCTGGGTTAGCAACATTACCAACCATTAATTTAATTTTTGGATATCTTCTTTTTATTTTCTTGGTAATAGTTATTAATTTTTCCATATGACCATTTGCAATATCAATTAGATAAAAACCATTAGGTTTTAAATATATAAAATTTTTTTCTATTTCATTTAAAGAATATGATTCAAAACCTATTGAATTTTTTTCACCTCTAGGTAAACAAGTTATTACCTTTAAATCAGTAAATAATTGTTTATTATCATTATTGATGACCGTATCCATAGGAGCCGTAATTAATGGTAAAAACCCATCGTGAAATGGGTTTATATCCTTTCTACTACTAATTGTTGATACATTAGCAGGTTGTATTAAGATATCGTTAAAATCAAATTTGTTTTCCATTTTTGTTTTATTTAGTTCCAGTACTTCCAAATCCACCAGTACCTCGTTCAGTATTATCTGAAATGTTGTTAACTTTAATTAAGTTTATATAGTTTTTAGCAGTTACTGCTGCTAATACACCTTGAGCAATTCTATCACCATGATTAATAACAAACGGACCTTTACTATGATTTATAAGAATAACTTTAATTTCACCACGATAATCAGCATCTACTGTACCAGGTGTATTTAATACTGTAACACCATATTTAACAGCCAATCCACTACGTGGTCTAACTTGAATTTCAAAATTATCAGGAATTTCAAAAAATAATCCAGTTGGTATCATAGCTATTTCGTTAGGGTTTAGAATTACTTCTTCTTTTAAATTAGCTCTCAAATCAAATCCAGATGACCCAGCAGTTGCATATTCTGGGTCAGGATTTGTTGATTCATTTTTAAAAGACAAAGACAATTTCATATCTGACATTCCATTTAATTCTCTACCATCAAATTCTTTATCAAAATCTGATTGGCTATAAGGATTATTAGGGTCATTTAACTCTAAAATTCTTTGTCTCATTAATTCCATATCAAACATCATTACTTAGTAGCTTTTTCGTGTTTTATTGCAAATAGGTTAGCCATTTTTAAAAGGTCACCTAATGTTGAATTATGATATTCGGCCATTTTGTCATCTGATTTGTCAGACATGACAATAGCGGCATATTCTTCTTCGGTAAATTTAATACCATGAGATAAAGCATAATAAACACTACGCTCACTTACACGCATAGACACTAAATCTTCGTTAAATTCATACATTTTACCTTGATTTTTACGATGCCATTCTGACGTACAAGGTTTGTAAAGATTTGCTTTACCTACTTGGTGTAACAAACATACTTTTAACAATGAATTTTGGTCAACTTGTTCAGCTTCTGGCAATGCATTGTTAAATTTAACTGCATAAGAAGCAACTCTTAATAAATGGTCAATTAAACCACCTTCAAAAGCATTGTGTAAGCTTTCCATTGTTGATGCTGGAGCAGCAATGAAATTTTGACCTAAGAAATCTGTGAATTCTTGATTGGTAAAACATAATTTTGTAGCTGTATCAAAATATTTTTTTGCATTTGCTACGATTTTTTCTTTTTCTAAAGACATTTTTTATTTAAATTATAATAAATCGTTATTTTAGCAAATATATAAAAATTTATTTAATTAAACAACTTTTTATATTTCTTTTTTATCAGTTTCTTCAGTTTTCTTTTCTTCTGTTAATTTATCAGTGTATTCTTCTTTTAATTTTTTAATTTCATTTTCAAAAGTTTTTCTTTGTGCATTTAATATTTGATTAGTTGCAGCTGCTTGAACATCTTTATTATCAATTCTATCCATTATATCTTTAATGTGTTTAGCACCAGCACCACTAGTTAAATTTTCTATTGGGTGTTGTAATTTATCCAAAATATCATTATGATAAAGATAATTTCTAGAAGGTTTAGCTGTTTCAGTTAATAATTGTTTTGGGCTTGAAATCTTTTCTTCTTCTCTTAAGTATTCAGCAATAAAATTGAATACATTTAATAAATCTTGTTTTTTACTCATGAGTTTATTTTTTATTAATTAACGATAAATATAATTCTCGTCTTTCTTCAGTTACTTTATCCATTGAATAGGTATTTTTAACTGTATTATGTAAATTTTCTTGCAAAGCTTTAACCAAATCAGGGTTTTGAATTATTTTTTTAATTGCACCATACCAATCTTTTTGATTTTTAAGGGTATCAATTAAAATACCGTTAGCAGTCATATCAAACCCACCACCATATTGAATAGCGTTTTTAATGTCAAGTTGGTATGGACCGAAATTCTGTGCAATAATTGCTTTATGATGAAAACCAGCTTCAATTACTTTTAATTGACTTTTAACTTTATTAAAAATGTGTTCTTCAATTGGTGCCAATGAAACGTCAAACAAATTATAATTAGACGCATAAGTTGAGATTGGTTTTGTCCATACTCTACGATATGGTTCGTTAGCCAAATCATGATATTCATCATGTATGAATTTCATTAAATAGTCTTTATATTCAGGACTTACTGTTTGGTAGTTATCTGTGAATATTTGTTCGTATTTATACCACACACTTTCTTTTGGTGTAATATTTCTAGTTGTTTGTTGCTGAGTAGCTTGGTCAATTACGGTATGCGTACCTCTTGTATCAAAACCACATAAAACAAATTGAACTTTATCCAATAAGTTTTCACTTCTTAAACGACCAACAACCCCATTAAGTATTTCTAAATCTTTTAAGTGTGAAGAACCACCTAACCAACCAATTCTAAGTCTTTCTGAAGGTTCTGGGTTTGGTGTAAATTGTTTTTCAGTAGGGTCTACAGCATTTGCCAATACAAAAACGTTTTTATTATGTTTAGCAATTTCATTTGCAAATATTTTTGTTGTTGTAATAACATTTTCAGCTGTTTTGATGTTATGCAATATTTTTTTATCTAATTCATGGTTTTTAACCAAATGATAAGCTGGGTGATGTGTACCCACGTCCCAATAATCATCTAAATCCATAAATGAAATAATACCTAAATTTTTAAGCCTTTCATTTAAAGCAGACATTTGTTCATAACCACCAAGTGTTCTATGATAATGAATTATATCATATTGTTTTAACCATTCATCATTATCTAATTGAGGTTCATAGTCCACATCAATATGGAATTCATCAGGGTAATTATTTTCTAAAGCAATGTGAGGATTTGTTGAACGGAAGTAACTAACACCTGTACGGTCTGAAGGTACAACTAAAATTTTAATTTTTTTGTTTTTCATATTTTAAACATTTATATTCAAATATATTAAACAAAAAATATTTGTAAATAAAAAAAAGACCCATATGGGTCTTTTTTTTATATTTTTAAAGTGTTTTCTTTTTCACAGCTATTTTACCTTCTTTAATTAGTAAATTAATTGTTTTTGTGATTGCAGCTTCTGTAAGACTTTTTTCATAATTTGTTTTTAGGAAATTTACTAGCGTTTCATTCATAATTTCTTTTAATTCAGTTCTACTAATAGTAATTAAATCAGAATTTGCATGTTGTGGTGCTCTACCTTCACTAACCATTTGTCTAGGTTGTGGTGTTGCTCTAGTTGCATTTGGATTAATAGCTTCAATAACGTCTTGAGTCATAACACCTGTCATAGATGGTCTAGCGATAGGGTTTTTAATCATAGCTTCTTTTATATTAGCAGGCAATTTAGATGCCATAATATGTTCTCTAGAGAAATTCTCAGGTGGAGCAATAGTTGATGGTCTTGGTGCATAATCATTATTATAGTTTGGTTCTCTTTCATCACTTTCACTATAAAATGGTGTTGTTTCTGCTACATATGATTCACTAAGTGCTGGTGCTACGTTTTTAACTGCAATTGGTTTGTCAGCTAAAGATTTATTCATTACCTGTTTTGACTTAGCTAAAATAGCTATCATTTGTGGTGTCATTACTACTGGTGATGGACTCATATTATCTTACATTTAAATTTTCTTCTTCCTCTTCTGAATCTATTTCTTCAGGTTCAAATTCTGGGTTATTTATTATTCCATTAGTCATTGTTTTAACTATTGGTTTTGCCACTGGCACTCGTTTCATTGGCCTAACAATTGGTTTAGCTTGCGGTACTGATGTTGGAGCAGATTTTGTTGTAATTGGTTTAGCTTGCTGAACTGGTGATGGTGCATTTTGTGCTGCAGCTAATTGTCTTTCTTTAGCTTTTAATGTACTAGGAGCATATTCATACCCGTATGTAGCATAATTATCAACACTTCTTATATTTTTACTAGAATTACCACCATCTGTTCTCATTTTAGAACCAGGTTCATAATAACCAACTTTTGTAACTTTAAAATCTTCAATATTATCAATATTAAATTTTTTATAAACATCATCAGGTAATTCTATACCATTTTTTGATACTACTTTTGCATCAATTAAATTATTATCCTCTGTTGATATATTTCTTTGATTAATTTCAATAAATTGATTTGAAACTTCACCTTTTGCGTTTTTATATCTAATAGCAACTCTATAATATTTCCCTGGTTTATCAGGGTCACCAGCCAATACAGTATCTATTAAACTAGTAGACACACCTTCAAAAAGTGCTATCTGTCGTTTAATATTTTCTAATATAAGGTTAGTATAAATATTGTAAAGTTTCATTTATAAAATTTATTAAATTATTACTTGACCAATATTTAATGACATATTTGGCATAATATAATTTGAACCAGCCACTTGAGATGGTCCATAACCCCAAGTACCTGCATTAAGTAATATTTCAGGGTTTCTACCAGAACCAACTGAGTTAGCTTGATTACCGTTTATATCCCAGTCACCACCTACACCACCGTAGTTAAATATATCTAAAAATTGACCAGAACCTTTACCATATATTGGTGTTGTTGTATCTGATAATGCTCTAGTATGTGTAGCAGTATATTCATTAGCTGTCGCATAATTATTATAAGTGTTTTGTGGAATAAGAATGTTTCTTTGTGCAATTGCTGCAGCTTCCATTGGTGATTGACCACCGTTGTAAATTGTTGGCATAATTTATAAAATTTGTTTTTTGTTATTGTTATCCATATACTCTATTAAATATCTCATTGATGAGATTTCTTCAGATAAAGATTTAGGGTTTTGAATTATTTTATCTTGTTTTTCTTTTGTTTTATTAATTTGACGAGTACCCATAATTTTATCTTTAACACTAGAACCTGAATGGTCAGCATCTTTGGTTACCTTAGCTAAACCTACTTCTGTAGGGTCTTTTGGTTTTTGAAACTGATTTTCAGCTCCAGTATCCATGGCTATTTTTTTCTTATTGTAATTAACATCACGTGCATGACCAACCAAATGTTCAATTTCCTCGTATCTTTTTTGTGTTGCTAAACAACCAACACCAGCATTATTTGTATCATCACAAACTTTTTTAGGTTCTCTAAGCGTAGATAATTCATTAGCATACGCTTGGTGACGTTTAGTGTTACCATTCGAATCAGTTAAATGTTTATCTTTTATTTGTGAATTCATATTTAAATGTTTTTTGTTTTATTTGAATCGGTTTTTTTAGCATGAATTGCAGCAATTAAATCTTCAATTTGTTTTTCAGTTAAATCATTATCATTTATAGTATCAATTAATTTTGCTACTTTAGGGTTATAATTTTTATCTGTTACATCTGAAGTTTTAGTTTTTTTTACTAAATCTTCAATTCTTTCTTCCATTGCTTTTTTAGTAATAACCGTTTTAGTACCCTCACTCGTCATACCACGACCAAAACGAGAACCACCAAAACTATACACAGCAAACCATGGGATATTTTGTCTATAACGAGCAAATACCTTATCAGTAGTAGTTGATTGCCCCTTTTCATAGTAAGAATCATCACCCCATTGGTTAGCAACAGGTCCTGTTTCTATTTCACTATTACTAACAGCATTTTTATCACCACCACTAGAGTGAATATCACCACCAACTAGTTCGTTTAAATCTTTCTTTTTAAATGTTGCCATAAATTATCTTTTATTATAAATATAATGGAAAGTTAGAATATTTATAATAAAACTATTAAATTATGGCATTTAGAACAAAATTAGACTTTTCTAGCAATAGACAAGTTAAACAACGTATAGAAACATTCACTCATTTATCTGGTGGAACTAAATTTGGTGTGCCATTTAGTGCATTACCAACAGGTCCAGATTTAGACACGGTAGTAGCATTTTTTACTGGAACAACTATTTTAAGTACTTTTTCTGGTAATTCAGCGTCAACTATTTATAGTTGGTATTATCCTCAAATGAATTTAGCTTTGGGTGGTTTATCAGCAATCACACCAACAAATTCAGGTATTACACAAAATGCTAGTGCTTTTACAGCAACTTCTTATACTACAATTGATGGTAATACGGTTGCTACTGCTTATAGTGGTGTTAGTTTTGATATAACACCTATAATTGTTTATAATTTAGGTGGTGGTAATTATTCTGGTAGTGTTCAAACAACCACTATTTTATTTTTATCTGCTGGAACTCTTGATTTTACTGGTAGAACTATATGGAATGATGTTTCTGGTATTACTAGAACTCAAGACCTTATTATAACTAGAACACCTATAGTTGGAGCTACATGGACATGTATTGATGGTGAAGGTAAAGGTAGTTGGGTAACAGCTTCTGCGGCAACCAGTGGTATTTGGGTTGCTGGTACTGGGTTGAATTCTGCTACTTTAAACGGTGGTGGAAATATTGCAAGTGGTGATTATTCTGTAGCTGAAGGTAGTGGTACAAAAGCTACTGGTTCTACTAGTCACGCAGAAGGTTTTAAAACAATAGCGTCTGGTGAAGGAAGCCATGCCGAAGGTGGTTATGTTTCAGCAAATTTATCTGGTGGTACTGCTAGCGGTCATGGTAGTCATGCTGAAGGTTTGTATACTTTGGCTAGTGGTGTTGGTGGTCATTCTGAAGGTTTTGGTTCAGAAGCTAGAGGTGGTGCAAGTCATGCTGAAGGAAATGAAACATTGGCTAGTGGTGTTTATAGCCATGCTGAAGGAGATAGTACTATAGCTATTGGTGATGCAAGTCATGCTGAAGGAAATAGTACTATAGCTATTGGTAATTATTCACATACTGAAGGTACTGGAACAAAAACTAATTTATTTTTAGCTTTTGGTACGTTTTCTGCTGGAACAATTAATAATTCTAAATTAATACTTTATAGTGGTCATTCTAACATAAGTAATTTATTTTTAAATGGTGATTATTTATATATTGATGATAGTAATAGTAATAGAAATTTTAGTAATACCCCACTTTGGAGTTATTATACCGTAAATAGTGCGGTATTTACTAATTTTGGTTCTTATTCTGCAACAGTTATAACAATTGCTGGTACTATTAATTATCCTAGTGATACTGGGACAATATATGTTTCTAATCTTACAGATACTATAACAAACTATTTTCCATATTCTCTTTATTATTCTGCTGGTCATGCTGAAGGTTATACGACTTTTACAATAGGTACTGCTTCACATGCTGAAGGTACTTTTAGTATTGCTGGTGGTAGTTATTCTCATGCTGAAGGGTACACTACAGTAGCAATTGGTCAGTCAAGCCATTCTGAAGGGTATTTATCAATTGCTTCTAATTATGGTGCTCACGCTGAGGGTGGTAATTATTTGTCATCAGTAAGAGGTGGTTTAGCTAGTGGTATAGCTAGTCATGCTGAAGGTTTAGCTACATCAGCAACAACAACTGCTAGTCATGCTGAAGGTCAAGGAACAACAGCTAGTGGTTTGGCTAGTCATGCGGAAGGTTTTAATACTAAAGCAATTGGGGAAAATAGTCATGCTGAAGGTTATTTATCAATTGCTTCTAATTCTGGTGCACACGCTGAAGGCGGTAATTCAACAGCACTAGTAAGAGGTGGTTATGCTTCTGGATATTCCAGTCATGCGGAAGGTCAAGCTACATCAGCAACAACAACCGCTAGTCATGCTGAAGGTCTTTATTCTTTAGCAAGTGGTGTTGCTAGCCATGCTCAAGGTAGTGGAACAACAGCTTCTGGTAATTATAGTCATGTTGAAGGGGAAGGTTGTATTGCTTCTGGTGTTACTAGTCATGCTCAAGGTAGGTTTACAATTGCTGGTGGTTCATATTCGCATTCATCTGGAAATTATACTAAATCAATGGGTAGTTATACTTATGCTGGTGGTAGTGGTTCAGAATCTTATGGTATTTGTAGTTTTGCACATGGTACTAATTCTGTAGCTAGTGGTACTACTATATTTGTATTTGGGGATGCAATTACAGGAACAACTAATAATACAACGTATGTTGATTATTTAAATGTAAAAAGAGTATTATCAACAGCTTTTGTAAATGATATTAGAATTGATGCCAATGGTAATCTTACAACAAATGTATCTGATGAAAGACTTAAAGAAAATATAACACCATTAATTGGTTCTTTAAATAAAGTAAAAGCTCTTCAAGGTGTTACATATCAATGGAAAGATAGAAATGCTGGAACAGATGCTATTAAATTAGGGTTTATTGCCCAACAAGTAGAAAGCGTAGAACCTTTATTGGTATTTACAAATAAAGATGAAAATGAATATAAAGGATTACATATTGATGGTATCATTCCATTATTAGTTGAATCTGTGAAAGAATTAGAAAAAGGAATTACATCAAATGATTCAACACAAAATAAAACAACAATACCTAGTTACACACCAACTAGTTCAACAGATACAAATGGAAATTTAGGTAACGTTACGATAGATGATGACTATTTATATATTAAAACAAGTACAGGATGGAAACGTACTAATTTAGAAAGCTTTTAACGATGGGAAATATAAGAAATTTTAATTTTAATAAACTAGACCTAAGATTATCTACTAGTGATTATTGGGACTTTTATTTAGCAGTTGATGAAGGGCCAGCACCTTATTGTGGTCCATTATCTTCAGGTGATTGTTCTGTGGTATGGTATGATTTTAATAATTTAAATATTTACCCTAATAGTGCTACTACATCACCAGATATTTATAGTCTTATTTCTTGGGAAGGAGCAGTTAATACTGGTTATACATTTAATACTATTGGTTTAACAGGTATTGATAATGGTTTAGT
>Ga0114979_10003294_pt1 | contig 10861 bp, 7 predicted proteins | sample S_140625_EF_Meta_FD_87315 | JGI IMG/M metagenome (GOLD analysis project Ga0114979, IMG submission 87315) | Freshwater microbial communities from Lake Simoncouche, Canada to study carbon cycling - S_140625_EF_MetaG | ecosystem: Environmental > Aquatic > Freshwater > Lake | place: Lake... | reverse complement strand
GTCAGCCAAAGGCGTACATACTACCATTCACGTACGCCTACGGCTGACGGTTCAACGAATTTTATTATGGCTTGACCAATGTAGAACAGTTGTCCTCAGCTGTTCTTGAAGCTTGCAACGATCCCCCATCTCGCGTGCACTCTTGGCGGCATGACATGCCAGATGGAGAATCAAAAAGAGAGCGGATCAAGAAATCGGCAGAGTGAAGTTTTATCTTGCAATTGGCCGGCTATTGAAGCGGGATCCTGGAGGTTGGTGGTTTTTGGGATATAATTTGGAGGTTGGCTTTTTGTGGTTGCACTACAATCGCGTGTTGAATGGCGATTGCCCCACCCTGCGACTCCTTCCCCTTTCAGCACGTGATTTTCATGCAATTTTTATTGCTCGCGAAACGTAGTCTTGCCAGAACTTTTCGACTTCTGATCTTGGTTTGCCTTGGAATGGCTGTTGCCCAGTTTTTGGGGGTAGGTTTCCAGGGTTCGATGGCTTTGGGGCAGGCTCCGGGTGAGTTATCGGACAATGAGGTTACCAGCTCGATTCGGAAGCTCTTCTCGGATAGGTGCTTCACCTGTCACGGCCCGGACAGCCAGACTCGTGCTACAGAGCTGCGTCTTGATCGGGACGACGGTGTGCAATTTGAAACGTCCTCGGGCAAAAAATTTGCCGTGGCAGGCAATCTTTCGGAAAGTGAAGTTTGGGAGCGCATTCATTCCACGGATCCTGACGTGGTCATGCCCCCCCCGAGCAGCAAGATCGAATTGAGTTCTGCGCAGAAGGATCTGGTAAGGATATGGATTGAACGTGGGGCGGTCTATAAAGCCAAACACTGGTCGTTCGAACCTTTGCCTGATGATGTCCCCGTTCCGTCGTTCTCCAACAGCAACAACCAGAATTCGATCGATGTGTTTGTTTCGGACACGCTCAAAGCTCATCAGTTGAGTTTACTACTGGAAGCGGATCGCGAAACTTTGGCCCGTCGCGCAAGTCTTGCTCTAACAGGCAGTCTGCCGTCGATCGATTTATTGCAGTCGTTTGTGCATGACTCATCACCCGGCGCTTACGAAAGGTATGTAGATCAGCTGCTTGCATCCCCTCAATTTGGCGAGCGCGCAGCGACCCATTGGCTCGATCTTGCCCGCTACGCAGACACTCATGGCTACCAATCGGATCGGTATCGCGATGTTTGGGTGTATCGCGATTGGGTCGTTTCCGCAATCAACCAAGACTTGCCGATGGATCAATTTATTACTTGGCAGTTGGCCGGCGACATGTTGCCCAATCCCGCTCGGGAGCAACGGCTTGCAACTGCGTTCAATAGGTTGCATCGTCAAAATGAAGAGGGTGGAAGTACCGAAGAAGAGTTCCGTGTCGAATACATGACCGACCGAGTCAACACGCTAGGAACGGCCGTGATGGGGTTGACCCTGCAATGTTCGCGATGCCACGACCACAAATACGATCCGCTCAAGCAGCAAGAATACTTCCAGTTGTGCGACATGTTCGACAATATCGATGAATCGGGGCTTACGAGTTACTGGACCGATTCGATGCCTGGTCCAACGTTGCTGTTATTGGACAACGCAGAGAATCAGCAAGTAGAAACCTTGCAACAAGCCATGCAGTCGATTCGGAAAATCTACGAGGACGAGGTGTCACGTCTTAAGGGCAGCACGAAGGTGGAAGAGTGGTACAGCTCCTTGGCCGAGTGGCCTCAACCGGAGGAGCGTTGGCTCAAATCGGATTTTCCGATGGAGGGTGTTGCACCACTGACGACACTGGAGAACACCGTCGCCAAAGATCAGCCAGGAAGCAGTGAGGCGGGGGCTGTCGAAGTGGTTCAAGATGGTTCGCGATCGGCTGTTGCTCTGGACGGAGACAATGCGTTAGTGTTTCCAAAATCAGGAGTTTTCTCGCGAACTCAGGAATTTACCATTTGTCTGGATCTGAAGATTCCAAAGGTCTTTGATCGAGCTGTTGTCTTGCATCGATCCAAGTCTTGGACCGATGCGGGCTCGCGCGGTTATCAGTTGTTGATTGAAGATGGTCATTTTACTTTTGGAGTCATCCATTATTGGCCATCGAGCGCCATCAAGATACGTACCAAGCAACCGGTCGCGATCCAAAAGTGGATGCAGGTTGCGTTGGTTTATGGCGGCACCAACTCTGCCAGTGATACCCACATCTACATTGATGGCGAGCGGGCCGAGGTGGAGATTATTCAGGACAGTCTTCATAAAGACATTCTTTACGAACGAGTCGATGTGTCCCTGAGTATCGGTGCTCGGAACCGCGATCGTGGCGTACCTGGAGGGCTCGTTGACCATCTTCAAATTTACGATACGGCATTGACGGGGGTGGAGCTTGCTTCGCTGGCTACCGATTCCCCTTTGTTGACTTGGGGGGAGTTGTCCGAACAAGATCGCATGCAATGGACAGAACATTATGCACGTCGAGTCGATCAAAACAGTAAGTATCATCTGGAAAGCCTGCATCATTACTTTGAGTCGTTGGCCAAGATCGTTCAGGATAAGCGAGAGCTGATGGTCATGGACGAAACGGCGGCGAATCATCCGACACGTTTTCTCAATCGGGGGGCTTATGATTCGCCTGGCGATGTGGTTGCTCCCGGCGTGCACCAAGCTCTATTGAGTGACGGTGAAGCGATGCCAAAAAATCGGCTGGAGTTGGCAAAATGGTTAACCAGTGACCATCATCCTTTGACCGCTCGGGTTGCAGTCAATCACATGTGGCAACAAATGTTCGGTCGCGGGCTGGTTGTTACGTCGGAGGACTTCGGCATTCAAGGGCAATTGCCATCGCATCCGCAGTTGCTTGATTACTTGGCCGTCGAACTCATTCGTTCCGGTTGGAGCCGCAAAGCCATCATGCGAAAGATCGCTTTGTCACAGGTGTTCCGTCAGAGCAGTCGGGTTGACGCTGAGCGGCGAAGCCGAGACTTGGACGGTAGGTTATTAAGTCATTTCCCGGCCCAGCGTTTGTCAGCCGAACAGGTTCGGGACGGGGCGTTGCAGGCGGGCAATGTACTGTCGCAAAACCTGGGCGGGCCACCGGCCTATCCCTACCAACCAGCAGGTTTATGGGAAGAAAAATCCGGGCTGAAGTATCCTCAAAGCAAAGGAGAAGGGCTCTATCGACGAAGTCTCTATACCGTCTGGAAGCGAACCAGCCCTCCGCCATCCATGATGTTGTTTGATTCTGCGGGGCGGGAGGTTTGTTCAGCTCGTCGCGAGACTACTGTCACGTCGCTGCAAGCGCTTGTGCTGATGAACGATCCTCAGTTTGTCGAAGCTTCGCGAGGACTTGCGTTACGTTCACTTGGAATTCAGCGTCGAGAGGATGTGAGCGAATCGAAATTCACGCAAGAAAACCTCCAGCAAGCGATCGCGAACTCCTACCTTCTTTTGACATCGCATGCATGCCCAGCGGAATTGCAAGAGCGATTGCTTCGAGGTGTGCGGGACCAGACTGCTTTCTTTGAAGCACAAGGTGATTCCGCTGCAAAGCTGTTGGGGGTGGGCGAGTGGAAAGCAATTGAGATTCAGGAAGCAAGTCAACAAGCAAAACTAGCGGCGTTAACTCTGGTGGTGAATTCCATCATGAACAGTGACGCATTCTCGGTCATGAGATAGAAACAGGTAATCCTAATGAGCCATGATGGTCTTTCGAACGATATTGCGTCTACTCAGCGACTGCATGAATTGCGTCGCCACTTTTTTGCCAAGTCAGCTGCAGGGCTGGGCTCGATCGCCCTTGCAAGCATGCTGTCGCGGCAGGCTCGCGGTGAGGTCATGGAACAGGAGCTCCTGAAAAGGGTTCCTGGCATCTTGGATCAGCCGCATCATACGCCAAAGGCCAAGCGAGTTATCTATCTTTTTCAATCGGGTGGTCCGTCTCAGCTGGATCTGTTCGACTATAAGCCAGCACTGAAGGCACAGCACGGCCAGCCATTGCCTGATTCTGTGCGCAATGGTCAGCGGCTAACGGGAATGAGTGGCAATCAAGCGATTCTGCCTTTGGCTCAAAGCACTTTTCAGTTTGAGCAGCATGGTCAGTCAGGCGCATGGGTCAGTGATGCCCTTCCTTACACGGCAAAGATCGCTGACAAACTTTGTTTTATCAAGTCGATGTACACGCAAGCCATCAACCATGACCCTGCAATTACGTTTTTGCAAACAGGGTCTGAGATGGCCGGTCGACCCTCCATCGGGGCTTGGATGTCCTATGGGCTTGGAACCGACAACGAAAATCTACCTGCATTCGTGGTCTTAGTCACCAAAGACAAAAGTGGTCAACCGTTGTACCAACGCTTATGGGGAAGTGGCTTTCTACCTTCGCGATATCAGGGGGTGCAATTGCGAGCGGGGGCAGAGCCGGTGTTGTACTTGAATGATCCCGACGGAGTCAGTCGGATGCAACGTCGAAACATGTTGGATCTGACAGGAGATTTGGATCGATATCAGCAGACGGCTACTTTGGACCCGGGCATCGAAGAGCGAATTGCTCAGTACGAAATGGCTTATCGATTGCAGTCGTCTATTCCAGAGGTCAACAATCTGTCCGACGAGCCTCAGCATGTACTGGATCTGTATGGGGAGGATGTCAAGAAGCCTGGAAGTTTTGCTGCCAATTGCCTTCTGGCCCGACGTCTCATTGAACGAGGGGTTCGCTTTGTCCAGCTGTTTCACCAGGACTGGGATCATCATGGCGGACTTCCTGGCGCATTGCGAAATGAGTGCAAGAACACCGATCAACCGAGCGCCGGTCTGGTCGCGGACTTGGCGCAGAGAGGGCTATTGGAAGATACGCTTGTCGTTTGGGGTGGTGAGTTTGGTAGAACAAACTATTGCCAGGGAAAGCTGACCGCAACCGATTATGGACGCGACCATCACCCCCGTTGTTTTACGATGTGGCTAGCAGGTGGCGGGGTCAAGCCCGGGATCAGTTACGGGGAAACCGACGAGTTTGGGTACAACGTGACTCACAACCCCGTGCATGTTCATGATCTTCACGCTACGATTCTTCACTTGTTAGGGGTCGATCATGAGCGATTGAACTACCTATTTCAAGGAAGACGATTTCGGTTGACAGATGTTCATGGCGTCGTGCAGCACCAGCTGATCAACGGCTAGAGATAGAGGGTGCTTTGGGATGGTTGGTCTTCGTGTACAAGTCTTTTCCGAGCCTCATATTTCGACCGCCATTTGGCTAGCGCAATTGCGCTGGGTTGCCGTTGCAGGACAGCTCTTGGTGATCGGTTATGTCGCCTTGGTTTTGCGAATCGAATTACCGACTACGTGGTTGCTGCTCTTGGTGACGGGAACTGCCGTAAGCAATGCTGCATTGTGGTTGTGGGCGAGGCGGCTGAAGTGGAATGCAAGTGGATCAGCCTATCTTTCTTCGCAACAAGCCTTAAACACTCTTGTTTCGCGTGATGATGATGAGACGATTGGAAGCCGGATGATTGGCTTGCTTTTGGCCATTGATGTGATGACCTTGACCGCGTTGCTTTTTTTCTCGGGTGGAGCAGCGAACCCTTTTACCTTTTTCTATTTTGCGAACATTGCGATTGCCGGTATGATTTTGCCGAGAGCATCCGCATGGTGCATTTCGCTAATATCGGTCTTGGGTTGCTCTTTCCTGCTCAATCAAGCATATGCATTGGACGTATTCAGTCAGTCTCCGCTGTCGCCGGTGGCGGAATGGGGAGTTGGAAAGGCAGCGTTTTTGGTCGCCTTCACGACCTGCAGTTTCGTCGTAACCTTTTTCATTTCGATGTTGGCGATGGCGCTTCGGCAGCGAGAAGTGGAGCTTGCCATTGTCGAAAAAGAGCGTGAACGAGCTCGGCGGCTGGAAGCGTTGGCGACGCTTGCAGCGGGGGCAGGGCACGAACTTGCGTCCCCATTATCGACGATTGCAGTTGTCGCCAAAGAGCTTTCTCGCAATTTGGAAAAGACCGATTCGTCGCCGTCTGTCCGACGCGATGTGGAATTGATCCGCGAGGAGCTGAATCGATGCAAGGAGATATTGCATCGGATGAAAAGTGGGGCGGGCGAAGCGGCGGCCGAACACCTGCATCCGGTCACGATTGCGGAAATCGTTCAAGAAACGGTTCAGGCGATGCGGGAGCCGAATCGAGTGAAGATCGATGTTTCGAAGGAAGATCGCCAGCGACAAGGGCTGCTTCCCAAGCAAGCTCTTTCGCAAGCCTTGCGAAATCTGCTTCAAAACGGATTAGACGCTTCCGCGGTGAACGAGACCGTCCAATTCAAAATCACGGTTGATACGCTATCGAAACAAACCGGCGAACCGAGCAAGAATGCGCAGGTTTGGCGGTTTCAGATCATGGATCAAGGAACTGGGATGAGTTCCGAAGTGCAGCGTCGAATCGGGGAACCTTTTTTTACCACCAAAGAGGTAGGTCAGGGGATGGGGTTGGGGGTCTTTCTAACGCGGAACGTGATTCATGGCTTGGGTGGAGAGCTGCGATTTACGCCAGGCGAAGGAATTGGAACGATCTGCCAAGTCAGCTTGCCAGTAAGATAGACTACCACCAGGAGCCGCGATCCTTTTGAAGTGGTTAGAACCCCGCCCAGTTTTCAGAATTTGAAAAAAGTACCACGCATGCCTAACATTGTTGAAGTATCCAAACTAACGAAGCAATACGGGACGTTCGCAGCCCTTGATGGCTGCACTCTTTCTATCCAGGAAGGTTCCGTGTTTGGTTTGCTTGGCCCCAATGGGGCTGGCAAGACCACCATGATTCGTTGCTTATTGGGTTATCTAAAACCGACCTCGGGTAGCGCGGTCATCGATGGTGTTGATTGTATTCGATCGAGTCTTCAAGTTCGGCAGCGAGTTAGCTACTTGCCTGCGGAGTCCAAGATGTGTCGAGTGATGCGATGCAAATACTGCATCGAATTTGTTGCCTCGATCCACCCTCGCGGTAATCAACAGCTAGCTTTATCGATCGCGAAAAGGCTTGAACTCGACACCAGTCGTCGAGTCGCTTTTATGTCGACCGGGATGCGTCAAAAGCTGGCGATCAGTTGTGTAATGAGCTGTCAAAGTAGGCTCATGATTTTAGACGAGCCCACCGCGAATTTAGATCCAACCGTTCGTTCCGAAGTGTTGCGGTTAGTTCGCGAGTCCAATAGTCGAGGAACGACGATCGCATTTTGTTCGCACGTTTTGGATGAGATTACCGAAGTGTGCGATCATGCCGCCATCATGAAGAAAGGGAAGGTAGAAACCACCATCAACTTGAACGAACTGAAATTTGTTCATCGGGTGCGAGCTTTGGTACCCCAAGATGCTGTGCCAAAACTTCCACGTGACCAAATGCGAATCGTAAGCGAAAATCTTCAAGCAATCGCTTTTGAGATCGTAGGTCCTTTGGACGATCATTTAGCCTGGTTGCATCAAAGTGGGCTGCGAGAAATGCAGATTGAATCGGTAGGTTTGAAGGGGATTTATGAAGGCGTTCACCCTGGAAACTTGGAGGGGAATTTAGCTTATGGAAGCGGCTTGAACAGCCAATCGCAAAATGGGTTGATGGTCTGATAGTAGGTTAGTACGATTGGAAAAAAGGCGGTCCAAAAAAGGATGCTTCGAATGGAAAATTGGGGACGCACGACATTCGATGAGGCGTCCCATAAATCGTGCTTCATGCGATGGCGAGCAACTTCCACCGCGATCACTTGGCATACTAGTCCCACAAGGGTTAACCAATACCCGTATCTTGCTTGCCCTTGGAAGATCATCAACAGGTGCATGAAGAAGAAGGTGATGATGGTCCATGTGTGCTGCAATCTTGCCCATGCTGCTGGGTAATCGTGACGTCTGATCGCCGCACCTGTCCATGCAGCGACTCCAAGCCAAGCAGGGGTAGAACCGAGAATGGTTTCGAGAAAATCACGGGTGGAGTCGCTGTAAGCCATTGCCCCAACGATCATGGCAGCGCTTGCCACAAGGGTAATAACAAGCTGCGAAAGAAAAAACCGGTTCCAGATTTTTTCGCTGCGCCAGAGGGCTGCGATCGAGACAGAAATCGCGACTAAAAGGCCGTTCGAATACGAGGCCAGGATGAGGCTGCTTCCGATCACTTTTTCTGTTTCGATGGGAACGATTTGGACTTTGCTGATCGGAATTACGTCTGCACCGCCGCCGCATCCACGGCACAAGGGAAGCCAAAGGCAGATCAAGACTAGGCAACCCGCAAATGTTAAACTCATAACCGTCGGGCTGAAAAGCCCTGCAGGGCGTTCATCAAGCATTTTGGTATCCCGTATTCCCGAAAAGCACCGCGTCGATTTGACCCCTTCGAATCTTGGTCGTTTATGAGAGAATCTGGTTGCATTGTACCCTTGTTGCTCAGGTATCTCGCAGCCTTCCTCTTTTTGCGAGTCGCGATTCGTTATGTTTTTACTGGATTTTAGGTGTCGTTCTTGTTTCTCCACCAGCATCAGCTTCGGCTGCGCGTTGGTGTTTTTGTCCGGATTTTTGGGCTGTTCGGGCGAGAAAATCGAATATCGGGCCAATTTTTTGCATGCTGCGAGTGTGATGTCGGATTCGGATGAGCCTGAAATTCGATCCATGGCCCACCAGGCTGGTCAGACTGCGATCAAGTTTTTGGGGCCGATCGACGCGCCCGAATGGCCGACGGAAATCGAATCGGTTGTGGATATGGGCAAAGTTCGGCGATCGGCGGGGCCCGTGGGACGGGACCAATCGAAGGTTGAAAACGGATTGTTCCGTAAGCATTGTGTTCAATGCCATGGACTAAGCGGAGACGGTTTCGGTCCGGTAGCGGCGCTTCTTGCTCCGTACCCTCGGGATTTTCGCAGAGGATCATTCAAATTCAAGTCGACGCCCATCGGTCGCAAGCCGACACATGCAGACATTGTCAAAACGCTCGAGAATGGTTTGCCCGGGACTGCGATGCCAGCCTTTCGAACGTTGAATGAATCGGAGGAGTTTGCAAAAGACATCGACGCGTTGGCCCATTATGTACGCTTCATGGCAATTCGAGGCGAATTTGAGCGTCGAGTTTTGGTTGCCCTTGCGAATGGAGATAGCAAGCAGGGCGACCGCGATCTTTTGAGCCGAGTTGCCAACGATTGGCGCGAGGCGGATACGTATGCGATTGCCGTCCCCGAATGGAAGACACTCAGCGAGACAGAGCTTCAGGGAAGTATCGCTCGTGGTAAAGAGTTGTTTCAAAGCGAATTAACCGCCTGTGCGAAATGCCATGGGGCCAATGCGGACGGAAAGGGAATCTCGCAAGATTATGATGATTGGACGAAAGACTGGACGATTCGTGCGGGGCTGGATCCTGCGAACAAAGTGGAATGGAAAACCATGAAGAAGTATGGTGCTTTGAAACCTGTTTTAGATCCGGCTCGAAATCTACACTTAGGAGTTTTTCGAGGTGGCGCGACCCGACAGGATATCTACACTAGGTTGGTGGTAGGAATCGAGGGAAGTCCGATGCCGGCGGTTGCAAGAAAACAGAATGAAAATCCAGGGTTAACGGAAGAGAACATCTTGGATTTGGTGGAGTATGTACTATCGGTATCGAGTTTGCCTGTTTCCGGGCCGGCAACAACGGGGGAGGTGAAAGATGAGCGAAGCCTGTGAGCCTCGGTCGCATTTGGTTTATGGATGGGCTTGGTTGGTCGCCTGTTTGACTTTTCCTCTCATCTGGTTGGGTGGCTTGGTTACGACCCATGATGCAGGGATGGCGGTTCCCGATTGGCCGGGAACGTTTGGATACAATTTGTTCCTGTACCCCATTTCCACGTGGGTTTTTGGACCTTTCGATTTATTCGTAGAGCATGGGCATCGGTTGCTCGCTTCTTTGGTCGGCCTGCTAGCCATATTTCTTTGTTGGTTCGCGTACAAGTACGAGCAACGTCGATGGGCTCGCGTGGTGTGTTATGCGTTCCTTGCGGCCATTATCTCTCAGGGATTGTTGGGTGGGGCGAGGGTGCTTTTGGATGCAAGAACAGCGGCCATGATTCACGGATGTACGGGACCGTTGGTTTTTACGCTGGGATGTTTCGTGGTTATGGTATGTTCGAAGGATTGGTATCAATCGCGGCCAGTTCCTATTTCAAAGGGGTTGCGACGAGCGGCGGTTGCTCTGTTTTTGCTTTCGATGGTCCAGCTTTTTCTGGGGGCGCAGCTTCGGCATTCGCAACCTACATGGATACCCAGCTTTTTTATGTCCATTGTTCACACGCATTTGACGATGGCGATGATCATTTTAGGCTTGATTCTTTGGGTGTTTACAATCGTTCGGTGCAATCCCAACCGTCAAGTGGTTGAATTGCGTGCTCCTTCGAGTATGCTCGTCGCTATTGTGATTGCTCAGGTTGCGTTGGGTTTCGCAACATGGGTTGCCAACTACGCGACACCCTGGATGGAACTGACGCCGTGGTTGGCCAGGTATACTGTCCAAGGCAAAGGGTTTTGGGAGTCGATGATTGTGACAGGGCACCAGGCTACGGGTTCCTTGTTGATTGTTTGCTCGCTTTGGTTGACTTGTCGCATTTCGATTCGTGGAACAGTGGTTGAGGACAAATTGGTAGAACGCATAGCGATCGAAGAGGGGGAGCAAATCGTTTCTGCGACACAACCTTCGTTGATGGTGGTGGGCGAAAACGGATGAAGACAAACCAGGTAGGCGCAACGTTGATGATAACACCCGAAGCAGCGACGCTCAGTGCGGCAACTGGGGCGGCAACTGCGGCGACAGTCGATGCGCGGCCAATTAGTTGGCGTAGCGATTACATGTCGCTGACGAAACCTCGAATCCTTCTGATGATTTTGTTGACCGTAG